>Ga0207679_10000461_pt1 | contig 28670 bp, 30 predicted proteins | sample KBSC73metaG_FD_184320 | JGI IMG/M metagenome (GOLD analysis project Ga0207679, IMG submission 184320) | Corn rhizosphere microbial communities from Kellogg Biological Station, Michigan, USA - KBS C7-3 metaG (SPAdes) (version 2) | ecosystem: Host-associated > Plants > Roots > Rhizosphere > Soil ... | reverse complement strand
AATGGCGATGACCGATCCTCTGGGTGATATGCTCACCCGCATCCGCAACGGCCAGCAGGCGCGCAAGGATTCGATCCTGACGCCGGCATCGAAGCTGCGCACCCGCGTTCTCGATGTCCTTCAGCGCGAGGGTTATATCCGCGGCTACAGCGAGGAAGAGCTGGCGGGCCAGAAGGGCATCCGCATCGAGCTCAAATATTTCGAGGGCCAGCCAGCGATCCAGCATCTGGCTCGCGTGTCCAAGCCCGGCCGCCGGGTCTATTCCGGCGCGCAGGAGCTGCCGCACATCCGCAACGGCCTCGGCACGGTGATCGTGTCGACCCCGCGCGGCGTGCTGTCGGACGCCGAGGCGCGCGCCCAGAACGTCGGCGGCGAAGTCCTGGCGGAGGTGTTCTAATGTCTCGTATCGGAAAACGGCCGGTGCCGCTGCCCGCAGGCGTAACGGCGACCACCGAGGGCCAGATTCTGTCGGTCAAGGGTCCCAAGGGTCAGCTTGAGCTGCAGATGCGCGACGAGATCGCGTACGAGATCAGCGAGGACGGCATTCTGGTTAAGCCGGCCAATGACACCAAGCAGGCACGCGCCTTCTGGGGCATGCAGCGGACGCTGGTCGACAACCTCGTCACGGGTGTGACCAACGGCTTTACCAAGGTGCTGGAAATCAACGGCGTGGGCTATCGCGCGCAAGCCCAGGGCAAGAACCTGCGCCTGCAGCTGGGTTACAGCCACGACGTGAACTTCCCCGTCCCCGAAGGCATCGAGGTCAAGACTCCCGACCAGAACACGGTCGAGATCAGCGGCATCGACAAGCAGCAGGTGGGCCAGGTCGCCGCCGAGATCCGGCGCTGGCGCAAGCCCGAACCGTACAAGGGCAAGGGCATCAAGTACCGCGGCGAGTACATCTTCCGCAAAGAAGGCAAGAAGAAGTAAGCCATGGCCAAACTTTCCCTCTTCGACCGGCGCCGTCGCCGCGTTCGCACTTCGCTTCGCGCGCGTGCCGCCGGCAAGCCGCGTCTGTCGGTCCATCGTTCGGGCCGTCACATTTACGCGCAGGTCATCGATGACGCCGCGGGCAAGACCCTGGTCGCGGCCTCGAGCCTCGACAAGGATCTGAAGGCCAAGACCGGCGCGACGCGCGACAGCGCTGCGGCAGTCGGCAAGGCACTCGCGGAGCGCGCGAAGAAGGCCGGCGTGTCGAGCGTGGTCTTCGACCGTGGCGGCTTCCTCTTCCATGGCCGCGTCAAGGCCCTCGCCGACGCCGCGCGCGAAGGCGGACTGGAGTTCTAAGAATGCAAGACGAGAACCAGCAGAGCAACGAAGCCAACACCGATCCGGTCGAGACGGCGCAGGTTGCCGAGGCCACTCCGGCTCAGGCCGAGGAACAGCCGGCGGAACAGCCGGTCCAGGCCGAGGAACCGCGGGGCCGCGGGCCGCGTGGTCCGCGCGGCGGCGGTCGTGGCCGCGGCGGCGGCGATCGCGGCGGACGCGGGCGGCGTGACGATCGTCGTGGCCGTGGCGGCGACGATGACGGCGGCGAGGAGCTCATCGAGAAGCTCGTCCACATCAATCGCGTCTCCAAGACCGTGAAGGGCGGCAAGCGCTTCGGCTTCGCGGCGCTCGTCGTCGTCGGCGACGGCAAGGGCCGCGCGGGCTTCGGCCACGGTAAGGCTCGTGAGGTCCCGGAGGCGATCAGCAAGGCCACTGCGGCGGCGAAGAAGGCGATGATCCGCGTTCCGCTGCGCGACGGCCGCACGTTGCATCACGACGGGCTTGGCCACTTCGGCGCCGGTCGCGTGGCGGTTCGCTCGGCTCCGGCCGGAACCGGCATCATCGCCGGCGGCCCAATGCGCGCGATCTTTGAGAGCCTCGGCGTTGCTGACGTCGTGACGAAGTCGGTTGGGACGTCCAACCCCTACAATATGATCCGCGCAACCTTCGAGGCGCTGAAGGAGCAGACCAGCCCGCGCTCGGTCGCCCAGCGGCGCGGCAAAAAGGTCGCCGACCTGCTCGGTCGCGGCGGCGCCAGCGTCGCCGAAGCCGAAGCTCAGGCTGAAGCGATCGCGGAGTAACAGTGATGGCGAAGATCAAGATCACGCAGACCGGATCGCCGATCCGTCGGGACAAGACCCAGCGGGCGACGCTGGTCGGCCTTGGCCTCAATAAGCTGCACCGGACCGTCGAGGTTGAGGGCACGGCCGAGGTCATGGGCCAGGTCAAGAAGGTTCAGCATCTGGTGAAGGTCGAAGAAGCGGCCTGACCGGCAATTTTCTCAACTGCGCGACAAAAGCGAAAGCGAGTGCAACGATATGAAACTTAACGAACTTCGAGATAATAAGGGCGCGCGTCAGTCGCGAGTTCGCGTCGGCCGCGGAATCGGCTCGGGGCTCGGCAAGACCGCCGGGCGCGGCCAGAAGGGCGCCAAGGCGCGCTCGGGCGTTTCGATCGCGGGCTTCGAAGGCGGCCAGATGCCGCTTCACATGCGGCTGCCGAAGCGGGGCTTCAACAACATCTTCGCCCGTGACTATGCCGAAGTGAACATCGGCGCTGTCCAGAAGGCGATCGACGCCGGCAAGATCGACATCAAGGGCACGCTCGACCACGACGCGCTCAAGACTGCCGGACTGGCGCGGGGCGGCAAGGATGGCGTTCGCCTGCTCGGCAAGGGCGAGCTCAAGGCCAAGCTCAACCTCAGGGTTGCAGGCGTTTCGAAGGGCGCGCGTGAGGCGGTCGAGAAAGCCGGTGGCTCGATTGAGCTCGTCGAGCGCAAGAACCCGGCCGAGCTTGCCGCCGCCAAGAAAGGCAAAGTGCGCGAGAAGCGGCTCGCCGATCGCGCTGCCGCCAAGTCAGAGGCCTGACAACGCGCAAAGGGCTACTATATACGCTCAATCCCGCTCATCCTGAGTAGGGACTGAGCCTGGCGAAGGCCCGTATCGAAGGACTGTCCTTCGATACGCCAGTTCGACAAGCTCACTGGCTACTCAGGACGAGCGGTTCAATTTTCAAGGACCGCTTACTTCATGGCATCCGCAGCCGAACATCTCGCCTCCAGCATCAGCTTCGCGAACTTCTCGAAGGCGACCGAGCTCAAGAAGCGGCTGTGGTTCACGCTCGGCGCGATGATTCTGTTCCGCCTGCTGTCGTTCGTGCCCGTCCCGGGTATCGATCCGGTGGCCATGAACGCGCTCTATCAGACGCAGAGCGGCGGCATCCTCGACGTGTTCAACACCTTCTCCGGCGGCGCGCTGGAGCGCTTCAGCATCGTCGCGCTGGGCGTCATGCCATACATCACGGCGTCGATCGTCGTGCAGCTCGGCGCCACGCTCTACGGCCCGTGGCAGCAGCTGCGGAAAGAAGGCGAAACCGGGCGCAAGCGGCTCAACCAATATACCCGCTACCTCACCGTCGCGATCACCTTAGTCCAGGGCTATCTTGCGGTTCGAGGCTTGGAATCCCAAGGTCTGAAGCAAGGCATCCAGGCGGTCGTCCAACCCGGCCTCTTGTTCGAGCTTGCGGGCACGATCAGCCTGGTCGGCGGCACGATGTTCCTGATGTGGATCGGCGAGCAGGTGACCAGCCGCGGAATCGGCAATGGCGTCTCGCTGATCATTATGGCCGGCATCGTCGCTCGCCTGCCGCAGGCGGTTGCGCAGCTGCTAGAAGGAAGCCGCAGCGGATCGCTCAGCGGCCTTCTCGTCGTCGGCATCGTCGTTCTGGCTGCCGTGCTCATTCTCGGCATTTGCTTCATGGAGCGCGCGCAGCGCCGGGTCCTGATCCAATATCCGAAGCGGCAGACCGCGCGGGGGATCCAGCAGGAGCGCTCGCACCTGCCGATCAAGCTCAATACCGCGGGCGTGATCCCGCCGATCTTTGCATCGTCGCTGCTGCTGATGCCGCTGACGGTCATCAACTGGGCCGGCCGCGGAGCGACCGCGAACACCGATACCAGCGACTGGCTGATCACCGTCAGCACGTTCCTGCAGCACGGCTCTGGCGCCTATGAACTGCTCTACGGCCTCGGCATTGCCTTCTTCTGCTTCTTCTACACCGCGGTCCAGTTCAACAGCGAAGAGACCGCGGACAATCTCAAGCGGCACGGGGGGTTCATCCCCGGCATCCGCCCAGGCAAGGCGACCGAGGAATATTTCGACTATCTCCTCAACCGTATCACGGTGGTCGGCGCTACCTACCTCGTGATCATTTGCTTGATCCCGGACATCCTTTCGACGTCAGCCGGGCTGAATTTCCGTCTGGGCGGCACGAGCCTGCTGATCGTCGTCAACGTGACAATGGACACGGTCAGTCAGATCCAGAGCCATCTGATCGCGCACCAATATGGTGACTTGATCAAGAAGGCTAAGCTGAAGACCACGCGCAGGCGGTAGATCGTCGCTGAGGGGGCCGGTCTTGAACATCATTCTCCTAGGTCCGCCGGGCGCGGGTAAGGGCACCCAAGCCGCGCGGCTCCAGGCGAACCGCGGCATGGTTCAGTTATCGACAGGGGACATGCTGCGCGAAGCCGTGGCTGCTGGAACACCGGTGGGCCTCAAAGCGAAAGCGGTCATGGAGCGCGGGGAGCTGGTCAGCGATGCCATTGTCGGCGCTTTGATCGGAGAACGTCTCGACGCCGCGGCTGACCAAGGCGCGATCTTCGACGGTTTCCCTCGCACACGCGCTCAGGCGGAGGCGCTTGACCTGTTGCTGAGCGAACGTGACCGCAGCCTCGATTATGTGATCGAGCTGGCGGTCGACGAGGACGCACTCGTCCGGCGCATCACCGGCCGTTTCAGCTGCGCGAAGTGCGGCACCGGCTACCACGACCAGTTCAAGCAACCGACGATGGCAGGTGTTTGCGACGCCTGCGGTTCGACCGAGTTCGTGCGCCGGAAAGACGACAACGAGCAGACGGTGCGCACCCGGATGGCCGAATATCGCGCCAAGACCGAGCCGATCCTGCCCTATTACGAACAGCGCGGACTGGTCCGCCGGGTCGACGGCATGGCGTCCGTCGATGAAGTCGCAGCACAAATCGACGCGATTCTGGACGGCGCGGGCTAAGACCGGCATCCTGTGCCGGATGAGATATTTGGCTGCGCTCGGATTGCTCGTCGCGACGCCCGCCTCGGCGGAGGTCGTGAGCGCATCGTCGAACGGTTTCGAAGTTCGGCAGGTCGTCAACTTAGTCGTACCGCCGGAGACCGCCTTCCAGTCCTTCGCCGACATTGCTGCGTGGTGGGACCCTGAGCACACTTACAGTGGGAAATCAGCAAACCTCAGCCTCGATCTCACGCCCGGCGGTTGCTTTTGCGAGCGCCTGCCGACGGGTGGAGGCATCGAGCATATGAGGGTAACCTACGTTGACCCGGGTAAGCGCGCAGTCCTGACGGGGGCTCTCGGTCCGCTGCTCTATGAGGCGACCGCCGGGGTTATGGACGTCCAGGTGAAGTCGACTGCCGCCGGATCGCAGCTGGTCCTGGACTACCGCGCGGCCGGGTTCGCACGAGGCGGCGGCGACAAGCTCGCGGGTGCCGTCGACCAGGTGCTTGCGACGCAGATGAAGCGCCTGCGCACCTATGCGACGGCACGTCCACGATCCTGATTTTCTTTGACTTTCCAAGGTCAGCCAATCACTTTCGCGCACCTTGCAGGGCACAATGCGTATTGCGATTCTGTGTGTGGCCGCATCTGCGTTGGTCGCTTCCGCCGCTGTCGCCGGCGATAATGCGGAGCCCAAAAAGACGGTCGATCCGAGTTTGAAAGTCGTCTGCAAGACCGAGGAAGTCGTCGGCTCAAAGATCCCCAAGCGGATTTGTCTCACTCGCCAGCAGTGGGATCAGATCAAAGACAATGCGAAAGAAGCCCTGGAAAAGCGCGAGATGTGGCGGGGCCAGAAGACCATCTCCGGAAACTGATCAGATCTTATCGAGCTTCACAAAGCGGAATGGCAAACCGTCCGCAGTCGTAAAGATGTCGGATTGATCGGCCGATCGCCACGTTCCGACTGACCGCGGGTCCGGCATGAATGTGTCGCCGGGTACGTCCTGGAGCACTTCGGTCAGCTCGATCCGATCCGCGCGGGGCATGAACATAGAAAAGATCTCGGCCCCGCCGATCACTGACACTCGGTCGCCGCCGGCGACTCGCAGCGCCTCCTGGATGTCGCGCGCGACCTCGGCACCGTCAGCCTTCCATGAAGGGTTGCTCGTCAACACGATATGACGGCGCCCAGGCAACAGGCCGGGTAGGCTCTCGAAGGTCTTGCGGCCCATCACCATCGCACTGCCCATCGTCAGGGCCTTGAACCGCTTGAGGTCGGCCGAGATGTGCCAGGGAAGCTTGCCGTCGCGGCCGATCACTCCGTTCTGCGCGCGGGCGACGATGAGGACGATCTCCGGAGTACTCATCCCGCGATCGCTGCAGCCATCAGATAAGTTCGTCGGCCCTCGGCGAAAGAACGATACTTCCCCGACCCTTCAAGGCCCGCGTAATTCGATAGCTGTCGACCGAGCACGAGGCGGCTGGCGAGGGGCGCATGACGCCGCAGCACTTCACGCCGCCGCGGTGTGTCGTGTCGGCATGCTTCGAGCACATTTTTGGTGATGTCCCGGAACTCAACGGTGAGGCCGGCATCCGTGAGTTGCTTCTGCACCGTAGCCACATGCCTGGATCGGAAGCTGTCGGCATAGAGGAAAATGCCGCCGGGTTTGAGGACTCGCGCCACTTCGCGGAAGAAGTGCGCCCTGTCGCCGTAGTCATTCGATGCTTCCACGTTGAGCAGAACGTCGAAGTGATTGGGCTGAAAAGGCAAGTCGAGGGCGCTGCCAACCACGAATTTTAGACCGTCACGCCTGTACGTCCGATTGCAATAGTCGATCGCGCTCGGGGCGACGTCGAGCCCGATCGCATCGAAGCATTCGGGGGCTTCGCTCAGAAAGGCATCCAATCCGCCGCCGCGTCCGCAGCTGACTTCGAGCAAGCTCATTCGCGAGCGCAAGGACCCCGTGGCATTGAGCCCAATGAAAAGCTCGCGATACATCTGATGCTGAAACCGTTGCGGGTGATCGCCAGAGGCAGGCGCGTAGCCGTAGTTGTTGGTGCAAGTCTGGCCCCAGTCCACCGAGTAGAACCGCTCCCAAAGCTCGGGCCGCCGAGAATGATCGTCACGCGACCTGCGAAGCTGGCGACGTGCGGCGCGAGCCGCGGCATAAACGCTGCCCGATACCACCACAGCTGCGCCCAGAACCCACCACAACGGCGTCATACGCGTCTCCTGACTTTGACTGCCGAACCGATAGTGTGAAGTGGGACCGCGCCGATGCCAAGCGCCTTGTTTGCGGTTATGGGCTTCATATGGCGAATGAGGCGCAGTCCTACTTCATCGAAGCGGTGCTCGAGCGGCTCGACGCACGCGCGGTGATTACCGACGACCGAGAGATCGAGCCGTGGATCAGCGACTGGCGAGGCCGTGTCCACGGGCAGACCCGGGCAATTATCGCTCCGTCCTCCACTGACGAGGTGGCCGATGTCGTCCGACTTGCGAACCAACATCGAGTGCCGCTCGTTCCGCAGGGAGGAAATACGGGGATGGCGGCTGGTGCGACGCCGCCCGCCGATGGCTCGGCCGTGCTTCTGTCGCTCCGCCGAATGAACCGCATCCGGTCCGTCAATGCACAGAGTCGATTGGCAGTCGCTGAAGCTGGTGTGGTGCTCGAAACTCTGCACGGAGCGGCGAACGAGGTCGGCATGCGCTTTCCGCTGACCCTGGGCGCGCGCGGAAGCTGCACCATCGGCGGACTTACGTCGACCAATGCCGGCGGTACGCAGGTGCTGAAGTTCGGGACGATGCGCTCGCTGGTCGCCGGGGTCGAAGCCATCCTGCCCGATGGATCGATCCACAACGGCCTGTCGGCGCTCAAGAAGGACAACCGGGGCTACAGTCTGGACCAGCTATTGATTGGCGCCGAGGGAACGCTGGGAATCGTCACTGCTGTCGCGCTTCGGCTCGTGCCGGCCGTGGCGGCGCGTGCCGTGGCCTGGGCCGGAGTCGAAACCCCGCAGCAGGCCCTCGAACTGTTGCGCTTCCTGGAAGCTCGAACTCAAAGCATCGAAGGGTTCGAGCTGGTTCCGCAGGACTCTCTCGAGCTTGTCCTCAGGCACATCCCGAGCACGCGCGGACCGCTGTCGGAACAGCATCCTTGGCATGCGCTGATCGAAGCGACCACGTCAGACGCAGATCACGACATCTCTGGCGAACTCGAGCATCTGCTCGGCCAGGCCCTCGAAGAGAAGATAATCGCGGACGCGACGCTCGCCGCGAACGAAGCTCAAGCCGAGGCCTTTTGGAAGCTTCGGGATTCCATTTCCGAGGCGGAGCGCGCCGAAGGCCAGACGCTTGCCCACGACATTTCGGTGCCCATTGCGGACATGCCGAACTTCATTTTGGCCGCGGCCGCGGAGGTCGAACGCGCGTTCCCTGGCGTGATCGCCAGCGGTTTCGGGCACCTCGGCGACGGCAACATCCATTTCCATGTTCGTGCGGCGAGCCACGCGGCGCCCGGATGGTATGAGGAAGAAGGCGCGGCAATCACGCATATGGTCGACGATCTGGTGACCGCGGCTGGCGGCTCTATCTCCGCCGAGCATGGCATCGGGCAGCTCAAGCGCGACGAATTCGCGCGTCTAGCGCCTCCCGGGCGCATCCATGCCCTCCAGGCGATCAAGCATGCGCTCGACCCGCTTGGCATCATGAACCCCGGAAAGCTGGTGCCCTAGGCGCTGAGCTGGATGCGGTCGCTTTCGGCGTCCGTGGGTTCACCGCTGGCAGTTGCCAGCACGCGCTGCAGCCGGTCGAGGTCCACCGCACGCTCCCACCGGGCGACCACGATCGTGGCAGCCGCATTGCCTACGAAGTTCGTCAGCGATCGGCACTCGCTCATGAAGCGGTCGACGCCGAGGATCAGCGCCATCCCCGCGACAGGAATAGACGGGACGACGGAGAGCGTCGCCGCGAGAACGATAAAGCCCGAGCCGGTGACACCGGCGGCGCCCTTCGAACTCAGGATCGCAACCGCCATCAGCAACAGTTGATCGCCGACGGAAAGATGCACGTTGCAGGCCTGCGCGATGAATAAAGCCGCAAGCGACATGTAGATGTTCGTTCCATCGAGGTTGAACGAATAGCCGGTCGGGACGACGAGTCCGACGATCGTCTTCGGGCAGCCCGCCGCCTCGAGCTTCTCCATCAGCAGCGGCATCGCGCTTTCCGATGACGAGGTGCCTAGCACGAGCAGCAGTTCGTCCTTGATGTAGCGGATCAGCGCGAAGATCGAGAAGCCCGCGAACCAGGCCACGAGCCCGAGGACCACGAGCACGAACAGCAACGCCGTCGCGTAGAAAGTGAGGACCAGCTCCGCGAGATTGGCGAGCGTGCCGATGCCGTATTGGCCGATGGTGAAGGCCATCGCGCCGAATGCCCCGATGGGCGCGGCGTACATCAAGATGCGGACGATGCGGAAGACGACCGCGGTCAGCGTCCGCAGCGCGCTGAGCAATCGCTCGCCGCGTTCGCCCATCATCGCGAGTACTATGCCAAAGAGGATCGCGACGAGCAGCACCTGCAGGATTTCTCCGGACGTGAAGGCGCTGATCAAGGTGTCCGGGATGATGTTGAGGGCGAAGCCGGTGACAGTCGTCTCATGCGCTTTGGTGACATAGGTCGCGACCTTGCTCGTATCGAGCGTGGCCGGATCGACGTTGAGGCCGGCTCCGGGCTGGACGAGGTTGCCGACGATGAGTCCGACGACCAGCGCGAACGTCGACATCAGGATGAAATAAGCGAAAGCCTTGGCCGCGATGCGCCCGAACGCGCGTAGATCGCGCATTCCCGCGATGCCGGTGACGACCGTGAGGAAGATCACCGGCGTGATGATCATCTTCACGAGCTTGATGAAGCCGTCGCCTAGCGGTTTCAGCGCCGCGCCCGTCGTGGGCCATAGCCATCCGACGAGCACGCCCAGCGCGATCGCGATCAGCACCTGTACGTAAAGGCTCTTCCATAACGGGCGACGAGCTTCGGCCATTGTCCCTCCCCGAAACTGGCGCGCCCGGCAGGAGTCGAACCTGCGACCTCATGCTTAGAAGGCACGTGCTCTATCCAACTGAGCTACGGGCGCGCACGTCTCGCCAACTAACCGCAATTGACGCGTAGCGGAACCGCGCTAGGCGTAAGGCCGATGCGGGGGGAAAGCCTGAGGCACGTCGATGCGCGCGCGATGCATGATGCACGCTTCCGCTATTTCGATTTCGTCATGGTCGCCTTCGTGGTGGTGTTGCTGCTGTCGAACGTGATCGGGGCGGAGAAACGCTCGTTCGTCACTCTGCCGGGCATCGGGGCGTGGCCTTTCGGCGCGGGAATCCTCTTCTTCCCGATCTCCTACGTGATCGACGACATCCTAACCGAGGTCTACGGCTTCGCGCGGGCGCGGCGCGCGATCTGGGCGGGTTTCGCGGCACTGCTGTTCATGGCTGTCATGGAATGGACCGTGGTCCATCTGCCGGTCGCCGAAGGGTGGACCGGGCAGCCCGCCTACGAGCGCGTCTTCGGATCCGGCTGGCGGATCATCTTCGCGTCCATGGCGGCCTTTTTCGTCGGCGATTTCCTGAATTCGGTCGTGCTCGCCAAGATGAAGATCTGGACCGAAGGCAAGCATCTCTGGACGAGGACTATCGGCAGCACGATCGTGGGCGAGGGCGTCGACAGCCTGATCTTTTATCCGCTCGCTTTTTACGGAATGCCGGACTGGCCCGCCACGGCACTCGCGGCCGTCATGCTCAGCCAGTTCATCCTGAAGGTCAGCTGGGAAGTCCTGCTGACGCCGGTCACCTATGCGGTTGTGGGCTTCCTCAAGCGCAAGGAAGGCGTCGACGTTTACGACGTCGGGACGGACTTCACGCCGTTCACCGCCGACGTCTGACTCGCCGTTAACGCGCGGTTCAACGCGCCGGGCTGACAGCGCTTTCCAACAGGGGAATCGGTCATGGGCCGTTTGCGACTTGCCATTGCCATCGCGCTTCTGGCTTCCGCCAGCGCGGCTCAGGCGACGACCGTCGTCATCTTCGTCGAACCCATGACACTCGAGAAGTATACGCGCGTGTTCGACACGCCCGGGCGCGACCGCGTGCTGATGTGCATGGCGCCGCCGGCGGCCAGCGACTGCACCGAGTTGCATCTCAAGAAGGGTCGCTATGCGACCGTTTCGAGCAATCCTTCGAAGAGCCGGCGCCCGTCGACGCCGCCATGGGCCGGTTCGACAACCCTCTCCGGGTGAGGCATCAGACCCAGCACGTTTCCTGCATCGTTTAGGATCCCGGCGATGTTGCGCGCCGAGCCATTGACCTCTTCCTGGTAGCGGAGGGCGACGCGGCCTTCGCCTTCAAGCCGATCGAGCGTCGCATCGTCCGCCTGGTAATTGCCGTCGTGGTGCGCGACCGGGAAAACCACCTCCTCGCCCGCATCGAAGGCGGCCGTGAACAGGCTCTGGCTGTTTTCGACCTTCAGCCGCACCGGGCGGCAAACGAAGCTCAGGCCCGCATTGCGCATCAGCGCCCCGGGCAGGAGCCCGGCTTCGGTGAGGACCTGGAAACCGTTGCAAATGCCGATCACCGGAATCCCGCGGCCGGCCGCATCCTTCACCGCGCGCATGATCGGCGAGCGTGCCGCCATCGCGCCCGAACGGAGGTAGTCGCCGTAGGAGAAACCACCCGGAAGCGCGATGAAGTCGGTACCGTCTGGCAACTCGCTGTCGCGGTGCCAGACCATCGTCGGCTTTCGGCCGATGACTCGCTCGAGTGCCACCGCGATGTCGCGATCGCAATTCGATCCGGGGAAGACGATGACGGCGCTGTTCATTCGAATGCTCCTGACGAGCCACTTCCTACCCGCGAAATATGCGGGAATCGTGGCAGGTCACGCGTCCTGAAGTCGCTCGATGCGGAAATTCTCAATGACCGTGTTGGCAAGCAGCTTGCGGCACATGTCCTCGATCGCCGCATCGTCGGTACTGTCGGCAAGGTCGAGCTCGATAAGCTTGCCAGCGCGAACGTCGTTCACGCCGGAAAAGCCCAGCCCCTCGAGCGCGTGGTGAATGGCTTTGCCCTGCGGATCGAGGACTCCGGGCTTCAAGGTGATGAACACGCGGGCTTTCATGACTCTCGCCTCTGCCAAGGGGGTGCGGGGCTCCTATGGCCAGCCTCAGGATTGGGGGCAAGCTTTACCCTTTGTTTACCGCGAAGCGCGCATTTTTCGGCCTTGTGGCGGACATGCTCGCTGCGCGGGGGAGGGCTACATGGCAGGCGGTATTGCGATCGCGATGTTCGTCGCGCTGGTTGGCTGGGGCTCGAGATACTTCGGCTGGAGCGATCCGGACGGCAAAGTCCAGCTTGCACTCGTCACCGCATTCATCCTCGGCGTCGTCGGCGGCTTCAAGGCGCGGGGCTGAACTCTTCTCGCTAGTCCCCGCTTGCAAGGTCGGGGGCCGCGCCGTAGCGCCCTACGGCGGAGGCCTTGCATGACCGACGTTCTCGAAAAGCCTGCGACGAGCCCGATCTCGACCCGGCGGCACGGTGACGTGCTAATCATCCTTTCCAACAACCCGCCCGTGAACGCGCTTTCGACCGCCGTTCGCCAGGGCTTGGTCGATGCCATTGGCGAGGCTGAGCGCGACGAGGCGGTTCGGGCCGTGGTTATTGCCTGCGAGGGCCAGACCTTCTTCGCAGGCGCGGATATCACCGAGTTCGGCAAGCCGCCGCAACAGCCGTGGCTTCCGCTCGTCGTCGACACCATCGAGAATTGCTCGAAGCCTGTCGTCGCGGCGATCCACGGCACCGCGCTCGGCGGAGGGCTGGAGGTCGCGCTCGCCTGCCATTACCGCGTTGCCGACAAGTCCGCCAAGCTGGGGACTCCAGAGGTGAAACTCGGCCTGCTGCCCGGGGCCGGCGGGACTCAGCGCCTTCCGCGCGTCGCTGGAGTTCGCCACGCGCTCGAGATGTGCGCAACGGGCACACCGATCGACGCGAAACAGGCATTTGATTGCGGGCTCGTCGACCGGCTGGTCGAAGGCGAGCTGGTCCCTCACGCGGTCGGTTATGCGGAGGAAGTGCGCGACATCCGGCCGCTGCAGAAATCGTCCGAACGGCACGACAGGATAGCCGATGCCACGCCAGAGGTTTTCGACGAATTCAAAAAAGCGAACGCAAGGAAATTCCACGGTTTCGAAGCGCCGCTGAAAAACATCGAGGCCGTCAGGATCGCCACCGAGAAACCCTATTCAGAAGGCGTGATCGAGGAACGCAAGTTGTTCATGGAGCTGATGAGCGGCGAGCAGTCCGCCGCGCAGCGCTATTTCTTCTTCGCCGAGCGCAAGGCTTCCAAGATCGAAGGCCTCCCCGAAAACACGGAGCCCCGGCCGATCCGCAAGGTCGGCGTGATCGGCGCCGGCACGATGGGCGGCGGCATCTCCATGAACTTCCTCTCAGCGGGCATCCCGGTGACCATCGTCGAGATGGGGCAAGAGGCGCTCGACCGTGGCACCGGCGTCATGCGCAAGAATTACGAAGCGAGCGCCGCCAAGGGTAAGCTGACCGGCGAGCAGGTCGAAAAAGCGATGGGCAATCTTCAGCCCACGCTCGACTTTGCGGCTCTTGCCGACTGCGACCTCATCATTGAAGCCGTCTACGAGAATATGGACGTCAAGAAGGACGTATTTGCGAAGCTCGACAAGATCGCCAAGCGGGGCGCGATCCTCGCGTCCAACACCTCCTATCTCGACATCAATGAGATCGCGGCGAGCATTTCGCGGCCCGGCGACGTCGTCGGAATGCACTTTTTCTCGCCCGCCAACATCATGAAGCTGGTGGAGGTCGTTCGCGGCGATAAGACCGCGCCCGACGTGCTGCTGACGGCAATGACGCTGGGCAAGAAGATCCGAAAGGTGCCGGTCGTCGCGGGCGTCTGCCACGGCTTCATCGGCAACCGAATGTTGATGCCGCGGCAATTGGAAGCGACGAAGCTGCTGCTTGAAGGCGCAACGCCGGAGCAGGTCGATCGCGTCCATGTCGAGTTTGGCATGCCCATGGGTCCTTTCCAGATGGCCGATCTCGCGGGTGTCGACATCGGCTGGCATCGGGATCCGACGCGCGTCGAAACGATCCGCGACCAGTTGTGCGCGATGGAGCGCTGGGGCCAGAAGAAAGGCGCCGGCTTCTACGATTATGACGAGAAGCGGCGGCCCACGCCGTCACCAGTCGTTCAACAGGTGATCGAGGATTTCGCCACGAAGCAGGGCGTCGAGCGCCGCGAGATCAATGACGAGGAGATTGTGGAGCGCACCATCTACACGATGGTCAATGAGGGTGCAAAGATCCTCGAAGAAGGCATCGCTCAGCGCGCTTCGGACGTGGATGTGGTGTGGGTCTACGGTTACGGATGGCCCGTCTATCGCGGCGGGCCGATGTACTGGGCCGACAGCGTCGGCCTTGGCAAAATCGTCGAGGGCTTGAAGCGCCAGGAAGAGCGGATAAAGCCGGACTTCAGCTTCTCGCAGCTGCTGCTCGACAAGGCGGCGAAGGGCGAGAGTTTCACTCGGTGAGATTGGTGGCCGCCGCGTGGGCGGTACGGGGGCCGAGGCCGCAATCGTGCCAGCACTGCCATGATCGCCACCGCGAGCAGTGCCAACAAACTCGCCAGGCTCGCCTGGTCTTGATGTGGCGCTGCACCGTGGAACAGGCGAATGGTCGAGTAACCAGCAGGAACTCTGAACGTCACGACCTTGTCTCGGGGATCAGGCGACAGGGCAACGGGTCTGCCGTCCGCGCCCTCGGCGCGCCAGTGGGGGAAGTAAAAGCGGCGCAGCACAAGCCGCGTAGGTGAGGGACTGACGACCTTTATGGTCATTGCGCCATCGTCGGCCTCAGAGACTCTTACCTCGGCAGCCGGACTATCGGCATGGGCAAGAGGCAGCTGCGGCAGTTGAATCCAAAGGTCGTCGGGCCCTGCGCCTTGTACGATCTTCGTCCCGGCGGGGAGATATTCCGGGGCATCCAGGTAACCAGCCCTGATCTCGGCGGCGGTTTGCTCTTGCCGTTTTTGGGTGCGTGCAGTGGTATGGCCGATCATCAGCGCCAGGACGCAATAAGCGAAGGCGAGCAGCGCCGCAGCGCAGAGCGCCATCGGCGACTTCAACCTCGGAAAATGCAGGGTCAACATGGTGATGGTGGTAAATTCCACGAGCAGCAGAGCGCGCCACGGGAATTGCACGAGTTTGAGCCCCGGCAGGTGCCAGACTCCGGGAACGACGCCCGCAATGATAACAGTCAGGAAAATCGTCAGCGAGGCCCAGAACAGCGCGGATCGGTGAGCCGCGCTTCCTCGCGCGGCCCGTACTGACTGCGCAGCCAATGCGAAAGCAGCGAGCGTAACCGGGACGATCAGATACATTCGCGCGGACATCAGCCCGGCGCGAATGTGCCAGAAGAACCAATTGTCGGGCCGGTAGAAACCGCCGCTCAGCGCACGCGCTGACACGTAAGTGAGAAGCGTCAGCGCGGGCACCAGATAGATCGCGGCGAGGCCGATGCCGACCAGGCCACCAGTCAGTGAGCTTGCTATGAAGCGGAGTGGGCGGACCGATGTCGCGGCGAGAAACGTCACATAGGGTGCGATCAGGAACAAACTGACGAGCAGCGCGGTCGGCAGATGCGAAAAAAGGACTGCTGCATAAGCGACCGACAGCAGCGGCAGCGCGCCGCGGCGCCCGTCACTTAGTCGGGCGAGCGCGAGCATGATCAATGGCACGGAGGCGTAGGCGCTTGCTTCGGCGAGCGCGCCGCGCGCGTAGATATCGTACAGATGATATGGCGCCAGCACGTAGGCCACGCCTCCGGCGAGGGCGCGCTTTCGGCTTACGTGCACCAACAGCCACGATCGCATGCACAAACCGGAGGTCGCGAGAAGCGTCAGGGTCCCAAGCGTTACGAACTGCTCGGGCCCGAGCGCACCGCGCGCTATCGTGTCGAACGCGGACGTCACCCAAAAGAAAAGCGGCGGATAGAAATAGAAGTTCGGGCTACCGAGGCCGCCCCACGAGAGGGGCAGCCAGCGGGGGTATCAGTGACCTGCCCTGAACGCGTCGCCGAATTGATCCGGCCAGAGCAGGTTGAACCGATAGGAGTCGGTGACTGTCAGCCCGATCGTCAGCTCCGGCGCCATCGCCAACACAGCCACGAGGGAAACGACCAACACCGGGTGCCACAAGGGCACCATAAGTCTGGCCGGGCGGCGACCTGCGGTGTGCTGTTTCTGGGGTGATCCGTCATCGACGCTCGCGAGACTGGTCTCGCGACCGGGTGTTTGGCGATACACTCGACCCCCGCCGCCGCAGAGGCGGCGAACTCGTTTCAGTAGCTAGGGCCGAGCCTCCCCCGGGCTGACTGACCGCTTATTGCCGGTCAGACAAGAGACCCAAAATGTAACACTGAATTTGTCGCGACTTTAGCGCTTAGCGCGAGCCCGATGACCTCCTTCCTCGTCGAGCAGGCTCAGCATCACAAAAGCCATTGCGGCGACACCGGCGCTGGTCGCGAAGGTCGCGGCGCTGCCCTCGCGATCCCATAGCCACCCCGCGCCGAGGCTTGCGAGCAGTGAGGCGATCCCCGTTACGAACCAGAAGGCGCCGAAGCTGGTCGCGCGAAGCTCCTCGGGCGCGCTGTCCGCGATCATGCGCGAGAAGATTCCCTGGGTCAGGGCCATGTGCGCGCCCCACAGGCCGACGCCGGCGAAGAGCCAGGCCAGGCTTGTCGCCTGCGCGAGCACGAGGTCACCGGCGACGAGCACCGCGATGCCCGTGAGCAGGATGGTCCGCGGACTCACGCGGTCGCTGAGGCTGCCTGCTGGATATGCGAGGACGACGTAGGCGAGATTGAACAAAGCGAGCGTGACCGGCGACAAGGCTTCCGACAGCCCCACCTCGATCCCTTTGAGGATTAGGAACGCTTCGGAGAAACGCGCGAGTCCGAACAGGAAGCCGACGTAGAGCAAGCGCTTGGTCTCGCGGTTGAGGTTGCGAAAGCCGGCGAACAGCGGCGGCCGCTTGAACGGTGCCTGATGCTGCTTAGGCTCTCTCAGCGCGAGCCAGGCGAGCAGGAACGAGCATGCTGCCGGGATGACCGCCACCCAGAAGACCGCGCGGATGTCGCTGGCGAACCAGGCCATGAGTCCGATTGCGACGATCGGCGCCAGCAGCGCGCCCACCGTGTCGAGCGCCTGCCGGAGGCCGAAGGCGCGTCCCCGGATTTCGGGAGCGGTTTCGTCGGCGATCATCGCGTCGCGCGGGCTGCCCCGAATCCCCTTGCCGATGCGGTCGGCAAAGCGCGCCGCCATGACGGCAGCCCCGCTCGCCGCGAGCGGGAACAGCGGCTTGGACAAGGCCGCGAGTCCGTAGCCCGCCATGACCCACGGCTTTCGGCGGCGGCTTCGATCCGACATCCGCCCGGAGGCGAGCTTCGCGAAATTGGCTGTCGCTTCCGCGACCCCGTCGATCGCCCCGAGCGCTGTCGCGGGAAGTCCCAGAACCATCGTGATGAAGGCGGGCAGGAGCGAGTGATAGATTTCGCTCGAAAGGTCCATCAGCAGGCTGACGAAACCGAGCACCCAGACGTTGCGAGGGAGCGGCGGCGGGCGTGGCGGTCGCGACATCGTCAAATTGCTAGCCACAATGTTGCACGCGGACAAATAATTGATAGTCTGCAAGCGATGTTTGGGGGATCGTCACCAGCGGCAATCGCAGCGCGTCTGAGCGCGATTGCGCATACGTGGGTCGCGGATGGGCCTGCGGAGCGCGCCGATCGCGCACGCCGCAAGCTCCTCTCCGCGATTTCGGCGCGTGAGCCTGCGACCCTGAACCAGATCGCCTCGGCGGTGGGACGCGGCGCGCCGGCCGTCAGCCGCTCGGTCGACGCGTTGGTCAGGGCCGGGCTCGTCGAGCGCACTCAGGATCCGGACAACCGCCGCCGGCTCGCGTTACGGCTCACCGAAGCCGGCCGCGACCATCTTTCATCGGCCCCGACCGGCTCAGTCCTGGCTGGGCGGCTCGAACGGCTCGCGCACAGTGAGCTCCGCGCCATCGAGCGCGCAATCGAAATCCTGGAGCGCTAGGCCGTTATCAGCCGTTGCCGCGCTTGCGGCGGGTTTCCCAGCCCTTCTTCGCGGCGGCGCTGCGGCTGCTCGAACGGCCGTGCCCCGCGTTCTTGCCGCCCTTGTCCTGCTTGTTGACCGTCCGCCACGCGCGCTCTTCGGCTTCCTTCTTGGAAACTCCGCGCTTCTCGTAGCCTTCCTCGATATGCTTGGCCTTACGATCCTGCTTGGCTGTGTACGCACCGCGGGGCATTGTTCATCTCCTCCAGGACACGGGGAGCATAAACGCTTTGCGCCTCGGCGCGTTGCCATGCTGCATTGCAACATGAACGACTTTTCACTACATAAGCGGCGAACTTTTCCGGGAAATTAGGATGAACCTGCGTAACGTCGCGATCATCGCGCACGTCGATCACGGCAAGACGACGCTTGTCGACCAGCTCTTTCGCCAATCGGGCACCTTCCGCGACAATCAGCGCGTCGAAGAGCGCGCGATGGATTCGAACGACCTCGAGAAGGAACGCGGGATCACCATTCTCGCCAAGTGCACGTCGGTCGAGTGGCAGGGCCAAGGGGCGACAACGCGCATCAACATCGTCGATACTCCCGGTCACGCCGATTTCGGCGCCGAGGTCGAGCGCATCCTCTCCATGGTCGACGGCGTCATCCTGCTGGTCGACGCCGCCGAGGGCCCGATGCCCCAGACCAAGTTCGTCACCGGCAAGGCGCTGGCGCTGGGCCTGAGGCCGATCGTCGTCGTCAACAAGATCGACCGCCCCGACGCCCGGCCCGCGGAAGTCCTCGACGAAGTGTTCGAGCTGTTCCTGAACCTCGACGCCAGTGACGACCAGCTCGACTTTCCGACCCTCTACGCCAGCGGCCGCGCCGGTTACGCAGGCCTCACCGACGACATCCGCTCGGGCGATCTCGCGCCTTTGTTCGAGACCATCGTCAGCCACGTGCCGCGGCCGCGCGTCGACGCCGGCCCGTTCCGCATGCTCGCGACCTTGCTCGACCGCGACCCGTTCCTGGGCCGTATCCTCACCGGCCGGATCGAGAGCGGTCGGCTCGAGATGAACGCGCCGATCAAGGCGCTCGACGTAAACGGCAACGTCGTCGAGGAGGGCCGCGCGACCAAGATCTTTTCCTTCCGCGGCCTCGAGCGCGTGCCCGTCGAGCGCGCCGAAGCAGGCGAGATCGTCGCCATCGCCGGCCTCATCAAGGCGACCGTGTCCAACACCTTCGCCGATCCGGCGGTCGCTGCTCCGCTTCATGCGCGCGAGATCGACCCGCCGACGCTGGCGATGAGCTTCGCGGTCAACGACAGCCCCTATGCCGGGCGCGACGGCGACAAGGTGCAGAGCCGCGTCATCCGCGAGCGCCTGGAGCGCGAGGCCGAGGGCAATGTCGCGATCCGCGTCACGACCGCCGCCGACAACGACAGCTTCGAGGTCGCGGGCCGCGGCGAGCTCCAGCTCGGCGTCCTCATCGAGACGCTGCGCCGCGAAGGGTTCGAGCTTTCGATCAGCCGCCCGCGCGTCCTCTTCCGCGACGGTCCATCGGGCCGCGAAGAGCCCTATGAGACGGTGGTCATCGACGTCGACGACGAGTTCTCCGGCACGGTCATCGACAAGATGGCGCTGCGCAAGGCGGAGATGACCGACATGCGCCCGTCGGGCGGCGGCAAGACCCGCCTGACGTTCAGCGCGCCCAGCCGCGGCCTCATCGGCTACCACGGCGAGTTCCTGTCCGACACGCGCGGCACCGGCATCATGAACCGGCTGTTCGAGCGATACGGCCCGTACAAGGGCCCGATCGCCGGCCGCCAGAACGGCGTCCTCATCTCGATGGAGCAGGGCAAGGCCGTCGCTTATGCGCTGAACGCGCTGGAGGAGCGCGGCATCCTGTTCATCTCGCCCGGCGAGGACCTCTACGAAGGCATGGTCATTGGTGAGAACGCCAAGCCGCAGGACCTCGAGGTCAACCCGCTAAAGTCGAAGCAGCTGACCAACTTCCGCGCGTCAGGGAAGGACGAGGGCATTCGCCTGACCCCGCCGCGCCGCCTGACGCTCGAACAGGCGATCGCCTACATCCAGGACGACGAGCTGGTGGAGGTGACCCCGAAGGTCATCCGCATCCGGAAGCGTTTCCTCGATCCGCATGAGCGGAAGCGCCAGGCACGGAAGCTCGAAGCGGCCTGAACCGCATCATTTGACGCGACAAATCGCCTGCCTTTCGGGGCGGGATCGTTACGGCGGTCAAACGCGTTGAGCCAAGCTCGAAGCTTGGAGCTAATGCGTGACTGAGATGACTGAAAAAGCCAATTTTGGAATTGGTGGGCTAGACGACATAACCGTCGGCGGGCTTGCCCGCGGCCGGTTGTTCCTGCTCGAAGGGAGTCCGGGCACCGGCAAGACGACGATCGCCACCCAATTCCTGATGGCAGGCGCGGCGCAGGGCGAGCGCGCGCTCTACATCACTTTGTCTGAGACCGAAGAAGAATTCCGCGCCGGCGCGCACTCACACGGCTGGTCACTCGAAGGCATCGACATCTTCGAGCTGGTCCCGCCCGAAAGCCTGCTCGACGACGAGCAACAGCAGAGCTTGCTCTATTCCTCTGATCTCGAGCTTGGGGAAACGACCAAGAGGATCTTCGAGGCGTTTGAGGAAGTGAAGCCGCAGCGCGTGGTCCTCGACAGCCTGTCGGAGATCCGCCTGCTCGCCCAATCCTCGCTTCGCTATCGCCGACAAATCCTTGCTCTGAAGCATTATTTCGCGCGCAGCGGGGCGACCGTGCTGATGCTCGACGATCTCTCCAGCGAAGCCAATGACCGCACCATGCACAGCGTCGCCCACGGCGTCATCCGGCTAGAGGAATTGTCGCCCGAATATGGCGCCGAACGTCGCCGCCTTCGAGTCATCAAATATCGCGGCCAGCGATATCGCGGCGGTCATCACGATTTCATCATCGATACCGGCGGTATTCGCGTTTTCCCCAGGCTCGTTTCGGCCGAGCATCGCAAACCGTTCAACCGCGAGGTGCTTCGAACCCAGTCGCCAGAGCTGAACGCCTTGCTCGGTGGCGGTATCGAGCGCGGATCCAGCGTGCTCATCCTAGGGCCGGCGGGCACCGGTAAGTCGCTACTGGCGCTCACGTTTGTCGCGGGTGCGATCAAGCGGGGTGAAAAGGCCGCGATGTTCGTGTTCGACGAGGAGCTGGGCCTGCTGTTCGAACGCGCCAAGGGCCTCGGAATCGATCTGGACGAGATGAGCAAGTCAGAGCAGCTCGTGATCGAGCAAATCGATGCTGCGGAGCTTACCCCCGGCGAATTGTCGGAGCGGGTCCGCCATTGCGTGGAGGAGCATCACGCGCGGACCGTCGTGATCGACAGCCTCAACGGCTACCAGGCGGCAATGCCCGAGGAGCAGGCGCTGATCCTCCACATGCACGAGCTCCTCCAATATCTGAACCGTCAGGGCGCCTCGACCTTCCTGACCGTCGCCCAGCACGGCCTCGTCGGCGACATGAAGGCCCCTGTCGATGTCACCTACCTCGCCGACACCGTCCTCTTGCTGCGTTACTTCGAAGCGTTCGGCCGCGTGCGCCGTGCGATTTCGGTGATCAAGAAACGGACGGGCGCGCACGAAGATACTATTCGCGAATATAAGATCGATAGCGCCGGCTTTACGCTCGGCGAGCCGTTGCTCGGGTTCCAGGGAGTTCTACGAGGCGTACCGGAACTGATCGAAGAGAAACCCAACTTGCTGGAGTCGATAAGGGAGTGAGTTGGGACGCATCAGAGCGGGCGCTCGTCCTTGCCCCTAACGGTCGCGATGCCATCGTCGCGCGCGACATGCTGGCCGAGGCCGGCGTGCGCGGCGACGTGGTCGCCAACGTCGCCGAGCTGGTCGAGGCGCTCGACGCTGGAGCAGGCTGCGCTGTCATCACAGAGGAAGCGCTCGCGGGGACCGACGCTCGACCCTTGTCGGACTGGCTCGACCGGCAACCCGAATGGTCGGATTTCCCGTTCGTTCTGCTGACTCAGCGCGGCGGCGGGCTGGAGCGCAACCCGTCGGCAGGCCGCTATCTGGAAGTGCTCGGCAACGTCACCTTCCTCGAGCGTCCGTTCCACCCGACCACCTTCGTCAGCCTCGCCCAATCCGCGCTGCGCGGCCGCCGGCGCCAATATGAAGCGCGTTCGCGCCTGATCGCCCTGCGGGAAAGTGAAGCGCGCTTCCGTACGCTGTTCGACACGATGGACGAGGGTTTCTGCATCATCGAGTTCATCGATGGCCCGCATGGCCCAATGAGCGACTATGTCCACGTCCAGGCCAATGCCGCGTACGAGCGCCATGCGGGCATTCCCGATGTCGTCGGTCAGCGAGTCCGTGAGCTGGTCGGGGCCGAGGCTGATTCATGGGTCGAGCGCTACCGTAACGTCCTTATCACCGGCGAACCGATTCGCTTCGAGCAGGAGCTGGAGGCGACCCATCGCCACCTTGAACTTGCCGCATTCCGGGTCGAGCCCGCAGAGCGCCGCGAGGTCGCGGTCATTTTCCAGGACGTCACGGAGCGTAAGCAGTCAGAGACCGCGCTTCGGGAGCTCAATGAGACCTTGGAGCGGCGTGTATCGGAGGCCGTGGCCGAGCGAGCTTCGGCACTAGCCCAGCTCCATGAGGCGCAGAAGCTCGAGACTATCGGCCAGCTGACGGGCGGCGTCGCGCACGACATCAACAATCTGCTCACTCCCATCATGGGCGCGCTCGATCTCGTCAACCGTCGCTACTCGGACACGGATGCTCGGATGAAGCGTCTGCTCGAAGGTGCTCTTCAGTCGACTGACCGCGCCAAAACGCTGGTGAATCGCCTGCTTGGGTTCGCGCGGCGGCAGGCTCTGGAAACGCGGCCCGTGGACGTCGCCGAACTACTCGAAGGCATGCGTGACCTCATCATCAGCTCGATTGGTTCGACCGTCGAACTCAAGATGCTCGCGCCTGCGGACCTGCCCCCGGCACTCGCCGATCCGAATCAACTAGAGCTCGCCATCCTGAACCTGTGCGTGAATTCGCGCGATGCGATGCCGGACGGGGGTCGGCTAAGTATCGTCGCCGAGCGTGTCGCTGTCGGTCCGCGTGGGCTGCCACAGCTCAAACCGGGCGCGTATGTGCGCCTATCGGTCATCGACACCGGCCTGGGGATGGACGAGACTACGCTGAACAAGGCGGTCGAGCCGTTCTTCTCGACCAAGGGGCTGGGCAAGGGCACGGGTCTCGGCCTGTCGATGGTGCACGGTTTTGCAGGACAGCTTGGTGGTGCGTTCGCGCTGACCAGCGAGGCTGGCGAGGGCACGCGGGGCGACCTCTATCTGCCCGTCGCAGAAGCCCCAGCCGAACCCGCCGCCCGTTCCGCAGCCCAGCCGGTGCAGGTCTCGCAACAATTGACGCTCTTGCTCATCGACGACGAAGAGCTCGTTCGCGCTGGCACGGCAGAGATGTTACGCGAGATCGGCCACATAGTTCACGAATCTTCCGGCGGCGCCGAGGCGCTTGCGAAGCTCGAAGCCGGCCTTGAGGTGGATGCCGTTGTCACCGACTACATGATGCCGCGCATGAATGGCGCCGAGCTTGCTGCTCAGGTTCGGCGTTTGGATCCGGATGTTCGGATCCTCGTGATCACCGGTTACGCCGGTGGCGACCTCAACCTCGACCTGCCTCAACTCGCCAAGCCATTCCGCCAAGCCGATATCGCCGCTGCGCTAGACAGGCTGGTCGACCAAAACTCGAATGTCGTTCCGTTGCGCCGAGCGTAGGTGGACCGCGGGTTAGCTCTGGTGCCAACGTCTTAGAAAACATTTTCCTACAGCATCCCATTTGAGTCATAGACTCGTCGATGCGGGACGAGTCTTCTTAATCGCGGACGCAACGCCCTCGCGCAAATCATGCTCGTCAGTGCGACCATTGGGACCATTCGCAGCGTTCGATCATCCAGTTCGCGGCCGCGCCGCACTGTCAAAACTGTCAACTTCCCCTCTACGCAAATCCTACAAGCCCGCGAACAGCGCGACGAAGCTTCCGATCAAGATGGATCGAATAGCAGTCCAAAACGGACACAGTTGGAATCGAGCGGCGGCGGCCGAGCAGGTAGGCTCGCCCCATGCGCTATCAGCGTGCCGATCCTCCGCTCAAACTCGACGGCGTCGCCGCGGCCCGCGCATTCTTCGCCGGCTGCTTCGCGGATGGCGATCCGGCGGTGGAGCAGCTCTGGGTCGCGCATACCGATGATCAGGCGCGCTGCATTCACGTCTCGCGCCATGCCGGCGACGCGCACGAGGCCGATTTTCCCGTCAGGACGATCATCGCCGACGCGATCGAGCATGGCAGCACGGGAATCGTATTGGCGCACAACCATCCGAGCGGCGATCCGCGGCCGAGCGACTCCGATTTCCGCGCGACCCGCCGCCTGGCGCTCGCCGCCGAAGCGATTGACTGCGCCGTGCTCGATCATCTGGTGTTCGGCGGCGGCGACTGCTCGAGCCTCCGTCAGCTCGGCTATCTCTAGCCGGAGCAGGCCGCGATCTTGTCCGGCGCCGGACGCGGGCCCCCGAGCCGGAACGCCATGTAATAAGCGTCGCCGCCGGTCAGCATGCTGAACTTGACCGGCTCCATCCCCAGCGCCGCGAACTCGCACTTGAGCTCGCGCGGCGGAATGCCGTGGCGTTTGATCGGCCGGTCGGAGTCGACCACGGCGATCACTCCGTCGGGCTTGAGGCCGTCGCGCAGGTGCCAGAGGAAGGCGTAAGGGGACTGCACCTCGTGATACATGTGAACCAGGAAGACCCGGTCGAAGGATTGCGTGGGAAGCATCGGGTTGTCCGCCGTCCCCAGCTTCACCGCGACATTCTCGAGATTCTCGCGCTGGATGCGATCGCTCAGCGTGTCGCGGACGTCGGGCACGATGTCCTCGGCGAGCACGCGGCCCTTGGCCCCGACGACCCGCGACAGGCGCACGGTGTAATAGCCTTCGCCGGCGCCGACGTCGGCAACGACCATGCCGGTCTTGACTCCGGCGAGCTGCATGACCTCCTCGGCCTCGCCCAGCCGGTCCCGCGCGTCCTCGGTCGAAAATGCGCCGCCGACGATCGGCGCGACGTCGCGATGGGCGGTCGGGAAACGAGGCTCGCTTGGTTGCGCCCGGCATGAGGCGAGAAGGAGGGCCACCAGCAAGAGCCCTCCCCCTTGATGGGGGAGGGTTGGGTGGGGGTGATGTTTGGCTTTGTGCTCCATTTCGGATTTCACCCCACCCCTGCCCCTCCCCATCAAGGGGAGGGGAATACTACTCCACATCCTCGACCTCGATCGTCTCGCCGGTCACGCGCTGCGACAAAGCGGCGGCCATGAACCGGTCGAGGTCGCCGTCGAGCACGTCGCTCGGCGATGTAGACGTCACGCCGGTCCGCAGGTCCTTAACCAGCTGATAGGGCTGCAGGACATAGGAACGGATCTGGTGGCCCCAGCCGATGTCGGTCTTGGCCGCGTTCGCGGCATCGGTTTCGGCTTCGCGCTTCTGCAGCTCGGATTCGTAAAGCCGCGCCTTCAGCTGCTTCATCGCCGACGCCCGGTTCTTGTGCTGCGAGCGTTCGTTCTGGCAGGCGACGACGATCCCGGTTGGGACGTGGGTGATGCGCACCGCGCTGTCGGTCGTGTTGACGTGCTGCCCGCCGGCACCGGAGGCGCGGTAAGTGTCGATCCTCAGGTCTGCATCGTTGATCTGGATGTCGATGTCGTCGTCCACCTCGGGATAGACCCAGACGCTCGAGAAACTGGTGTGCCGGCGCGCGTTGGAATCGTACGGGCTGATGCGCACCAGGCGGTGGACACCGCTTTCGACCTTGAGATTGCCGTAGGCATTCTCGCCCTTGATCAGGATCGTGGCGGATTTGATTCCGGCCTGCTCGCCCGAATGGTGGTCGATCAGCTCCACCTTCATGCCGTGGCGTTCGCCCCAGCGCGTGTACATGCGCTGCAGCATTTCCGCCCAATCCTGGCTTTCGGTTCCGCCGGCCCCGGCGTTGATCTCGACATAGGCGTTGTTGGGATCCGCTTCGCCGGCAAGAAGCGCCGCCACTTTGTCGCGCTCTGCTCTCTCGGCGAGATCCGCAAGGCTGCGTACGCCATCGTCGACGAGCGCCTGGTCGCCCTCGCTCTCGGCGAGTTCGATGATCTCGGATGTGTCGGCAAGCTCGCGTTCGATCGAACGGGTCGCAGCAATGGCTTCGTCGAGCCGGCGGCGCTCGCGCATGACCTCCTGCGCGGCCTTGGGATCGTTCCAAAGCGCCGAATCTTCAGCCTTGGCGTTGAGCTCGTCGAGCCGCTTGAGCGCGCGGTCCCAGTCGAGGAACCGGCGAAGCAGCGCGGTCGCGGCGTTGATCTGATCGATATGGGCCTGCGCCTCGGCGCGCATGTTCAAACCTCTATTGTTCGCAACGGCCCTATTGGAGCGTGTTCTGGGTTGGCAAGCCGCCCGGCGCAAACCTTGGCTGAGCCGGCTGGGCAGGCTGCTGCCGTGGCGGCGGACGTCCCGAACGCTGCTGTTGTGCTCTCAACTGCTGCAATTCCTGTAGCCGTTCCTGGAACTGCCGTTGTTGCTGTTCCGTGTTGTACGGATCGCCGGTAGCGCCGCGATAGCTCCGCCTCGGCTCGGTTTGAGGCTGGAACGCCTCCCAGATTACCGACGATTTAGGATCCTCCGTGATCGGGAAGACGCCGAAAACGCGCTTGCCCGAAGCGCGGTCGATACGGACCCAGCGGATGCCGGCCGGCGCGACGAACGGCACCTTCGGCTGGTCCTTGAGCGCGGTGAGGGCCCATTGCTTCCAGACCGGCGCCGCAATGCGGCCGCCCTGCGCGTAGGCCCCCATGGGCTTGGGCTGGTCGTAGCCGAGATAGACTCCCGCCACGATGTCGGGCGTTCCGCCGACGAACCAGACGTTCGTCGGGCCGTTGGTGGTCCCGGTCTTACCGAACAACGGACGATTGAGGTCGCGAAGCACGGTCGCCGTTCCGCGCTGGATCACGCCCTCCATGATATGCACCATTTGGAACGCCGCCATCGGGTCGAGCAGCTGGCGCGTGCGGCTCGGCGGGCGGGGCATCGCCTTGCCATCCCAATCCGCCGAGTTGCAATTTTCCATCAGCGCGCAGCGGTTGTCGGTCCGGTAAATCACCTTGCCGTTGCGATCCTCGACATAGTCGATCGTTGTCGGCTTCACCGAGCGTCCCTGGTTCGCAAGGATGGCGTAAGCGTTCGTCAGGCGCAGCACGGTCGTCTCTCCCGCGCCGAGGGCGAAAGATAGGTAATTGCCGTAGTCGCCGACGCCGAGGCGCCGCGCCGTATCGGTAATCTTGGGCATTCCGACCGTCGATGCCGCGCGGACAGTCATCAGATTCCGCGACTGCTCGACGCCCCACCTCAGGGTATGAGGTCCCGCTGACCGGCGGTCGAAGTTCACGAAACATTTGTTGCCCAGGCCGGCACCCTGCCAAACGCAAAATGGAGCATCCAGTTCGATCGTCGCGGGCGTGAAGCCATTTTCGAGCGCCGTCACATAAACGATCGGCTTGAACGCCGAGCCCGGCTGGCGCTGAGCCTGGGTCGCTCGATTGTAGCTGGACCCGACGACGTCGAAGCCGCCTTGCATCGCCAGGACGCGGCCGGTGTGGACTTCTTCGGCGACCATCCCACCGGAAATCGCGGGGATTGAGCGCAGTGCGTAGCTTCCCGAGGGCTCTTGCTTGACGATGACGATCATCCCCGGACGGAGTGAGTCGAAGGCCTGGCCGCCCACGCCGCGCACGGGCATCGAGGCGCCAGATGCGGGCAGCGTCGCGGTCCGGCCATTCGTGAAGCCGATCGTCGCTTCGCCTCGGCCCTTCGACAGCACGACAGCCTTCACCCAATCCGGGAAGCCGGTACCGACCGCCGCACGATCCAGCTGCCCGTCCCAGTCACCCTTGGCGAGGTCGATGCTCCTGCCGAGGTCGCGCCAGCCGCGTCCGCCGTCGAACTTGGCGAGCCCTTCGCGCAGCGCCTGGGCGGCCGCATCCTGCAGCTTAGGGTCCATCGACGAGCGAACCCAAAGTCCACCAGCGTAGAGGCTGTTGGGGCTGTCATCCGCGCCTTCGCCGAACTGCTTGATCAGCTCGCGCCGTACCTCTTCCATGAAATAGCCGCCCTGCTGGCGGAATTTCTCGCTGCTGCCGTAGCGGATGGTGCCCAGCGGCAGGGTGGCCGAGGACTTCCACTGGTCCTCGGTTATGTAGCCGTTCCGATACATCTCACGGAGCACATAGTTGCGGCGGTTAAGCGCCTTTTCCGTTGCGCGCACCGGGTCGTAATTCGCTGGGGCCTTGGGCAGCACGGCGAGATACGCGGCCTCGGGGAGAGTGAGCTCGTTGACATCCTTGTCGAAATAGGCGCGAGACGCGG
>Ga0207679_10000457_pt1 | contig 28830 bp, 23 predicted proteins | sample KBSC73metaG_FD_184320 | JGI IMG/M metagenome (GOLD analysis project Ga0207679, IMG submission 184320) | Corn rhizosphere microbial communities from Kellogg Biological Station, Michigan, USA - KBS C7-3 metaG (SPAdes) (version 2) | ecosystem: Host-associated > Plants > Roots > Rhizosphere > Soil ... | reverse complement strand
GAAAATGGTTGGCGACGCTTCCACCTCGCCGGAGATGATCATGTCGTTGAGCGCTTGCGCCGAGACTGAGTGCATCGTCAGATCTTGGCCGCGCAGTTTTTTGACGAACTCCTCTCCCTTGATCCGCACCATCGCGCCAATCGTGCGCGAGCCGGTGTCGGTCGTCACAAAAGCCATTCTTCCCTTCAGTGCCGGATTCAGTAATCCATCATAATTTTTCGGCACTGTCGCCGCGGTTAATTTGTTCTTGTTGTAGGCAAATCCCATGTACGATTCTCGATCCGTAGCCCAATAGACGGTATTTTTCTCGGCCTCTTCCTTGGCGGCGGGAGCAAATTTCGCCAGGTGCGGCAGGCTGAAAGGGGTGAGGCGATTCATTGCACGCATCAACATCAACAATGGTGGCGAGCTTTCAACGATATCCATTAAATATTTTTTTGCCTGCGTCTCAGCCAACATCTTAGCGATCAAATCGCGACTGGCGCCACGATAAGCCTCTACGGCGATGCCATACTTCGCCTCGAAAGCACGCGCGAGGTCCTTATAAGATCCCCCCGCCATCGCCGTGTACCAAACTACTTTGCCTTCCTTTTTAGCTCCGTTGACGAGCAGTTGTACGCGGTCCGGGCCGTTGTAAACCGCAAGCTCTTCGAGCGTCGAAGGCCGAACGGTTTGCCCATGGAGCTCGAAAGGGTAGGCGATTGCGACAAGGAGAAGAGTGATCGCGAAATGCTTCAGAGTCCGCTCCACAATTGCGACTCGTGCTCGGCTACGTATATTTGAAGCGATAGGCTTTAACTACAGGATTCGCCGGCTGGAGAATAGACGCGTGCTCTCCGCGAGAGGACGCCGGATCAAGCAGGACAAAAGCTGTGGCAAGCGATTTTAAGGTTAACCCTAAGGTTGCGCGCCTTTTTTTAGCGATTCGACGAGCTCACGCAAATACTCTTCTTGCTCTTTGCCTTGATAAAGCGCCAGCGAGCCATCGGATTGGATCGGCATGCCGCCAAAAAAATGGAAGGCGTGACCGTCCCAGTCATAAAATTCATCGCCCCGCTGGTAGATTTCTTTCCATTTGTAACCCACAGGACTGCGATGCAAACCGGTGCGTGCGGGAAAATTGTCCTCTTTGTCCCGCGAGTCGTTTAAATTTTCCTTTGGACCCGCCTCTTCGGGCAAGCTTTCCCACATCCGGCGATAGTTGGGAAAGAACTCTTGCTCGCGCACTGTCAATGCGGTGTGCATGTCCCACCACGGACTGTGCCCGGCAATGCGTTCGTCGACTTGATTGACGAGCTTGTAAATTAGTCGCGCGCCAGCGCGCATCCGCAACACGAGCGTACCTTCGGCAATGCGCGGATTCTGTTCCGCCTGCATACCGCAATATTTTTCGAAAAAGGCCTGCGTGCGCGGCAGATTTCGAGAACCGTAAACCGCATGGCTGATTCGGCCGACTTTCTGTTCGGTGCAAATCTCCATCGCACCGGCGGGCATCTCGACCGGGGCCCAAAACTCATACTGGTTACCGTCGGGATCAGCGAAGTAGATGACTGTGCCTTCTTCACCATCGGCGGCAGTTCTAATGGCATCGCTGTGGGCGATTTTGTGCTGATCGAGGCGGCGCAAATGCATCTCGACATCTTCGGGCCAAATGTAAAAACCACAGCGCGGCATATCTTTGCCGAGCTCTTTGGCCGAGGGATAAATCTCGGGTTGAAGAAACGCCCCGATGCGGCAAGAGCCACCATCCCACCACATAAAGCAAAAAATCGGCGTGTTTTTCTTTCTATTATTCGTGGTGAGGCCATTGATCGGTCGGATTGGAAGTCCGGTCGCATGCATGGCCCAATGCGACCAGGCAGGCAGATCGTTGGTTCCGACAACATAGTGGTCGATCCAATGGACCGCGCCTTGAGGTTCGTCCCTTAACATGTTTTTTGTCTCCATAAGCGTTCTCGCAAAAAGTGTTGTAAATGACGGGTACCAAACTCTAACGAATCGTGTCAAGAGAACAATCGGCGGAGCGACGGAGAACTCGCTGGTCTCGTCTCAATTTGGGCCGTGCAACTTTGTACGGGATCACAAGCAAACAACCGTAATTAGCGCCCTCGCGATTGGGCTAGTCTTCGTAGAATTTCGTTGAACTGGCGTTGCATCGCAATCATCTGTTCGCGCATGTGCAGGGCAACTTCGGCGCCTTCTAAATTGACTCCCATTTCGTGCATTAAAAGTCTCGCAATGCGTACTCTCTCCACCTGATCGCGCGGGTAGTACTTGGCATTGCTGCGGACCACCGGTTCGATGACCTGCTCCTCTTCCAGGCGGACGACAAATTCTCGGTCCACCCCGCACATTTCAGCGACCTCAGTAATACGAAAAAACTTCCGTTCCATTTTGTTCTCGAAATTTACAATCGTAAATCCTTGCGCACGTTCTCATCATACGCCCGATCAAACCGATCGATCACTTCTTCACCAAGGCTGTTCTTGGGCACTCTAATCATAAGACGCAGATATAAATCCCCAGCCGGGCTTTGTCGGTGCGCCGGCACGCCCTTGCCGCGCACACGGAGTCGTTGTCCGCTCTGTGCGCCGGCAGGAATTTTCACATGCACACTCCCGTTCGGCGTGGGCACTTCGATGGTTGCGCCCCGCAGTGCTTCGCCAACTGTGATCGGCAGGTCCATCGACAAATCTCGCCCTTCCCGAGTAAGCACCGGATGGGGCCGAATACGTGGACGAATAAGCAAATCACCAGCAGGGCCGCCGCGGATTCCCGCCTCGCCTTTGCCGCGAAGGCGAATCATCTTTCCCGCTTCTGCACCGGGCGGAATATTCACCCGTATCGTATCGGGCCGGACAACACGTCCGCTGCCGCGACAAGTTTTGCAGGGCTCCCCGGGCAACTGTCCGCTCCCCATACAGCGCGGACATGTCTGCCGGTACTGCAACGGCCCCTGCGCTACCGATACGGTGCCGGTACCATTGCATTCAGGACACTGGCTAGGCTTGCTGCCCGGCTGTAACCCATTGCCATGACAAGTATCGCATTCGACAGGCCGCTCGAGCGTGATCGCGGTTTGAAATCCGCGCACCGCATCGAGGAAATCGATATCCATCGATGATTCGATGTCCTGTCCGCGAGCAGGTCGCATCGCTGCGGCAGACCGCCCTCTGCCGAAACCACCGAATCCTCCCGTGCCGCCGAATAAGTCACTGAGATCATCCATGTTGAAGCTGAAATCGCCTGACGCGCTCGAAGCACCGGCGCGAGACGATTGCTCTCGCCACTGCTGATAGCTGCGGGCTTTTTCGGCATCGAAGCCGGACGCGAGCCCGGCTTCCCCGAATTCGTCATAGAGTTTGCGCTTCTTTGGATCACTCAGGACTTCGTAGGCTACCGAAACATCTTTGAACTTTTCCTCGGCTTCCTTGTTGCCGGGATTGATATCCGGATGATATTTTCGCGCCAGCTTGCGATACGCTTTCCGAATCTCATCTCGCGAAACGCTCCGTTGTAAACCTAGGATGTTGTAAAAATCTCGTTCTGGCATGCCTTTAGAATAACCACACTATTGAGACTTTCAAGTTAAATTGAACCTGGCAACCGCATCGGAAGCTCGATCGCGCGGCTCCGCAAGCAGAGAGCCTCGGCAGGTCAGTTGCTCCTCGTGCGGGGTACAACAAGCGCGAAGCTCCGCGACTGCTCGAACGGAGCCATGGCGCAGCTGTGGTGCTAGAGATAAAAATGAAGGATCGTTAGGGCAGGAGAAGGGGAATGGGGCAGCGAAGCGTGAACGGCTTCGGATTGGGCATCAATTGTCGATCGCGATGCGATCGCGCACGCTCTTCACACCGGGGACGCTCAGCGCAGCGCGGACCGCAGCGAGCTTTTGCCGCGGTGTTGCCACCCTGCCATCCAGATAAACCGTGCCGTCACTGACCGACACAATTGCAACCCCGGTAATGGCGCGATCGCTGATCGCTTTGTAGACTTCCATCTCGAGTTTTCTTCCGGCGATCTCTTGATCACTGGCAATCCGCACCCCCGGCGGCTTCTGCTCAGGCGCGCGCTTTTTTTCTGAGATCTTAGTCGCTCGGTCTGCTGCTTTGTCGCGCGCTTCGGGGGTCACCTGAATCTCCGTGTCGGCGGTGTTATCGGGAACCGAGGCGAGATCATTCTTGACGGGCGCACGGTCCGGAATATTTTCCAGTTTTTCATCGGCCGCTGATGGCGCAGCAGGAGCTTGCGGCGCGGGCAACCGATTCTGGGCCGGTTGTAGTTCGCTCCGCTTCCAGTCCGGAAGATGACCCAATCGTGCGAGCTCGCGCAGGTAGCCCTCTACATTCGGCATCCACGCTTGGGTCTGTCGCGTCGCATACAGCAAGGCGCTGCCCCCAAATGCGAAGATCAGCACCAAACTCAGCCCTAGAGCATACAAGCCGCTCATGCGAGTTCGTGAGGAACGCTCGCCCATATACGAGACGAACGGCTCGAATTCCGGCTGCGCGCTCGTTCGCTGCGCCGGCTTCCCGATGCCTGGGTCAGGCTCTGCCGGAAATTGAAATGACGGCAAATCGGCAGCGGCTCGTGACAACTCCAATGGAGACTGCGGAGAGAACATTCCCTCGAATCCGTTTTTCTGCCCAGAGCTTTGCTTGGTCTCCTGCTGCAGCGGCAAACGAGCGTTGTTAGGAAAAGGTTCTATGGATTCCAACTGCAACTCGATCGCTGCTTCGCGAACGTCTTGCGCGATGACATAACGACGATTGGCCGTATAAGCGATCAGCAGAGCATTATCGCAGATCGAATTGATCAATCGTGGAATTCCTTTAGAATACAGCGCAATCAGATTTATCGATTCGTCGTCGAAAAGATTTGCCCGCTTATAGTGAATCGTTTCCAGGCGCGACTGAAGGTACAAACTGACTTCACTCAGCTCCAATGGCCGGAGCCGGCAACGCAGCGCTACTCGTTGCTTGAGTTGCACCAATTCCGGCCGCTCCAACCGCTCCTCGAATTCCGGTTGCCCGACGAGAACAATTTGCAACAGTTTATCCGTGTCGGTTTCCAGGTTTGACAGGAGCCTAAGTTCCTCGAGCATTTCCACGCTGAGGTTTTGCGCTTCGTCGATCATCAGGCAAACAATTTGCCCATTTTCTAGCTGTTGAATGAGGTGATCGTAGAGTTGACCCATCATCGACAGACGATCTTTACCCGTGCTCGGCACACCTAATTCCCCGAGCGTGAGGCGGAGCAGTTGAATGAAGGTGAGATGCGGATCAAAGATACAGGCGGCCTGAACATTAGAATCCAGGCTGCAGGTTAAGCGTTTCAGCAGCGTGGTTTTACCGGTCCCGGGTTGACCGGTAATGACGACGAAGCCTTTCCGGGCATCGATGCCATAACGTAAAGTCGCGAATGCCTCTTCGTAGCACGGATTCACGAAGAAAAACCGTGAGTCCGGAGTCACGTTAAATGGCGATTCTGTAAAGCCAAAATGCTCGTTATACATAGACTCAGCGAGTGGTGAGGATTGTGCGCCCTGCCACGACCACTCGTTCTCTCTCATATTAGAATCTACGGCTCAGGGATCAATAGGCCGGTTCATTTTATGCGCGGCCTTAATGATAGGGCTCGAAAAACGCGTCCTCTTTGTGAACGTACCCGCGAATCGCCTCATTATCGAGCGACCGCACACGGAAATATTCACCTGTCCGTCCAACTACTTGAATTCGTGTACCCGGACGCAATGTGGCAATGACCTCCGCCTTCGACGCTGGTTTTTCACGGACGTACGAGTTTCCTACCACGGCGAAACCCGAGGAAGAAAGTCCGCGTCGCGGCGTTTGCGGGTTTCGATGCTCGATCGGCGCACGGGTAGTTTCCGTCATTGGCACGCGGTCGCGTCGTGGAGAACCATTGATTGGCCGCCCGGAGTCATCTGGCTTTCCTCGATCGGTTCCAGGTTTTCCTTCGCCCAAGCGAGCGTGTGCTTGGCGCCGCTCAATGTCGGTGTAGCTCCGCTTGGTCTGCTCCACTGGCGTCTCCCATGATGCGCCTCGCCCGAGCACGCGGTAAAGCTCGCGCGAGATCGGCCCTGAGCCCTCCTGAATCGAATTGATGCTATTGGTCGTTGGGAAAACAGGATCACTCCCTGGTCGCGCTAAATACATGCCGCCAAAAATGACCAACGCAACGCTTGCGACGACCGCCGATAGCTCGACCCATGACTTTTTTTGTAAGCGCTTGGCGAGCACCCACAGCGAACCCAGATCGACGCCTACGGTTGGCTGGCTTGATCTCGAGCCACCGACGGACATATGTAACGGCGCCTCACTTAACTCATCTTCGAATTTATCTGCACTGCGCGCTTTCTTTGCGCCCGCATCGACGCGCGGCATGGCATCAGGTGCTCGCGCTAGCGCCGTATTGCGTAATTCCGAACCGCTTCCATCAAGGTGCAAATCACCCGCAATCTCATCGATGATCTCCGCGCCGATTCTTTCGCGGCTAGTGGCACACGCGATCAAAAGCGCGTGGTCGCAAATAACATTGATCAATCGCGGAATTCCCTTGGAAAAATAGCCGATCCGGTGGATCGCCGCATGCTGAAAAAGTGACCGTTCGGAATATCCCGCGGTGCGAAGCCTAAAATCAATATACGGCGCGATCTCCTCTTCGCCCAGAGGCTCGAGATGAGACCGCAAAGTCACCCGCTGCCGCAGTTGATCAAACCTAGGCTGCTCGAGCCTTAGCTCGAACTCCGATTGCCCGGCTAGTACCAGTTGCACCAGCTTGTCGCCTGCGTGCTCAAGATCGGAAATCAGCCTCAACTCTTCGAGGACTTCATCTTGGATATCCTGCGACTCGTCGAGCAGAAGCGCCACCCGGTGATCGTGACTACGTTGCTCGAGTAAGTAATCTCTGAACTGCTGCATCAGGGATACACGGTCGCCGCTCAACTGTGTCACGCCAAAAGCATCGAGAGCGCATTGCAGCAGTTCAATGAAGGTCAAATGCGGATCGAGAATGCACGCTGCGCGAACGCGCTGCGCCGCTTTCTCCATGAACAGTTTAATGAGAGTGGTTTTGCCCGTTCCGGCCGCGCCGGTGATAACTACGATCCCTTTACGGTTTTCCACACCGTAACAGAGGGTTGCAAAGGCTTCCTGGCACGACGGATGAGTATACAAAAATCGCGGATCTGGAGTGAGATTGAAAGGCAGCTCGCGTAAGCTAAAATGCTTTTCGTACATGGCGTCGAGCCTCCTGGGCAAAGCGCTTTACCCAGTTTGTTATCCCGTGCGGCAGCGGATTACGCTGGACCTGATTTCGGCGCAGGGACTGTGCGTTCGCGCGGAGGCGCAGCTGGTTTTTCTCCGAGGGGTTTTTCTTTGAAAATCCTTTTGTCTAACCCGTAGGTCCGCATCTTTCGGGAGAGTGTTCTCACCCCGATCCGGCAGCTTTTGGCGGTCAGGCTGATGTTACCGCCAAGATCTTCGAGCTTTTGCGATAAATAATATTTTTCCTTTTCCTTGAGCCACTGCCGAAGCGACGATGCCGCAATTTTGCTTTTCTCCGCGGCGGTCTCCTCCAGGCTTTCCGGGAGCTTTACGTCTTCAATGACCCGTCCCGGCGCGAGCAGAATCGCGCACTCCAGAGCGTTGTGCAATTCTCTCACATTACCGGGCCAGGAATAGCGCATGAGCTGGCCTAAGACTTTGTCGGCCACAGCCGCGATCCGCTTGCTTTTCGCCATCGGATGATAACGCAGAAAATTCTCCACCAGGTGAGGAATATCGATGGCGCGTTCGCGCAGAGGTGCGAGTTCGATCGGTACAGCGCTCGGTCGCGATAACAATTCGTCCTGAAGCATCCGGTCCGGGGCTCTCTCCTTTAGAGCGAGTCTAGTTGCCGCGATAATGCGTACATCGACGTGAGAGGCCTGGCTTGCGCCTAATCGGGAAATTTTCCTATGATCGATGACCTCGAGCAACTTTTTCTGCAACGCCAACGAAAGGACTTCTATTTCGTCCAAAAACAACGTGCCGCCATGAGCCTGCGCCATCTTGCCTGGTTTACTTTCATAGATACCAGCAAACGCGTCTTTCTCATAGCCAAATATTTCAGCTTGCAGCAGCGCGTCGGGATATCCGGCACAGTTAACCGTAATAAACGGCGCGCTTCGGCGAGCGCTATGGTGGTGAATGGCAAAAGCGACTTGTTCCTTGACCGTTCCGGCTTCTCCCGCGATCATCACCGGCATGTCGATGGACGCAGCCGTGCAGATCAGCTCAAAAACGCGGCGCATTTGCGGCGTTGGGCTCAAAATATCGCCGAACTCGAAGCGACCTTTCAGCCAGTGTCTAAGCTGCCGTGCCTGAATGCCTGGCTTTGAATTTTCCAGAGCCGCCCGTGTCGATTCGAGCACTGCGGCTGGATCAAAAGGTTTCACGACAAAATCGCAGGCGCCGAGTTTAAGCACATCGACTGTACTTTGAATATCCGCCGCGGAGGTAATCGCAACGACGGGGAGCGCTGGGTATTTTTGATGAATCTGTGCGATCACTTCGAGGGCATCTGCATCCGGAAGGTGAATGCTCGCAATAATAAAGTCGATGTCGTCTTCTGTTAGCCGCCGCATGCAATCGGCGGCCGAGGCTAGCCCGACGACGGAATATCCGCTGGTCACATAAAGCCGCTCGAGTTGCTCACGTATTTCGTGATCGCCGTCCAGAACAAGCAAAGTCGGAGTGGCCGGACAAAACAAATCATCCGGGAATGCAGAATCTCTTACGCCGGGAATGTCGAGAGATGTCGAGGCCGAATATGTGGCTGGAATTCTCATTGAGCTGCCGAACGCTTTTTCGCAGAGGACCTCAACGGAAGAGGAGACGAAGGATTAGGGACTGAAGCTCGCAGTCGCTCAGCAGCCGCACGCGTACAGGTAAAGCGATCTCAAATTGTCCCTAAAGGTGAGGTCGTGGTTCCTCCCGGGGACGGAGTTCTTCCACATGTAGCCCAAGCCGCTGTGCGTCGACGAAGCAGTAATAACAAACCACCATGTCGAGCAATGTAATGCCGGACTCCTCACTTGTGACCCTGTATGCCTTTCCCGCCATGATTTGGCCGCAATGCTGGCATTGGTAAGTAGTCATGAAGACTCCATTTGAGCAAAGGGGGTGCCACTGCGGTCAAATGCTTCTGACGTAGTTAGAAAAAGTCCGCTATTCCGGTTACCTTATACGATTTTCCCTGATGTATGTGAGCTTGTATGGTGAAAAGCTGACGGGTTAAACCCACATGAGACTTGGAATATGTGCGCCACTTTCGGACAGATTCGCCGGTATACCATCTGTGTTGCCGTCAACTCTCCTCACGAGTGCCAGGAGCCTGAGAAAACTACAAATTATAAACGTTGGGCTGCGCCAAATCGCTGAGCGCGTTGCGGGTATCGAAGATCAGCGGACTAAACCTAGCGATCATCGCGTAATCGAATTTCGAATGATCGGTCAGTACTACGACCAAATCCATTGACTGCAATAACTCCGGACTGAGTGTGACAGAGTTAAGATTCGTTTCATTGATCGTAATCTGCGGGACATAGGGATCGGAAAAACAAATTTCACAGCCTTTCTCTTGAAGACCCAACAAGACTTGTAATGCCGGAGATTCTCGCACATCGTTGGTGTCCCGCTTATACGCTACTCCGAGAGCAAGGACCTTGGCACCGTTCAGACATTTGCGTTTCTCGTTAAGGGCATCGGCCATACCACGGATGACGAAAGCCGGCATCTGGCTATTGATGTGTCCTGCGAGCTCGATCAACCTCGGCTCACAACCTTTCATTCGCGCCTTCCAGGTCAGATAATACGGGTCGACTGGAATGCAGTGACCACCCAAACCAGGGCCTGGATAAAACGGCATAAAGCCGAACGGTTTCGTTTTCGCCGCTTCAATGACCTCCCAAACATTGATACCGAAGGAATGGCAAGTGAGCGCCATCTCGTTGGCAAGCGCAATGTTCACGCTGCGAAACGTATTCTCGAGAAGCTTCACCATTTCAGCGCAATCTGTTGAGGACACGGAAAAAACATTATCGATATACTGCCGGTAAAAGAAAACCGCAGTCTCGGCGCAGCGTGGCGTGATGCCTCCCACCACCTTGGGGATATTCTGCGTGTGAAAGATCGAATTTCCCGGATCCACCCGTTCCGGCGAATAGGCCAGAAAGAAATCGCTGCCAGCCTTAAGTCCAGATTCTTCCAAAATGGGCAACACGACTTCTCTCGTTGTGCCGGGATACGTTGTACTCTCCAATATGATCAATTGTCCCGCGCGAATATGATTTCGGATGACCTCGACTGCGGCAATGATGTAGGAGAGTTCCGGGTCTTTGTTTTTGCGCAATGGTGTTGGCACACAGATGTTGATCGTGTCAAGCTCCGCCACGGCCGCCAATGACTGGGTAGCGCGTAATCGATCGGCTGCGACAAACGATTCGACCGTCTGGCTCGGAACATCCGGAATGTATGAAAGACCGCGGTTTAAAGCATTGACCTTCTCCTGGCTCAAGTCGATGCCCGTGACCTGAAATCCCGCTTTGGCCATTTCTACGGCCAGCGGAAGCCCCACATATCCCAAACCGATGATCCCAGTCTTTGCTGTCCGGGTGCGAATCCGCTTTTTGAGCTCTCTTGCCAAGTTTGGCAGCGGAGCCGGGCTTGGCTGTATCGACGACAAAACGGTTTCGTGCCGAAGTTCCATTCAGATTATCCCTCAATCTAAATCAACGAGAAAAGAGTCTAGCAACTGCCGAGTAATTGAAAAAACACGAGCGCTCCCACTGATCCAATAAGTCAACTCAAATCGACTGATTGGCAACTTGCAAGGCAGCGAGCGCCCCGGGGGCGGTTGGGCTTTGCCGCAGTTGTTCGGAAGTCTCGGGATTGATCGGTCGAAATGTCGGCACGAGTTCGCACAAAAGTTGGAGGGCCGCAGGTGTTTGACCTTTGAGCGCAAAACGCTCGATTTCTTCAATTTTCTGCGTCACGAAGTCGAGGTCTGCAATCCAGGCCGATTGCACTCGCATAATTTTTTCTATCTCCGAGGGTACGATCATCTCGTCCATAGCGACCAATTCTTCCCGTAGCTTCTCACCCGGCCGTAGTCCGATGATTTTAATCGGTATTTCTTTTTCGGGAATGAAGCCCGCCAAACGAATCAGGTGACGCGCCATCTCGAGCAGCTTGAGCTGTTCGCCCATATCCAAAACAAAGATTTCGCCCCCTCGCGCCAGGGCAGCGGATTGTAAAACCAGCTGAACCGCTTCTGGAATCGTCATGAAATACCGAGTGATTTCCGGATGCGTGATCGTTACAGGTCCGCCCTGCTCGATTTGCCTGATAAATAAGGGAACAACGCTGCCATTGCTGCCCAAGACATTGCCGAACCGAACCGCCGCGAAGAGGGGGCCGTCAGCAGCGGCATTTTTTGCCAAGGTCTGAACGTAAATCTCACCGATCCGTTTGGTTGCACCCATCACGTTCGTCGGGTTGACCGCTTTATCCGTAGAGATCAGAATGAATCTCTCGATTTTCTTTCGGAGCGCCATCTGAATCAGACGATGAGTGCCGACAACGTTATTGAGCAAAGCTTCAGCTGGATAATCTTCCACCATCGGTACATGTTTGTAGGCCGCGGCATGAAAAACGATCTGCGGCTTGTGTTCAGAAAAGGTTTTGTCCAGGGATCCGCTATTTTTGATGTCAGCGAGAACCGCTACCTGCTGAAGATCCGGCCAAGAACGCCGCAGCTCCATACTAATGTCATAGAGCGCGCTTTCCGCGCTGTCCAAGAGAATCAAGCGAGCCGGGCGATATCGTGCGATTTGCCGGCTCAATTCCGAGCCAATTGACCCACCGGCCCCGGTGATCAGGACATTTTTCCCGCGCACCAGATCGTTCACAGGACGAAGATCCAATCCCACGGGCAGACGATCGAGTAGATCTTCGACGGATAAGTTCTGAATCTGATTGACGCCCACCCGGTCATGACCAAGCTTGTCGAGCGTGGGAAGCGTCTTTATCGGGCCTTTGAACGCCGTAACATCATTGAGCATCCTTCTGATCTGGGCCGCCGAGGCGCTCGGTATCGCGAGCAAGAATTCATCGGGTTTATAAGTTTCGACGATTTTCGCTATTTCGTGGCGCGACCCGAGCACCGGCACGCCGTGAATATGCTGGCCAACCTTGGCGGGATTATCATCGACAAAACCGATCGGATCGTACCGGTACATCGCGCCATTATTCTTCATGTCGCGAACGATCATTTCAGCTGCATCGCCGGCACCATATATCAAGACTTTCCTCTCGCCTTTGAAGCGATGCGCCACTGAAAGGAGCCGGCGTGATAAACGCACCCCTCCCATCATGAAAATCAACAACAGCGTATCGATAATGAATACCGAGCGAGGATAGTCAATCCGACCTAACAGGCCGTGGACAAACAGGTAAAATACCAGGCTGCTGATACCCGAGGCGATAATAATATTGCGCAGTTCGAGAATGCTTGTATACCGCCACAAACCCTCAAATAGCTTGAACGGCACAAACAGCAGGCTGCGAATTACGATCAGCCAGGGCAGGAGATTGACAAATTGCGCAATTTCAGTGACCGGAATGCGTCCGTCGAACTTTAGCCAAAAGGCTAAGTAGTTCGACGCTCCGATGATCCCGATGTGCAGCAGAACGATTGGAATGCGTCGGTATCTGAGCAGAATCCGGCGCCGTTGTGCGCTCTGCGTCGCTCTTGCCGCCCGCCCATGAAACTCGGCAAGCTCAGCATTTACATCCATCTAATTCCTCCAGCAACACCATTCAAAATTCTAGCCGAGCACGCCCGTGGGCTACTAGAAACAGATTGATTGATATGGCTTGCTTGCGGTTAAACAAGTCAAGTCACTGGGCAAACTTCGGCGGGTTACGCCTTTTCAAACTCTGAACCTGAATCCTCATCTATGGAGGCGTAGTAGGACGGGTAGTAGGAACGATAATCCAGGTACTCAGGGTCTCTGATATCAATCGCGTTTAAAATAACGCCCAAAATATGCGCACCGACTTTGTCGAGCCGCTCCGTCGCGCGGCGAGCACTCGGCGTGGTCGTTTTTTCGCCGTTGAACACGAGCACCACACCGTCGCATAGTACCGAGAGCGCCGCGGCATCGCTAACCGCGATGATGGGCGGCGAGTCGATTACAACAAAATCGAACAGAGTCCGTAGCTCACTAAGAATGTCCCGCATTCTCTGCGACATCAAAAGATCAGCCGGATTAGGCGGTAGCGAGCCTCTAGGCAACAAATAAAAATCTTTAATCGAGGTCTCTTGAATGACCTGTTTGACATCGACATCACCGGTCAGAACGTTCGCCAGCCCGCGATAATTTTTACGGTGCAGCAGTTGATGGCACCGCCCCTTGCGCAGATCCGCATCGATGGCGAGAACGCGCTTGCCGCCTTGCGCGAGCGCAATTGCAAGATTGAGGGTCGTGACGGTCTTGCCCTCATTCGGGCAGGGGCTGGTTAAGAGAATCACTTTCGGGGGTCGCTCTGCCTGGGACAACATGAGCGCGGTTCGTATCGTGCGATAGGACTCCGCAACGATCGAGAACTGGTCATGGGCTACGACAATCTCTCTCCCGACGCCGTCGACCGCCGTACCCGGCTCTAACCGGTTACTTGCTGTATTCTCGGATAGCATCGGATGATAACGTTGGCTCAATGACCTGACATGCGGAACGACGCCAAGGGTTGCCAATGAAACGGCTGACCATACTTGCTGAGGCGTGTGCATTGTCGCGTCCATGTATTCCAAGAAAAATGCGAAAGCAACCGCCAAAACAAGGCCCAGAAATGCCGCAACCATGAGGTTTTTCATCAGCTGGGGTGATGACGGCGACGTCGGCTGTTCGGCACGCTGCACAACTTGGATATTGGATGCGGCCAAATCGTTCGCAACATTCGTCTCGTTCATGCGCTTCAGAACATTTTCATAGAGTCCGCGATTGACGACCACCTCTTCGTTCAAAACCGCGTAATCCACGCCTACTTCCTTTAGATCCAGAGCGGTCTGTTGCTGCTTTTTCGCCTCATCTTCCAACGCCTGCTCGCGGCTTCGCGCGGCCGCATAGTTTGATTCTATCCCGTGAACGATCGTGCCCACCTCGCTTGCCAGACCTCGCTTGGCTTCGGCAATCTGTTGATTGAGTTCCTGCAGGCGCGGGTGTTCCGGCGTATAGATACTCGACAATCGGCCCTTTTCCGTTTCTAAATTCGCCAAAGTGCCTTTGATCTGCACGATCACCGGGTTACTGAGCACCTCAGACAGATACTGGGGATTTTTGTTTCGTGTCATCTGGAAAAGCGATTCTGCCTGAATGCGTTCGGAGCGTACTTGCGTAAGTTGCTTGTTAAGATCAACTAGGCGATCCACGACGATGTTCTCGCCTTTCTCCAGCGACACCACGCCGTGCTTTTGGCGAAAACCATTGAGCTCGTTTTCCGCTTTGACCACCTTGCCTCTGAGCTCCGCGAGTTTCTTGGAGAGAAAATCGCGTGCCTCCTGTGTCAGACTGAAGCGGTTTTCTAAAATCATCTGAATGAATGCCGTCGCATGGTTATTGGCAAGCTCCTGCGACAAACGCGGGTCCGGCGTGCTGAACGACACCTCAACCAAGCGGGTATTCTTTACCGGTTCAATCTTAAGAAATGAGCGATACCGGGCCACTAACCCCGGATTGACACCCAGCTCGTACGTGGTCGGCCGTCCTCCTCCTCCGTTTGGCTGTGTTTGAAATAGACTGGCGATGGACGTCAGAACACGCTCTACGGAGCCCATCACCCAGGAAACCAGATTGAATCGGGAGGTTGTCAGAGCTGGATTTGACTGCAACCCCAATGTTTTAATCACTCGCGCCGCCAATGTCGCGCTACTTAGGAGCGCGTATTGGGTTTGGTAGTAGTCGTAACGATCGCTGCTTACGCTGGGCATCTCCGCATAACCCGTGAAGGAAGGATTTTGCGGTTCAATCTTCAAAGTCGAGCGCGCCGTATAAAGGGTCGGAGAAAACACCGTCACCAGAAATCCCAAAACGACGGTGCCGCAGAAAATCGGTACCATGTACCGGAGTCGCTTCAGAATCACTTGCCAATAGTCGCGCAGGTGCTTGGTCCCTTCGCGATCGGAATAATAATATTCCATATCGTCGTCAGGAGGCGCCGGCGGCGGCGTTGGTCGAGCTGAAATATATTGCGGGTAGTAGCGAGCTAGTACTTTCATCAGCGTATTGCCTGTCCGACCGAAACTCCGCCAATGAGCGATCCGACAAAACGCTTAACGAAATACTTTGCGGAACTCATCGGCACCACTATCACATCATCGGGTTGCACCTGTAGATCTGGACGCTTTCGGGCCAAAACCTCGTCGATATTCACCGGAATGGTCTCCATATCTGTCGGACTCCGTCGCCGGTATATGGTGATCGAATCGGAGTCGGCCAGCTCAGGGTCGAGGCCGCCTGCCGCAGCCAATGCTTGCGTAACGGTATAGTTCCGCCCGATCGGATAAGAACCGGGCTTATGCACGGCGCCATCGACAAAATACATTCCGGCCTGCGGCACATTGATCACATCGCCCGCCTGTACCGGTACATTCACGAGCTGCGCGTCCTTGGGATCGACCTGGCTTGCGGCGGGATTGGCCAGGACTAACAGATCGATAACGGCGGTTTGCCGTCTTCCTTCGGCATCTTGGCGATACAGATGGACTTGATTACCCGCCTTTTCAGTGATGCCGCCGGCCAGCGCCACCATATCGATCACGGTTTTTGGACCCGTGAGCTCAAATACCCCTGGTTTCTGTACCGCACCCATAACAGATACACGCTGTCTGTACTCGGTGACCAACACGCCGATCTGCGGTGACTTGATGTACTTCTCATACCGTTGCCTGAGGTCTTGCTCGAGCTGACGGGGTGTTTTGCCCTTTACTTGAACTGTACCCACCAGCGGCGCGACAATTAGACCGTCTTGACTCACGCGCAAGAGAGTCACGCGGGGTGTGACTCTCGCGTCCTGTTCCGGGATATTGTAGATGGTCATCTGAAGGAGATCATCGGGGCCGATCCGATAATCGGCCGAATCTCCTGACTGAGCCGCCACCAGAGAAAGCGATTGATTAATCTCATTGACGGCGGAGGAGGCCGTGTTCGGCTGAGCTCCAGTCATCGTTGTAGAAGGAGGAGCACCACCACAACCGGCAATGATCAAAACTAACAGGCCGCACCATAGCTGGCACGTAATGCGTTTGGCAAACACGATTATCCTCGTTCGCAGCAGAGCATGAATATAGCTCCGCCAACCGCCGCTGAGGTCGTTGTTGTTAGTGCTCTCACGCTGTTTGAGTCGTCCTCAACTCTTCGGTCAAACCTAATTTGGCATGCTGTTCGCCATCGCGGGCGTCCAAGCGGTGCGGCCACCCTTGATGAATTCGACACCGAACCTAACACTGACTTGACGATTTAAAAGCTTTAGGAGCACTTTTACTCGCCCCTTATCATCCGGTGGGGTCTGAATGATCCCCATCAGACCATCGAATGGTCCACCGGAAATTTCCACTTCCTCGCTACGGCGCAGCTTCGAACGCGCGGGAATCACCCCGTGGGGGTCCGCTCTTTGTTTCAGGAATTCAACGACATCCTCCTGGATTGGAATAGGTTCGCCGCCAAACGTCACGAGTCGACGAACTCCAGGTGTCCAGACGACCAGATGGTACTCACTGGTTACGTCGATGCGGGCAAACAAATAATTGCGAAAAAGTGGAACAACCTTTCCTTTATTCTCGCCGGTCGCAGGCACGTGAAGTCGCGGGAAAAAAGTTTGCACTCCTTTCAAGCCGAGATGAAATTGCGCTTGCTGTTCTTTATGCGGATTGCTGTAGATAACGTACCAATATTGGGGCAAAGTGTTCACCTGTTGTACTCGGACGTAGTAAAGTCGAGCAACGGATATGCCATGTTGTTCCCAAATCATATGTAGCCGAAAAAAGGCCCGCGCTCTGACGTATAGAAAAACCCTGCAAAATTATCTGTCCAGATTTCACGGACATTTCATACGCCAAAACCGGACGTTTCATTCACGCGTGCCAGATGAATTCATCGAATTATGTGTTTTTGAAATAGCCACTATTGGCCGATCGGCCAATAGTGGCTACGCCTTTCAGTGCTCGACGGCGCGTCGCCTTGACTCGGATAATTTTTTGATATGGACGGAACCGCAAATTCATCTGAGCTGAAGGATTGTTCCGACACCTCGTTGTAGCAATTGATATACAGAACATAACAGCGTTATCAACCTAGAAGCTATCGATGTCGAAATTTATTTACGATTTCGGTGATCCGGTGTATATTGAGCCGTTTCATAGTGTTTACTTTTTTTTCTTTTTTATTCCTAATTCTATTGCTTTGCCAGCCCCGGGCGAGTTTGGGTGGTTTCATCACCGGTCCCGATGAACTAACTCGCCAGGGCGTTAACTTCACATGGTCTGATGTCCGCTCTAAAACCCTGAGAATTGTCGTCGAGTATTTCGGCGACAACGGCACCCCCCAACAGGTGAGCCTCGGCTCGGGATTTCTCATATCGTCGGATGGTCTTTTCGTAACTGCTTACCACGTCATGAAATTTTGTCTGGTCGACGTAAAAACTACAAGCGGTTTGGCAAGCTCTGTGGATTGCTCCAAGTCGAATGATCGCATTCGCTATCGCGCCTATAACGGTGAGCGCCCGTTTGATATTGAGGTTGTTTCTCATCTGAGAGAGACCGACTCGACCAGCGGGAAAGATGCTCATACGCCTGATGAAATCATTAAGCAACGGGACTTTATTATTGCGAGGCTTCGAGGTACGAGCGATCGGCTGTTTCCGCACTGGCAATTGCGAGATTATGAACAATCCGTTATTGACACGAGCGCCGCGCGCGCAGATTTCCAGCTAATACCGTTACGGCCACCCAAGCAAGTATTCATTGCCGGATACCCCAAAGATCGGGATCTGATTATATCCGAAGGCTTTTTGAACCTTACTGAAAAACAACGCCGCGGTTATTTTGCTGCGAATTACGACGTTTACAGTCGCCGTTATTTGGAGAGCCATGGCCTCGGAAGCGAGACTCGTTGGGGCATGAGCGTGCAAAACCACATGAGTGGCGGCCCGGTAGTCGATTCGTCCGGACATCTCGTCGGAATCGTCGTAAATGGCAACGATCAAACCGCCGGAGTGCTATCGATCGAGAATGTCCTCTCGACTTTTTTCTCAAGGAGCGGCAAGGCCGACGATCGTCCTGCAGTTCTGCTCAGTCCGACCCAAACCCCCCTATATCTGCGCTATTGAGCTGAGAAGTAGCCCGAAGCTATCTAATTGCCACCGGGGTCAACCAGTTGCGCGCGAGCGGATCGGGCATGGTCAGGCCGAAAAGGATCATCAGCCAGAAAAAGCCCGCGCCGACGAACAGCCAGGTCAGAGGACTGCTGTAGCGGACGTGCATAAAAAACAGAATCACCAAAAGCGCCTTCACGATCGCGATGGCGACAGCGGCCACGGCATTCCAATCGCCACCCAGATCGACGAAAGCCATGCCCGTCGTACTCAACGTCAGCAGCAGCAAGGCGCCGAAAATCGCCGCGTACAACTTTACGGAAACCACATGCGGAGTATTCATCCTAAATGCCTTCCGACCAGATAAAGCAGTGGGAATAAGAAAATCCAGACAATATCGACGAAATGCCAGTAAAGACCGATCAGTTCGACAGGCGTATTGTAGCTGGCGGAAAATCGCCCTCGGGTGGCCTTGACGATCAAAACCGTGAGTAAGGAAATGCCAATGATCATATGTACGGCATGCATTCCAGTCATGGCAAAATAAAAAGAAAAGAAGATTTCGGCGCTCGAAACCAAAGCACCCTCGAACCTAAAATCCCATCCGGGCACGAGGTGCTCTTCAAATTTCTGATAGTATTCTGTGAATTTGATTCCGAGAAACACGATCCCAAGGACAATGGTCAAACATAAAAAAATCTTTACCAGCCGATTTTGGCCGATCTGGCCGGCGCGAACGGCGAGCGCCATCGTAAAGCTACTGCAAATCAGCACCGCCGTGTTGATGGTGCCGAGCCAGATATCGAGGTGGTTGCTGGCGGCCGCGAATCCTTGCGGATAGGCGGTGCGGTAGAACGTGTACCCGAGAAACATGCCGCCGAAGAACATCACTTCAGTGCCCAAAAACACCCACATGCCGAGCCAGGAAGCCTCATGCTGCTGAACCGAGTCATCGAACTGGTGCGCGTGAATTGCTGGTGTATCAGACATGGGCGGCTTTCTCCGGAGCGTAAATAACTTCCGGCTCGTCGAGCACGTCGTAGGCATAGGCTGGCTGAACAACTATCGGCGTGACTTCAAAGTTGTCGGTGGGCGGCGGCGACGGTGTTTGCCATTCCAGCCCCCGGGCTTTCCATGGATTCATGCCAGCCACGGGGCTGTAGCGCAGCGACCATATTAAATAGATGAGCGGTAACACATAACCCACCGCGAGAATCGAGGCTCCCGCACTGGATAGGACGTTAAGCGCCTGGAATTCGGGCGGATAAACATGATAGCGCCGCGGCATGCCCAGATATCCAAGGATAAACTGGGGGAAAAACGTGAGATTGAAACCGAGGAAGATAATCAACGCAGCGAGCCTGGCGAGAACTTCAGGATATCTTCGTCCGGTCATCTTGGGCCACCAGAAATGAATCCCGCCGAGATAAGCCATTACCGCGCTGCCCACCATGATGTAGTGGAAATGCGCAATTACAAAGTAGGTGTCATGGACGTGGACGTCCACGCCGAGCGCCGCAACAAACAGACCCGTGAGACCCCCCATCGTAAACAACCCGATGAACCCCAAGGCATAGAGCATCGGCGCGTCCAAAGAGACGGAACCCTTGTAGAGAGTTGCGGTCCAGTTAAAAACCTTGATCGCGGAGGGGATCGCCACCAGCATACTCAGAAACGAGAAAATCATGCCGGCATAAATGGACTGCCCGCTCACGAACATGTGATGTCCCCAGACCAGAAAGCCTAAAACTGCAATAGCAAGACTGGAGAAGGCAACGAAGTTGTAACCAAAGATTCGCTTGCGCGAAAAGCAAGGAATCAACTCGCTGATCACTCCCATGCCGGGAAGAATCATGATGTAGACCGCTGGATGTGAATAGAACCAGAAGAGATGCTGAAACAGGAGCGGGTCGCCGCCCAATTCAGGATTGAAAATGCCCAATCCAAAGAGCCGCTCCAGGGCGACCAGTGTGAGTGAGATCGCAATCACGGGCGTGCCCAGAATAAAGATGATGCTGGTGGCGTAATGGGACCAGACAAACAACGGCAGACGAAACCACGTCATGCCCGGCGCGCGCATGGTATGAATCGTGACGATAAAATTGAGTCCGGTGAGAATTGACGAGAAACCGGTGACAAAGATGCCAATGACGGTCAATGCCACGTTACTATTAGAGTAGATACTGCTGTACGGCGTATAAAACGTCCACCCGGTGTCTACGCCGCCCGCAGCCGCCGCGGTCAGCGTGAAAAGGCCGCCAATAATATAAAGATACCAACTGGCCAAATTGATGCGAGGAAATGCCAGGTCACGAGCACCGATCATCAACGGAATCAAAAAGTTTCCCAATACGGCCGGGATCGATGGGATCAAAAAAAAGAAGACCATCGTCACGCCGTGCATAGTGAATAACTTGTTGTAAGTCTCGGCCTGTACCAAATCTCCCTGCGGTGTGAGAAGCTCAATCCGCAGAAGGGTTGCGAAGAACCCGCCAATAAAGAAGAAAAACGTGACTGAGATGAGATAAAGCCAGGCTATCCGTTTATGATCCGTCGTCAATAGCCATGACTTTAGTCCGTAACTGGCATTCAAATAATGGAGCCGGTGCTCCGGGACTGAGTCGTTCATTTTTTTCCCTGTGCTCCCGCTTGAGGCGTGAGCGATTTGATATACGAGATAATCTGCAACACTCCTTCTTCGCTCACCGAACCTTTAAAAATCGGCATGATCGGCTGATATCCCATGACGATCTTGGCACGCGGCTCAAGGATCGATTCGCGGAGATAATTTTCGTCCGCCGTAATTGATCTTCCATTTTGGAGCGCTACGGTCTTGCCGATCAGTCCGACCAGCGATGGGCCGCGCCCAGAATCAGTGGGCAAATGGCACGTCGCGCAGCCGAGCGTCTGAAAAAGTTTTTGTCCCGCTGCGGTCGTGGATCCGCCCGTGCCGCCGCCGCCAACCCACGTCGCATAAGCGGGTGGTTCCATGACGATAATCCGCCCCACCATCCCGGAATGTTGCGTGCCGCAATATTGCGCGCAAAACAAGTGATAGGTTCCAGGCTTGCTCGCTTCGAACCATAGCGTCGTATAACGCCCGGGAAGCACATCTTTTTTCACTCGAAACGCAGGCACAAAAAAATCGTGAATGACATCCTGTGAAGTCAGCAGCAGCTTGACCGGCTGCCCCGCCGGAATGTGCAGCTCATCGATCTCTGACTTACCCTCGGGATGTTGAACCTTCCACATCCACTGTTTTGCCACGACATTGATCTCCAGCGCGTTGGGTGGCGGGTAAAAGCTCACAAAAAACAGTTTGGCGCCCCAGACGAAGATCACCATGGTGATTGCCAGGGGAACGGCCGTCCAAAAAATTTCCAGTCCGAGACTGCCTAAAATCAATGGCGGCCGCTCGCTGTCTGATCGGCGCCGATATTTGATCGCGAACACGACGATCGAGATCGAAATCAGCAGCGAAAAAAACGCGCTGACCGCGAGCAAAAAATAAAGTAGCGCATCGACCCGCGGCGCCAAGGTCGAAGCTTGTTCGGGAAACAGCGGCAGGTTCGGGCCGAACATCAGGCAGCTCTCCCGGCAGTTCCGGCATTGGCGCGTTCGCGCCGAAGCATCCACAGAATGAAGCCGCCCAAAGTAATGACGGTGATGAGACCGCCAACACGCACCAGATTGGTCACGAAAAGCCCATATTTCCCAGTGACTGGATCGTAGTGGTAACAAAAGAGCAGCAGCTGATCGATGGGTGTTCCGATCTTGCCCTCGGCCGCTTCTACCAGTCCCAACCGCAAATCGCGTGGCGAAAACTCGATGCCATAGAAATAACGTGAGGCTTTGCCCCCGGGCGTAAGCAGCACAATTCCCGTGGCATGGGCAAACTCGCCGGTTTTGGCATCGAAGGAGTAATGGAAGCCCACGGCTTCCGCGAGCTTGCGGATCGCCGATTCCTCACCGGTCAAAAAATGCCAGCCCCGTTCGGAACCCACTCTGCCATAGCGGCCGATGAAATCCTTCTTCTGAGCTGCGGCAAGTGCGGCGGTATCACTTGGATCGATGCTCACCGTAAGCACCTCAAATTCATCGCCGACGTCAAAGCGGATTGCCCGTAGGGCTCTAACGATACCATCCAGCAGCAAAGGACAAAGATCGCGGCATTTGTAGTAGACGAAGTTCAGAATAATCGGCTTGCCGCCGAGATACTGGCGCAATTGAACCGGAACCCCACGCTCGTCCGAAAAGCTCAGGTCGAGCGGGATTTGGGAATCGAGTTTCTGATCGAACTCGACGTCTCTCAGCGGAATCGGGCGCGATTCATCGTGCGCGTGCGCCACGCATGCAAATGTGAGCGAGAGCGCCAGCGGAAGCGCGAAATATCGAGCCAGGTATTTTGGCGCAGCGATCCAGGCACAAAACCGATGCGCGACTGTTGACTTCAGCGTTTTGCCTTCTCCTTCCGTTCGCCCATGTTGCGGGTCACACCCTGGTCGCCCTTTTCCGCGCGCTCCGGCAAGCCTTTTTCGGCGAGCAGCGCGATCGCTCGATCGATTGGCAAACGGACGATACCGCGCTCGCGATCGATCCAACCGTAACTGCCGAGGATTTGATCCTCGTCGGCTCTCATCGCCGCCAGGTCCGCGCCGGGTTTGATGAGAAGACGCGGCTCCGGCGGCGGTTCGACGCCATAAGATAGCGGGCTCGGGGCCGGTCTGCTGCGCGTTTCACTCCGGTAAAAAAAATGGAACAGACCATAGGTCACGAGCGCGACCATGGCGATTACCAGAGCCAATCCGACCGCGAACCAGAGAATCTTCTTCGGATTGGCATCGCTCAACTCGTGACCGGTGCTGGCGCTATTTGCCGGGGTGTTTTGCTCAGCCATGACCTGCCAATCCATGCTCCTCGAGGATCGCAACAAAGCGGGGATCGTGCATCGGCAATAACGAATGCCCTTTTAAACAGCCGAGAAATCCCCAAAGCCAAACTCCGCCGATGCCAATAGGCGCCACAATCGTCGTCCAGTGCAGGCTAAAACCGTCGGGATGAAACGTCGGCGCCACAAACCAGAACAGCTCGATGAAATGCATCACAGCGACCACTCCGGCCACTGCTCCGAGCGCTCCCGGGTTCCGCTTGACGGCTCGCGACAGCAACAGCACAAAGGGCAAGGCGAATTGCATGACGATTAGCGCGAGGCCGATTGCAGCCCAGCCGCCGGTCAAGCGGTGTAAGTACCAGGGAATCTCGTGCTGCAGGTTTTCCACCCAGATGAGCAGGAACTGGGAAAACGACAGGTAAGCCCACAGCATCACGAACGCCAGAAGCAAATTGCCCAAGTCCTGCAGCACCCACGGAGCCACAATCTGCTGGAGCGTTTCGCGCCGCGACAAAAAATACGCAGCGCCGATCACGAAGCTAAACCCAAGCAACCCGTGGCTCACCATAAAGATCATGCCGAAAATCGTCGAGTACCAATGCGGCTCCAGCGACATCAGCCAATCGATCGCGGAAAAAGTCACCGTCAAACCATACAGTACCAGGCCGGGACCGCTCAGAGTCTGCAGACGTTGCGTGAACGCCGGATCCGCCGAGCGCTCTTGCGCTTGCGACCACTTGCTTAGAAAAAAGCCGATTGCGAACCAGATGGCAAAATAAATGATCGCCCGAATGACGAAAAACGGCATATTAAGGTACGCTGCCTTTTCCTGAAGCATAGCGTCAGCCGATATGACATCGCGCCGTGCCCAAACAAAAAGATCCGGCAAGCCGACCAAGAGCGGGATGAACAGCACGGCCATGATCGGGAACGTGCGTACCGCGGCTTCCAAGCAGCGCTGGATAACAAAACCCCACGTGCCGCCGACCAGATGATGGATCATCAAAATACCTAGACAGCCGAGCGGAACACCGATCCAGAAAACGTATGCGATGAGATAGGCGCGAAAGAATTCTCCACGATTAAAAAATAATCCGATAAAACAGAGCACGAGGGCCAAGGCGCCCGCGATCAAAGATTTTGTCCGCAAGGGATCGATTTCGTTGCTGAGGGTCACGTCGAGCCCGTTCATTTTTTTTCCTCAACCAGCGCCCGTCGCTCCGTTTCCGGTACATCCGCGAGCGCGGCATTTTGGCTCAATTGTAGAGCGCGAATATAGGCGACGATCGCCCATCGATCGCGCGGCGGGATTTGTTCTGCGTAGTCAGGCATTGCGCCAAAGCCATGGGTGATCACATCAAAAAAATGGCCCGGCGGAGCTTCGCGCAAGCGCTCGAGATGAAACGACGGCGGCGGCCGGTACCCGCGTCGGACAATCATTCCCTGCCCGTCGCCCAATCGACTATGGCAAGGCGAACAAAAAATGGTAAACCGTTCCTGACCGCGCAGGAGCAGCTCCCGATCAACGGGGAATGGAAATGTCTTAGCCGGTTCGTTGTTTACTTTCCCGGTATAAAATTCCTCATCTGCATTCAACTGCCCGCGCGCCACCGCGCCTTCGACGAGCGGCCGCGACGCGCGCTGATCCTCGAAAAGCTCACTCTTCTGCAAAGGCTCGTAGCGCGGCTGATCCGCCATTTTCTGCTGGCAGCCCACCAGCCACAGAAAAGTGGCTATCATCCAGCAAAGGACGGAGCGGTTTGAGCAGCGACTCGTTTTCATTTTCTCAGGACTCGACTTCATACGTTCCCAACGACCCGATCTCATCGAGGAAGCGCCGGGTGCGCTCAGGCTCGAAATTTCTATCCACGGCTTCGATGCAGAGGAAAAAACGGTTGCGGCTCGCCAGCTGAAACCGCTCCACGTTGAATACCGGGTGATATGGCATCGGCAACCGGTTGAGCGCCAGCACCCCAAAGAACGCGAAAAGCGAGGCAATGAGAATCGTCAGCTCGAAGGTCACCGGTATGAAGGACGGCCAACTGTTAAACGGCCGTCCGCCGATATTGATCGGATAATCGATCACCGCGACCCAATACTGAAGGTAGAACCCGCCAAGGCAGCCGATAATCCCGCCGATTAATACAATCAGCGGCACCCGCGTATGGTGAAATCCGATCGCCTCGGCAAGTCCATCCACGGGAAAGGGTGAATACGCATCGATCTTGCGAAAACCGGCGGCAAATGCCCGGCGCGCTGCCTCGAGCAACGCCTCCGGGCTGTCAAACTCTGCCATTAAACCATAGATTGGCAGCTTAGCCATCAAACACCGATACCGAGTCGGGGGTAAGGCTGGGCACGTCTTTCATTGGCTGCGCCCCTCTTCCTCGTGAACGAGCTCGCGCATTTCGAATATCGAAATCATCGGCAGTAGCCGAATAAACAGAAAGAGCAAAGCAACGAACAGCCCAATGGTGCCGACGAGTACCCCGTAATCGAACACAGTCCCGGAGTACATTCCCCAGGCTGAAGGCATGAAATCGCGATGCAAGCTCACCACCACGATAACGTAACGCTCCAGCCACATGCCAATATTCACCGCGATGGCAATGAGAAACAGTACCCATGGTTTGGTCTGCAATCGTCGGATCCAGAGCGCCTGTGGAATCAGAATGTTGAACAGGATCAAAATCCAATACATCCAGCCGTACGGACCGAACATGCGGTTCATCATCATATACTTTTCGAAAAGATCGCCGCTGTACCACGCCATGAAAGTTTCCATCAGATAGCCATAGGCGACAATCATGCCGGTGGCGAGCATGACAATCGCCATGTTCTTCAGATGGCGCAGCGTGATGAAATCCTCGAGTCCGTAGAGCCTGCGCAGCGGAATCGCGATGGTCAGGACCATCGCGAAACCCGAATAGATGGCGCCCGCAACGAAATACGGTGGGAAAATGGTCGAATGCCATCCCGGCACAAGAGCCACGGCAAAATCAAAACTCACCACCGTGTGAACCGACACGACGAGCGGTGTCGCCAGACCGGCCAAAAGCAAATAGGCCATCTCGTAGCGATGCCAGTGGATCGCGGAACCGCGCCAGCCCATCGCCAGCATTCCATAAATAAATCGCGGCATGCGGCGAGTGGCGCGATCGCGTAGAGTCGCCAGATCCGGAATCAAGCCGAGAAACCAAAACAGCAAAGAAACCGTGAAATAAGTTGACACGGCGAACACATCCCAAACCAGCGGACTCCGGAACTGGGGTTGAACACCCATCGTGCTCGGATAAGGGAACAGCCAATAAAAAAACCATGGCCGCCCCAGATGAATAAGCGGAAAGATTCCCGCGCAGGCGACGGCGAACAAGGTCATGGCTTCGGCGAATCGGTTGATCGATTGGCGCCATTTCTGGCGCAGCAACAAAAGGATCGCAGAAATCAACGTGCCGGCATGGCCAATGCCGATCCACCACACGAAATTGACGATCGCGAAACCCCACGCGACGGGAATCATCACCCCAAACAGACCGACGCCGACGGCTACCAACGCCGTGATACAAAACAGCAGCACCAGTACCAGAATAAAACCGACACCAAAGGTGATGTACCAAAACAGCGGCGTGCGCCCTGTCAGTACGATCGAGCTGATCTTGTCGGTAATCGAGCCGAAGGTATGACCGGGTTCGAGAAGCGGCAGAGTGTCGCCGCCGGGGTCGCTGGGTTTTGATGCCATGTCAGCCGTTCTCAATTTCCGGATTGGGATTCCTGAGCTTCGCCTGATAAGTGGTCCGCGGCCGAGTATTCAGCTCGGTCAGCAGCCCGTAGCTCAGCGGTTGCGTCTTCAATTGGGTCACACGGCTCTGCGGGTCATTGATGTTGCCAAAAATGATCGCCCGCGTCGGACAGGCCTGCTGGCAGGCGGGCTCAATCTCGCCGTCGCGCACTACGCGATCCTCTTTTTCCGCCGCGATTTTCGCCTGATTAATGCGTTGGACACAGTAGGTACATTTTTCCATGACGCCGCGTGAACGCACCGTGACGTCCGGATTGCGCAGTGGCTTCAGGCTTTCGGTTTTGAAGTCGCTGTACAGAAAAAAGTTAAAGCGCCGCACCTTGTAGGGACAGTTATTCGAGCAGTAACGGGTGCCGACGCAACGGTTGTAAACCATGTCGTTCAGTCCGTCCTGGCTATGGGTCGTCGCGCCCACGGGACAAACCAGCTCGCAGGGCGCGTTCTCGCATTGCATGCAAGGCACCGGCTGGTGATACGTTTCGGGGTTGCTCGGCTCGCCTCTGTGATAGCGATCAATGCGGATCCAGTGCATTTCGCGGCCGCGCAACACTTCTTGTTTTCCCACCACCGGCCCGTTATTTTCCGCGTGGCACGCCGCCACACAGGCATTGCAGCCGATGCACGCATTGACATCGATGCTCATGCCCCAGGCATAGCCGTCGTACTTGTAGCCGGGGTAAAGCGTGCCGGGTGCTTCCTTTTCGCTCTCCCTTTCGATGAGAAACTTGGGATTTTTGCGGTACTGCTCGATAGTTCCCGCCCGCACCAGATCGCGCCCCTCCATCAGGTGATGAAACTGTGTGCAGGCGAGAGCATATTGCGCCCCGGTTTTGCGCACGGCGATGGATGCGCCGTGCCAGAGCGTGTCCAGCGTTCGCAGGATGTTGGCGTTAAAGCCGAGATTCGTGCCGACCCGGCCCGCGCGTCTGCGGCCGTAACCCAGGTGAATCGTAACGCAATCATCCGCATGGCCCGCAACGATCCAGGCAGGGCCGCGGGTTCGCCGGCCGTCGTATTCCAATTCCACTACGTCGGCATATATCGTTCCGTGTTCACCCCCTGTGCCTCCCACCCGGTAGGTAAGACCGAGCCTCGTCGCCGTTGCGGGACTCATCAACACGGCGTTGTCCCAGGTCAATTTGGTTAACGGCTTCGGCAGCTCTTGAAGCCACCCGTTGTTCGCAAAGCGGCCATCAATGATCGAAGGATCTGGCCGATAAATAACTTCCAGTGACGGGGGATTTTTAGTCGCGGCACCGGTGCTCGCGCGCTTTGGTTCGGAAGTCTCAAAGCTCGTCGCCGGCTTTGCTTTTACGTTGCGCGGCGAAAGGGCGCTCCCTGCAATGAACCCATCGTGCAACGCGGTGCGCCACGCCGCATCGAAATTCTTCGCTTTGTTCTGACCGCGCCAATAGTCATGGACAATTTCGTAACTCGCGCGCTCCGCCTGGCCGGCCACGGCCGCAAGAATCTCGTGCGCCGTGCGTCCACCATACAAGGGTGCAATCAGCGGCTGCATGATTGTCACGGTCCCGTCGTACGCACGCACATCGCTCCACGATTCAAGGTAATGTGCCTGTGGGATGTGCCAATGACACACGGCCGATGTTTCATCCTCGTAAAGCGAGAGATGGACGTTGAAGTTGGACGTGACCAAATGACCGGCGAAATCGAGCTCCGCGGGCGCGGTATAGGCGGGGTTGCCACCC
>Ga0207679_10000456_pt1 | contig 28835 bp, 36 predicted proteins | sample KBSC73metaG_FD_184320 | JGI IMG/M metagenome (GOLD analysis project Ga0207679, IMG submission 184320) | Corn rhizosphere microbial communities from Kellogg Biological Station, Michigan, USA - KBS C7-3 metaG (SPAdes) (version 2) | ecosystem: Host-associated > Plants > Roots > Rhizosphere > Soil ... | reverse complement strand
CGCGGGCGCGCTGGCCCCGGCCGAGGTGGAGCGCGTGGCGCGCGCGTGCCTCGAGGGGCTGGGGGCGGCGCACGCCGCCGGCGTGGTGCACCGCGACTTCAAGCCGCAGAACGTCTTCCTCTGCGATGACGGGGCGGTGAGGCTGCTGGACTTCGGCTTCGCCCGCACCAACGCTGCCGCCGGTCTCACCACCCGCAGCGTCATGGTATGCACCCCCGACTACGCGGCTCCCGAGCTGATCGAAGGTGGACCGGTGGACGGACGTGCCGATCTCTACGGCCTCGGGGTTGCGCTGTACGAGGCGCTGTCCGGGCGCCTCCCCTACACCGGCAGCTCGGCGTACGAGCTCCTCCGGCGGCAGGTCTCCGAGCCACCGCCACCGCTGTCCTCGCTCCGCCCCGACCTTCCGCCTCGACTGTGCGCGGTCGTGCACCGGCTTCTCTCCAAGGTTCCCGCGGATCGCTTTCCCACCGCTGAGGCAGTGCTGGATGCGCTGGACCGGAGCACCGACGTTCCCATCGCCGCGGCCGGCGTCTGCAGCGCGTGCGGTGAGCCGCGCGATCCCGGGTGGCCGATCTGTCCGGCCTGCGGTGGCGAGTCACGCAACGTCGCGACCGGGGACTCCCTGATCCTGCTCACCCGTGCCCCTGGGCCGGGCGCGATTCCCGCCCTCCGCGAGGTGGTGCGCTCGGTGGGCGCCACGCCCCGCTCGGCGCTGGCGCGCGCCGACCCGGCCATCGCCCGCGACGTCCCGCGGCTCCTGCTGAAGAACGTCGGCGAGCCGGTGGCACGCCTGCTCCGCGAGCGATGCCTGCCTCACGACCTGCAGGTCGAGATCCGCCGCATCTCCGAGGGGACCGCGGACCTCCTCCATCGGGCCAGCGTGCCGCGCTGGCTGTTCCTGCTCGGGCTCATGATTCCCTGGGCTCTCCTCTTCGGCGCAGGAGTCGTCCTGTACGTGCGCGGCGGCGGTGGAGCCCAGCAGCTGGCGCTCCTGGCCGCGGTCGGCCTCGGCGGACCCTTCGCGGCGTCCCGGGTCCTTCGCAATGCTCACCGGCTGGTTCCGGCGCTGGCCACCGTCTCCGTGACCTCCGAGCCTCATCCGCTTCCTGCCGGGCTCGGGGCCCGCTACCGCGCCGCGCTCGGGCAGCTGAAGGATCGCGGCCTGCAGGCGACCGTCCGCCGGCTGGTGGAGCGAACCCTCACCCTCCACCGGTCCTTCCGCGAGGCGCCGCCGTCGGTGCAGATGCTCTTCGACGACCCTCGGGAGCAGGCCATGGACCTCACCCTGTGCGCCCTGGACATCGCCACCGACGTGCAGAAGCGCCTGGACCGGATGGCGGTGGTGGACGAGCCGCGGATGCTCGCCCGCCTCGAGGAGCTGCGGGCCCGTGCCGCGGCCGCGCCCGAACAGGCGACGGAGCTCGCAGAGGCGATCGCCGGGGTCGAGCAGGCCTGCCGCGAGGCCGGGGAGCTCGAGCGAGTTCAGGCCCTGGCCATGAGCCGGCTCCTGCGCATCTCCGCCGCGCTGGAGACCACCGTGGCCCGTCTCGACCTGGCCACCGCCCCCGGAGACACCGGCGTGTCCCGGGAACTGCGCCGCCTCCAGGAGGACGTGGGGTTCGCTGTCCATGCCGCGCGGGAGATCGCGCGCGAGCGAGGCGCCGCGTGAAGGCGCGAGCCCTGGGAGCCAACCTGGTCGACCTGGCGCTGGCCGCGGCGATCGCCGCCTCCCCGGCCCACCTCCTCGCCGTGGCGTGGGGCGCGAGCCCCGTGACGATGACCAGCCTCCCCCGGGGTCCGGTGGACGGCCCTTCGGTGGCCACGCGACTCCTGGTGTTCCTCGGGATGCTGGGGACCGTCTTCGTCCTCCTGCGCTGGAGGCTGGAGCGGGATGGCCAGGGTCCGGGGAAGTGTCTCTTCGGGCTCCGGATGGAGCGCTGGACGGTGGTGGAGGACGCGGACCGGCTGGACCTGGTCGAGCGCATCGGCGTCTGCGCCAGCCGCTTCGCCCGACCGCTCCTCCTGGCCCTGGGGAGCCTTCTCTTGCTCGGGCTCTGGGGCCGATCGCTGGAGCGCTCTGCCATCGAGGCCCGACACCGCCAGATCCTGAAGCTGGCCAGCATCTACGACGCCGAATACAACTGCTGCTTCGAGACCAGGGTCACCCAGCGGTGCGAGGGAATCCTCCAGGTCGTCGCTGGGGTCGCCGACCACACCGACGGAAGGGGAGACGTTCCTCCGCGGGAGGACATCCTGGGACGCTGTCCCGGCGCGCGCGGCTACACCCGGCGCTGAGCGGGCGGGACCGCCGGGCTCTCCACCTTGCGGCTTCCTCCAGGGGTGCTGACGGGGCGCGGGGAGCATATTCTCCTTCGGTGGCGGCTGTGCCTGTCCTCCACCTCCATGAGACGAATGTCCCTTCTCCTCGCCCTTCTCGTGGCGAGCGTCCCACGCGCTCAGCCGAACCTTCCCGACGATGCGCCGTTGCTCGCCCGGGCCAGCGATCGACCCACGCTCGCAAGGCCGGTCACTCCCGAGGCAATCGCGCAGGGCACCGTCCCGCCCGCGGTGACCCAGGCTCCCGGCGTCCCCGGTCAGACCACGGTTCCGATCGCGCCGACGACGCCCACCTGGCCCGCGCATGGCGTCCCGCCGGTCGGAACGTGGGACATCGTGGCCGCAGGCGCGCTCGGCGCCGCGCTCCTGACCGTGCAGTTCGCGGTGCCTGCTCCCACCGTCCCCAGGTGGACCGACCAGAACGGGTTCGACAACGGGATCCGCTCGGTGCTCCGGGTGAGCGGCGAGGGCGGCCGGCAGGCCATGGGCTACACCAGCGATGCGCTCGTCTACCTCCTCATCGCCGCCCCGTTCCTCAACGCGACCCTGGTGGCCGGTGTCGAGCACGAGCGCTGGGACGTCGCCTGGCGCCTCCTGGTGCTCGACGCACAGACGGTCTTCCTGGCCACGACCATCACCCTCTCGGTCCAGAAGGCGGTCGCCCGCGAGCGCCCGTTCGTGCAGGAGTGCCGCACCAATCCCAACCTCCAGGACTGCTCGCAGGGCGGACAGAACCAGTCGTTCCCCAGCGGTCACACCACTGCCGCCTTCGCGGCCGTGGCCCTGGAGTGCTTTCACCACGGATACCTTGACACCTCGCACACCGGGTGGGGCGCCGCGGTGTGCCCGCTCACCGTGACCGCTGCCATCGGGACCGGCATCCTCCGGATCGCCGCCGACCGACACTGGGCGACGGACATCATCGCTGGCGCGGCCATCGGCGCCCTGGTGGGCTACGCCATCCCGGCCCTGCACCTCCTCTGGGAAGAGAAGAAGGACGCCCCGGTGCTCACGCCCACCATTTCGGGAACCACGGTGGGGCTCACCCTCGCCGGTCGGTTCTGAACCCGGCCGTCCGGAGCTTCGAAGCCAAGGGCGGGAGCTTCGGGGGTGTTCGCCGCCCCACGGATGGGCCCCGCTTCCCGGCTGCCGCCGCTGCGACCCGCCCCCCTGTCCACCACACTCCCTCGGGTACCCCGGCTGCATCGGGGCACGGAGGAACGGGACCCATGAAGCTCGGAATCGTTGGCGCGGGGACGGTGGGGACCGCCTGCCTCACGTCGGTGGTCGCGCGCGGCTTCGCTTCCGAGGTCGTGGTGGTGAACCGTGACCGGAAGCGTGCGAGGGGGTTGGTCACTGACCTGCAGTACGGGGCGATCCTCGAGCCGTACACGGTGCTTGGGGATGGCGACTACGCCGATCTCGCAGACGCCGCGGTGGTGCTGATCACCGCGGGCGCGAACGAGAAGACCGGCGGCGCGACGAACCGGGATGACCCGGCCGGTCGCCTCCGCCTGCTCGACACCAACGCGGATGCCTACCGGCAGATCGTCCCCAGCGTGCACGAGGCGGCGCCCGACTCCGTCATCGTGGTGGTGACCGATCCTCCGGACCCCCTGGCCGACCTCGCCCGCAAGCTCGGCCACGAACGCGTGATCAGCACCGGGACCTACCTCGACAGCCTGCGGTTTCGCTTTCACATCGCGCGCAAGCTGGGGGTGAACCCGGCGCAGGTGGAGGCCCAGGTCCTCGGCGAGCACGGCACCTCCCAGGTGTTCGTCTGGTCCTCCGCGCGTGTCGGCGGCGCCTTTCTCGGCGATCGGCTGGCGACGGACGACGCTCGACGAGAGCTGGAGTCGGAGGTGCGGTTCGCGAACATCACCATCATCGAGGCCACAGGAGCCAGCGCTCTCGGCATCGGCGTGGTCTCTGCCCGCATCGCGGAGATGATCATTCGCGACGAGCTCTCGGTCATTCCCCTGGGGTCCTGGAACCCCGAATACGGAGTCACGCTCTCGTTGCCCACGGTCGTCGGTCGGGGGGGCGTCGTTCGCCGACTGCCACCGGATCTCTCCGCCACCGAGCAGCGGGCGCTGCAACGGAGCGCGGAGACGCTGCGCGCAGCCCTCGCCCGTCTTCGGATCTAGAGAGCTACGCAGTCCCCCACCCCACCGCGAATCCCGGGAATCCCGGAATCGCCGCCGCGCGGCCTGCCACGCGCCTCCGAATGCGGTAGACGAGCGGCTCGGACCCGGGCGCATCGAGCCTGCGGCAATGGAAGCACCACGCCGCCGCCGACACCCAGGGTCTCTGCACGCGGACGGCAGTCAGGACGAGCCTGACCGCTTCGGGGAGCTGAACCTCCGCGCACATGGCGCGAACCGGTTCCACGCCCTCTGCCTCGGCCACGACCGCCCAGTACCCCAGTTCCTCGAACATCGGCCATTCGCCTCCTGCTGGGGAACCAGCAGCAAGCTGCATCGCCGACGCTCGAGTGCACCCGTCGCCGCGCCAAGCCGAGCCCTGCCAGGCCGCCCAGGGGGCGACCGCGGTCCAGGTGCCTAACCCAGTGAAGCGACGAGGGAAACCAGGGTGTCCATCTCGAATGGCTTCGCCAGCGTCGCGCGGACCGCGGACGATTGCGCAGCCCCGGTGAGGCCCCGGTAGGCGGACATGACCAGCACGATGAAGTCGTCCTTCAGCGGGTGCTCGGCCAGCTCCCGGAGGAAGCCGATCCCGTCGAGTCGCGGCATCATCAGATCGAGCACCACGAGGCAGGGACGCTGCACGCTGTCGAGCTTCTTCAGCGCCTCGAGCCCGTCCCGCGCCGTGTCCACCGTGCGGCCCGCGTCCCGGAGAACGTCCGCCACCACCTCGCGGATGTCCCAGTCGTCCTCCACCACGAGGACCGAACGGAGCGGAGCGGACGAGCGGGGCATCGGACGAAAAGAACGTCGTGATTCCGTCAGCATTCCGCAACGGAGGCTGAGAGGCACCCGAACCCACATGGACCGACAACCTGGTGAGAGACTGTGGGCATCCTGGGGTACAATTGTGGGGCTCTCTCTGCTCCTGTAGTCAGGCCGCGTGACGAATCGTGGCTCTCCGGTGCTGATGGTGGAGGATGACCTCGAGCTTCTCGAGGTCCTCGAGGACGCGGTCGAGCTCCTCGGACACACACCCCGAATTGCCAGGAGCACCGAGGAGGCCATCGCTCTCCTCGAGACGCTGACGCCCTGCCTCGTCCTGCTCGACAGCGTCGCCCCTGCCGACTCCGGGGAGGACTTCCGGGTGGCGCTCCGGCGTCGTCACGACGCCGACCAGTTCCGGGTGGCACTGATGTCCGGCTGGCCACGGCGCGAGGGCATGGAGCACCTTCCGCTCGTCGCCACGCTGCAGAAGCCGTTCAAGCTCTCCGACCTGCGCGCGCTGCTGGACGAGCACGCCTAGATCGGCTCAGCTCGCCCCCTGGACCTCGACGATGTCTCCCCCCTCGAAGAGTCGCGACACGCTCCTCCTCATCGAGGACGATGCGGACATCCGGGAGAGCCTCACCGATCTGCTGAAGGATGCCGGCCATACCGTCTTCACTGCCGGCGACGGGACCGAGGCCCTGCGGTTGCTGGCTGCCGGTGTCATCCCCAGGCCCTGCCTCGTGCTGCTGGACTGGCTGATGAAGCCCATGTCCGGAGAGCAGTTCCTCGAGATCATCCAGAACAGCCCGGAGGCGGCCGATCTCCAGGTGCTCATCGTGTCCGCGGCCACGGACCTGCACCACGCCGCCTCCTTCCCCCGGGTGGTGGGCGTGGTCCGGAAGCCGTTCGAGATCGACGAGCTCCTGGAGCGCGTGCGCACTCACTGCGAGGCCGCGGTGCCCCGGGCCGTCCCGGCCTGAGCAACACCGGCGACAGGCGCTCCACCCCGCGCGGTGTAGCCGACCGCGAAAGCCAGGGGCTGGAACGTGGTCACCTCGCGCTCGTCCGGTCGGCGTGACGGTCGCCCTCAGTCGGTCAAGGCAGTGAAGGTCTGGAAGAGGATCTTTCCGTCTCGCACGACGAAGGTATCCGTCGCCCGGGAAATGATCGGCTCCCGATCCCAGACGATGTACGCGAAATCGCCATCCACCTCCTCCCGGCGCATTCTCATCGCCTCGAAGAACCCGGCGGGAAGGCTCTCGAAGAGGGCGGTGAAGAACAGCCGGATCTCCGCGAGCCCCCGGTAGGTGGCGTCATGGGTCATCAACATCGATTGATTCGTGTAATCGTCCATGACCGCGTCCACGCCCAGCCTCGCCGAACGGAGGTGGTTCCGGAGCACGTCCTCCGTGGACATCGGCCGGACTGCCTCAGCTGCATTGCTCATGATTGCTTCTCCTGGCGGCGCAAGTGCCACGGAGAAGCTACGAGCCGGGACCTCGCCCGACTTGACTGGACGTCCGCATGATCTGCTCCAGCGTCCGCGACCATGAAGCGCCAACCGGAGCTGCTAACGCCCAGACGCAACCAGGTCGCGGGCGCCACTGCTCCCGAACCCGTCACCTGAACGAAGTATCCATTCCCGCAGTCGTGACAGTGTTCCCTGGAGGGGTCTACGGTGCGCCGCGTTCGCGAACGGAGCCACCTCCATGGCCGAGCGGGTGAAGCCGGACCGTCGTTTCTTCCTCGGAGCCGCCGCAACCACGCTCACCGCAGCCTCCCTGGGGATGGTCGGCGGTGTCGCTCGAGCTGGCGAGAAGTCCTCCCTCCGCGCCCCGCCCGCGACGAGCCGGCCGCTTCCGCCCTTCGGTCCGGTCCAGCAGATCGACGCAGGCCTCCTGAACGTCGGCTACGCTGACCTCGGGCCCGCCGATGGTCCGCCGGTCGTCCTCCTCCACGGCTGGCCGTACGACATCCACAGCTACGAACGCGTCGCGCCGTTGCTGGCCTCTGCCGGGTACCGAGCCATCGTCCCCTACCTGCGGGGGTACGGGACCACTCGGTTCCGGTCCGCCGACACCGTCCGGAACGCACAGCAGTCCGTCGTCGCCCAGGACGTCATCGCCCTCATGGATGCGCTGAAGCTCAAGAAAGCGATCATCGCCGGGTTCGACTGGGGTTCTCGGACGGCGAACATCCTCGCAGCCCTCTGGCCGGAGCGGTGTCGAGCTCTCGTCGCCGTGAGCGGATACCTGATCACCAGTCTGGAGGCGAACTTGAAGCCGCTACCACCGATCGCCGAGCTCGGCTGGTGGTACCAGTATTACTTCGCCACTGACCGAGGTCGGATCGGTTACGCAGAGAACCGCGAGTTCAACAAGCTCATGTGGAAGACCGCCTCACCGAAGTGGAAATTCGACGACGCCACGTACGGACGGACGGCGGCAGCGTTCGACAACCCGGATCACGTCCCCATCGTCATCCACAATTATCGGTGGCGCCTCAGCCTGGCCCAGGGCGAGCCTCGATACGACGACCTGGAAAAGAAGCTGTTCGCCCGTCCGGTGATCTCGGTTCCCACGATCACCATCGCCAGTGACTTCGATGGGCCGGCGGCGAGTGGAGCTCCCTACGCAAAGATGTACTCCGGGAAGTACTCGCATCGCATCCTCGAGGGAATCGGGCACAACGTGCCGCAGGAGGCTCCGGACGCCTTCACCAACGCCGTGCTCGACGTGGCGACCTCCTCGAGCTGATCCGCGCTCGGCAGACCCGACATGCGAACCCTCCTCGTGCTCCTGGCCGCGGTCACGACGGACGGCGGGAAGCCCCCAGCTCGCGGTCACAGCGGAGCGCACATGGTCACGCCCTCAGCGCCTGCCTCTCCGGAGGGGATGATCCCCTCCCTCTCCACCGCGACCACCTGGCTGAACTCGGCGCCGATCGGCCCCGAGCAGCTGCGCGGCAAGGTCGTCCTGGTCGACTTCTGGACCTATACCTGCATCAACTGGCGACGCACGGTCCCGTACCTTCGGGCCTGGGTCGAGCGGCATGGGAAGTCGGGCCTGCTGCTGATCGGCGTGCATTCTCCGGAGTTCGCCTTCGAGCACGACCTGGACAACGTCCGCCAGCAGACGAAGGAGATCGGAGTCGGCTATCCGGTCGCAGTCGACAACGACTTCGCCATCTGGCGCGCATTCGGGAACGAGTACTGGCCGGCGCTCTACGTCTTCGACTCACTCGGTCGGCTCCGGCACCGGGTGTTCGGCGAGGAAGGGTACGAGGAGGCCGAGCGGATCGTCCGGAAGCTGCTGGAGGAGGCTGGCCAGCGCGACTCCGACGCCAAGCCGACCGTCGTCGAGGCGAAGGGATTCGAGAAGCCGGCAGACTGGAAGAATCTTCGCTCCGGCGAGAACTACGTCGGCCTCCGGAGAACCGAGCACTTCGCCTCGCCCGGGGGGATCAAGCCCGGGGTGAGTCGGTCCTACGCGGTCCCCGCGCGCCTGGGCCTCAATGCCTGGGCCCTCTCCGGAACGTGGACCATTTCCGACGATCGGGCGGTGGCCGGTGGGCCAGGAGGAAGGATCGCCTACCGGTTTCACGCCCGCGATCTCCATCTGGTCATGGCCCCGGAGACGCGTGCAAAGGACATTCGCTTCCGCGTGGTGCTGGACGGGAAGGCGCCGGGCGCCTCGCACGGCCTGGACGTCGACCAGGACGGGGTCGGCACCCTCCGCGAGCAGCGGATGTATCAGCTCATTCGCCAGCCCGGTCCGATCGGGGATCGCCTCTTCGAGATCGAGTTCCTCGATCCGGGCGCAGCGGCGTTTTCCTTCACCTTCGGGTGACGAGCCTCGAGCTGTGTGAGCTAGTGTAACGAGCCGGGAACTCGGCCGAACCGAGGGAACAGGAGGGTTCCTTTGGACGACAACGCGAAGGCGACGGTCGGGGCGTCCAGCGAGCAGAAGGCGCTGGCGGTGCTGCGTTTTGCGCTCGGCGCGCTGTTCATCTGGGTGTTCTTCGAGAACCTCGGCAAGGGCGCGTACACGCCAGGGGGCTACAAGGGGGTCATCGACTATTACCTGAAGAACGGGCACGCACCCGAGGTCTGGAAGGGAGTCATGTCCGCGGCGGCAGCCAACGCGCGCATCGCGGGACCTCTGCAGGCCCTGACCGAGATCGGATTCGGCGTGCTCCTCGTGGCAGGGGCCGGGACACGCCTCGTCGCCGCGGCCGCCGGAGCGTTCCTCTTCACCCTGTGGCTTTCGGAGATCGGCGCCTCCTGGATCTGGGAGCTGGGCATCCCTGTCATCCTCGCCTTCTGCCTCTCCTGGGCTCAGGCCGGCCGCACCTGGGGCGTGGACGCAATCCTGGCCCGCCGGTTTCCGAACTGGCGCCTCGGATAGACTGACCGGGATGCGGGTCAGCGTCGTCATCCCGACCTACAACGAGGCGGGCTCGATCGCGCACGTCCTCGACGACATTCCCCAGTCCCTCGTGACCGAGGTGCTGGTCGTCGATGCGGGCTCCAGCGACGGGACGCGGCAGATCGCTGCCGGCCGGGGAGCACGGGTCATCGTCGAGCCTCGCCGTGGATACGGTCGCGCCTGTCTGACCGGCCTGGCGGCGGTAAACCACCCGGACGTCGTCGTCTTCCTCGACGGAGACTACAGCGACCGTCCCCGCGAGCTGCGCCGCCTGCTCGATCCGATTCGCGAGGGCCAGGCGGACATCGTCCTCGGATCCCGGCTGGCAGGGGGCCTCGCACCCGGCGCCATGCCCTGGCACGCCAAGCTTGGCAACCGGCTCGCGGCGATCCTGATTCGCTGGCTGTACGGGATCTCCCTGACCGATCTCGGTCCGTTCCGGGCCGCGCGCTTCGAGGTGCTCCGGGCGCTCGAGCTGCGCGAGATGACCTATGGCTGGGCGGTCGAGCTGGCGACCCGCGGCGCGATGCATGGCTATCGCGTCCTGGAAGTCCCGGTCAGCTACCACCCACGCATCGGGGTCTCGAAGATCAGCGGAACGTGGAGAGGGTCGTTCGGCGCCGCCTGGGGCATTCTCTCGGGGATCGTGAAGAACCGCGTCCACGCACCGGCGCGTCCAGCCGAATCGGGACGCGCGACATGAGCGTGGACGAACCTGGCAGGGTCATCGTGGTCATGGCCAAGGCGCCCCGGGAGGGCCTGGTGAAGACCAGACTTTCCGGCGCCTACCCCTCTCGCGCCGTCGTCCAGCTCTCGGAGTGCATGCTGCGCGATACGGTCGCGCTGGCGCAGAAGCTCCGTCCCGTGCGGGTGGCAGTGATGTGCCCCTCCGAGGACGTGGCCGACATCGAGGCGCACATGCCAGCGGACGTGGGCGTCGTCGGCCAGCGCGGGACCGGCCTCGCCGCCGCCCTTGCGTCGGTGTTCGAGCACTTCGTCCCGCGCTTCCGGCGGGTCGTCGCGGTCGACAGCGACAGTCCCCACCTGCCCGCTGCGATCCTGCGCTCGGCCTTCGAGCTCCTGGAGACCAACGAGCTGGTGGTCGGACCGACCGAGGACGGCGGGTACTACCTCGTCGGAGCGTCGTCGATGCACCCGCGGCTCTTCGACCCCGCGACGCTCGGCACGGGCAACGCTCGCGATGCGTTGCTCGGGAAGGCGAGGGCTCTCGGACTCTCGGTGGCGCTCACCCAGGTCTGGTACGACGTCGACGTGCCGGCGGACCTGTCCCGGCTCGCCGCCGAGCTGCGCCTCGACCCCGCGCGAGCGCCTTGCACCGCCGCCCTGCTCGCATCGTGGCGGCCGGAAGCCCACGATGACGAGCGCGCCCGATGAGGCGAGGACATCGGAGCGCGCCACCCACCGGATCTGGGCCGGCGGCGCCATCGTCGGCCCTGCCCTCCTCGCCTTCGGCCTGATTCGACCGGACGATGGTTCGGTCCCCTTCTTCGTCCTGCTCGGGCTCGCCGCGGTCGGGTATCTGGTCACCCTGCATCAGGTCGCGAACGGAGTCCGCCCGTCACGGCGCACGCTGGTGGCCTGCGGCGTGCTGGCTCTGGCCTGGCGCCTTCCCATGCTCCTCGCGCCTCCCGAACCCGCCGCCGACGTACGCCGCTACGTCTGGGATGCCCGCCTCGTTCGCGCAGGTCTCAGCCCCTATTCCGTGATTCCGGCCGACCCGGCCTACGCACCTCTGCGGACCGGCGAGAGCTGGCCCGTGAACAACCCCGACGTGCCGAGCCCCTACCCTCCCGGCGCCCAGCTGTTCTTCCTCCTCGCGACGACTCCGAGTGAATCGGCCCGGGCCATCAAGATGGCCGCTCTGCTGTGCGACGCTCTCCTCGCGCTCGTCGTCTGGAGGGGGCTGGCCGTTGCAGGGTCGAATCCCGGCTGGGTGCTCGCCTACCTGTGGAACCCGCTCGTCTCGCTGGAGGTCGCCCGTCACGGGCACGTCGACGTCGTCGGTGCGCTCTTTCTCGCCTTCGCTGCTCTCGCGCTTGCTCGCGGCCGGGCGCTGTCCGGCAGCGTCGCTCTTGCGCTCTCGATCGCCGTCAAGCCCCTCTCCATCGTCCTCCTGCCGCTCCTGTGGCGCCGCGTCTCCCCCCGTCACCTCGCGGCGGGGGTCGCCATGCTGCTGGCGCTCTACCTTCCCTTCCGGGACGGCGGAAGCCTCCCCATCGGGTCCGTCCCTGAGGTGATCGAGCGCTTCCGCTTCAACGGGCCGATCTTCACGGGAGTGGCCGCGCTCGCAGGGCCGGCGGCCGCGACGGCGTTCGCCCTCGTCGCAGGTCTGGCAGTCGCGACCCGGGCGCGGCGCCGGCTCTCGCTGGCATCCCCGCACGCCTGGGCATGGCCGATGGCGGCAGCGCTCGTCTGCGCACCGCTGGTCTACCCCTGGTACCTGCTCTGGCTCGCGCCCTTCCTGGTCGCGCCGCAGACGATGCCACTGGCGATCTGGACCGTGTCGATCCTGGGCACGTACGTCACGTGGCAGCTCGTGGGTCTACCCTGGGCCGTGCCGACCTGGGCGCTCGTCATCGAGTACGGAGCGCTGCTCGGTGCCGCTGCCTGGTGGGGGTGGCGAAGGAGACGGCTACTTCGCCTCCACCCAGGCGTCTGACCCCGTCAGCTTGACGGCGACGTTCGTGAAAAACACGCGCGCCGGCTTCCCGTCGGCCTTGCCCTTGTGATTCAGCGCGAAGAGCAGCGGTCCGGCCTTCTTGTGGTCGAGATAGGCGGCGATGAAGACACTCGGCTTCGTGGGTCCCCCGTGGCGGAAGAGGAGTTCCTGGATTCGCCCGTCGGGCGCGACGTAGAGCTCCCAGGTGTCGCCCGGGGTGAAGCCACCCTCGGAGGGATACTTCGTCACGACCTTCCTGGCCTTCCCTTTCCTCAGTGGGAGCTTGGCCATGCCGGCATCCTCCACGGTCGCCGCCGTGTCCCAGATGAGGTGGAACTGGAACAGGAGGTTGTACTGATCGTTGAAGAAGGCCGCATCGATCTCGTTCTTCACGGCGTCGCTCTGACTTGCGAGCTGAGCGCGCGAGTATGTCACCTTGACGGGCTTGCCGGCCTTGTCCGGCCCCTCGTAGGTGATCTGGTTCGTCTTCGGCTCCCAGACCCACGAGCGGGAAAACCTCAGCTTCGGGCCTGCGTCGATGTGAAACGTGTACCGGAGCCCCTCGACCTGTCCCCACGAGTCGATCCCGTAGGTCTTGGCAATTTGCTCGGCGATCCCCGGGCGCTGCTGGGCCGACCCGGCTGCCGGCAACAGCGCCCCGGCCAGCAGGGCGATCACGGAAATTCGGCTCGCCTTCCTCATGGGGCCTCTCATTTCGCCTCCGTCCAGGTGGTCGACCCGTCGAGCTTGACCGCCACGTTGGTGAAGAACAGGGTGAACGCCTTGCCGTCGGCCTTGCCCTTGTGGTTCAGCGAGACGAGCAATGGTCCGGCCTTCTTGTAGTTGATCCAGTTCGCGGCCACGACGGTCGGCTTGGTGCTTCCCCCGCGCCGGAAGAACATCTCCCGCACCCGGAGATCCTTGCCGACGTAGATTTCCCAGGTGTCACCCGGCAGATAGCCACCGCTGGGTGGATACCTCACCACGACCTTCCTGGCAGAACCCTTGCCCAGCGGCAGCTTCTTCATCCCGGCGTCTTCCACCGTCGCGCCCGTGTCCCAGACGAGGTGGAACGGGAACAGGAGCCAGTACTGATCGTTGAAGAAGGAGGGATCGATGAACCCTTCACCACCGGGCTCTGCTTCGCGATGTCGGAGCGCTTGTACGTGACCTTGACCGGTTTCTTGTCCTTGCCCGGCCCCTCGTAGGTGATCTGGTCCGTCTTCGGTTCCCAGATCCAGGAACGGGCGAGCTTGAGTCCCGGCAAATCGATGTGGAAGGTGTACCGGATCGCGTCGATCTGACCGAACGAGTCGAAACCGTGGGTCTTCGCGATCTCGTCGGCGATCGGTGGGCGTTGCTGCGCCGACGCCGACACCAGCGGACAGAGGATTCCGAGGAGAACGGCGCCGATCAGGGGAATGCGGTTCGCCTTCGTCATCGATGGCCTCTCTGCGGCAGCTCGGAAGCGAAAGACGCCGGGGAATGAACGGCGAGGCTTTCGGCGCGCCGGCCGAGCCCCGTAGCCTACTTCCCCGGTCTGCTCAACGGGATTGGAGGAGTCGGACGGGGCGCGGGCTCCGCACCTGGTGCATGAGATCTGGCGGGGGTCTGGCTAACGGGAACCGTTCACGCTGGCCAGGAGGTCCTTCATCTGGATGGGCTTCGCGAGCACCCCGACGACGCCGGGGAAGTGCTCCGCGGCCCTGACGTTCGGATCTCCGGAGACGAGCAGGACCCGCACGTCCCCCGCCGCCGGATGGGTCTTCAGCTGCTCGAGAAACTCGAGGCCGTCCATTCTCGGCATGTGGAGGTCCAGGACGACGAAACACGGGCGTTCCTTCAGCAGCGAAAGAAACCGGAAGGCCTCCACACCGTCGGTCGCCTCGTTGACCTCCAACCCCGCCCCACGCAGTGCTTCAGCGCATGCCTGGCGAACACCCATATCGTCGTCGATCAAGAGCACACCGGGCATGGAAGGTCCTTTCCGGAACTCCCATCAGGCTGGTTTGCCGAGATGGCGTGCCACGTCCTTCGCCATGACCCCGACCTTGCCCACCGCGTCCCTGAGTTGATCGGGCGTCACTCCGAACTTGCTGCTCCAGTATTCGAGCTCGTGGCTCTCCTGGACGTTGATCCGGTCCCGGTCCTGCTTCCCTGCCTTCGTCCGGTCGTCTGCCATATGGATACCTCGTGGGCAGGAAGGTGGTGGCTAGCCCCCACGCAGGCAAGCGGGCTCGGTCGAAAAGGAGCCTCCTGGGTCAAGATCGGCGGCCGGAGGAACGCCGCTCTCGTTGACTCGGCGACTTGCGCCTCGAAGCCTTGATGAGCTCCACTCCGAGCCGCTCGGCTTCCCCCAGGCTGAAATCGATCCAGTCACCGTCACCGAGCCGTACACGTACCGGCAAGCGCTCACTGTTCTTTCGCTCGACGGTCCAGGTGAACTGGCGGTGGACTTCCTTGCGCTTCGCCCGCTTCGCCATGGACGCTCCGCTCGTGGCAGGGACTCGACCTTACTTCGGGTCACCCACGACGGCGACTTCCGCTCCTGTCCGCGGAGCCGCCGCGAGCATCATTCCGGATATCCAGATCACCCGATCCCGAGCCCCAGCGGGCCCCCTGCTGCTCAGGCGAGCGGGACCCGCCGGGTTCATGGGCGAGCCCTGTCGCCCTCCGCTCGCGTTGCATCGGAGCTCAGCATCGCTCAGGGTGGGACGACTCGATGGAGGATGGATGATGGCTCGTGTCTCCGCGGCAACTCACGACGTTCTGAGCGCAGCTTCACGCCTCCCGCTTCACACCGTCGTCGAGCTCCGCTCACCGGATGGCCGGCAAGTGTTCCTCCTCGGCGAGACGCACGTGAAGACGCGGCGGGCTGCCGGGATCTGCCAGCAGGCAGTCCAGGGCTTCTCGCTGAGGGGGGTGGAGCGGCTCCAGCGTGACCAGGTCTTCGCCGGTCGATTCCTGGGAGCGTTCCTCGAACGGGCACGCGAAGCGCTCCAGCTACTCGGCGGGGGGCGCCTCGCCGGAAGCACCATCGAGGTCGCGCTCGATCTACCGGAGGGCACCACGGTGGAGCTCGAGCAGACGAGGCGCGTTCCGCTGGGCCTCCACGTGGGCGCGGGATATCTGGCGCTGTACATGGGGCTGGTTCTCCCTGCCCTGCTCCTCCTGCCCTGGTGGGGAACGGTCCCCGGACTCCGGCCGCTGCGCGTGACGGTCAAGCTCCTCGGCCTGCACCTCTACGCTCTGCCCGTGGCTTACGTCTTTCGTGAGCACCCCTGGGCCGTGGCAATCCAGCCTCTGCTGACGATCCTGACCGAACGTGATGCTCTGCTCGCCGATGGAATCCTTCGCATGCTCGAGACGTACCCCAGCGAGCCGGCAGTGGTCATCGTGGGCCGCGCGCACGTCGAGGGAGTGGTCGCACGACTCCTCGAGCACGGCTTCCGCCGCGCCGACCCCCGAGTGCAGGAAGTCTTCGCCTTCGAGGCCTGATCCTCTGTTGCTCTAGGCTTCCTTCAGCTTCCCCGAGGCCTTGGCCGCGTGCGTGGCCAGCACGTCCATCAACGTCGGGTTCAGGCAGTCGTACGGCTCGAGGCCGAGCTCCTTCAGCCGGGCCCGTACCTCACCCATGCGCCTGGGAGGGAATCCCGACTCGATGATCGAGGAAACGAAGGCGGCGAACTCCGGCGCCGACCAGCCCGTCTGCGGGGAGAGCTCGGTGTGGACGAAGTCCAGCCCGTAGAAGGCGTGCTTGGGGTTCTCCACGGGTCCGTACATGTGCACACCGCAGCCGGTGCAAGCGTGGCGCAGGATGGTGGCCGTCTTGTCGACGATGGAAAGCTTCTGGCCATTCTTGGTCACGGTGAGCTTGTCGTGTGGCACCACGGCCGCCACCGAGAAGAGAGCTCCGGCAGGCTTCCAGCACTTGGTGCAGCCGCAAGCATGGTTGTGGGCGGTCTGTGCCCGGATCGTCACCTCCACCGGGTCGTTCTTGCATTTGCAGACCAGGGTACCGCCCTGGAAGTCCTTCGCCCCGGGACGGATTCCACCATCGACTGACGGATGAATGGAGAGCATCGTCTCCTCCTCTCGCCGATGGCTGATGACATCACCGGCCCATTCGTTCAACGTCCATCTGCTGCAGCGGCTCCGGTTTCGAACGGCCGACCCGCGCTCCGGTCGCGACGCCGCGCAGCATGGAGGGTGCTCCGATGAAGACCCGCGCCGCCGTTGCCTTCGAGGTGAGGAAGCCGCTGGTGATCGAGGAGGTCGACCTCTCCGGCCCCCGGCCGGGCGAGGTCCTGGTGGAGCTGAAGGCAACGGGGGTGTGCCACACCGACGAGTTCACCCGGTCGGGCGCGGACCCGGAGGGCATCTTCCCGGTCATCTTCGGGCACGAGGGCGCGGGCATCGTCCAGGAGGTCGGCGCCGGTGTGACCACGGTGAAGCCCGGCGACCACGTCATCCCGCTCTACACGCCGGAGTGCCGGCAGTGCCCCTCCTGCCTGAGCCGGAAGACGAACCTCTGCACCGCCATCCGCGCCACGCAGGGCAAGGGGCTGATGCCCGATGGAACGAGCCGCTTCTCGCTCAAGGGCAAGCCGCTGTTCCACTACATGGGCTGCTCCACCTTTGCCAATCACACCGTGCTCCCGGAGATTGCAGTGGCCAAGGTCCGCGCCGACGCCCCCTTCGACAAGATCTGCTACGTCGGCTGTGGGGTCACCACCGGCATCGGAGCGGTCATCTTCACCGCCAAGGTCGAGCCCGGGGCCCGGGTGGTGGTGTTCGGACTGGGTGGCATCGGCCTCAACGTGGTCCAGGGGGCGCGGCTGGCCGGAGCCACGCAGATCGTCGGCGTCGACCTGAACCCGGCCCGGGAAGCTCTGGGCAAGCAGCTCGGCCTCACCCACTTCGTCAACCCCGCCACCGTGCAGGGAGACCTGGTCGGGCACCTGGTGGAGCTGACTGGGGGCGGTGCGGACTACAGCTTCGAGTGCGTGGGCAACGTGAAGCTGATGCGCCAGGCGCTGGAGTGCTGCCACCGCGGCTGGGGAGTGAGCGTCATCATCGGGGTGGCCGGTGCGGGCCAGGAGATCTCCACTCGCCCCTTCCAGCTGGTCACCGGCCGGGTGTGGAAGGGAACGGCCTTCGGGGGCGCGCGAGGCCGCACCGACGTTCCGCGTATCGTGGACTGGTACATGGACAAGAAGATCGAGATCGACCGGATGATCACCCACAAGCTCCCGCTGGAGAGGATCAACGAGGCGTTCGACCTCATGCACGAAGGGAAGTCGATCCGGACCGTGGTCGAGTACGCTTGAGATGAGCGAGCTTCGCCGACGGAGCGAGCACCGCTGTCACGGCGGCGTGCAGGGGTTCTACGAGCACGACAGCGTCGCCTGCGCCAGCCCGATGCGCTTCTCGGTCTTCCTGCCCCCGGCGGCATCGGGAGCCGCGCGCGTTCCGGCCGTCTACGCCCTGGCCGGCCTGACCTGCACCGAGGAGACCTTCGCCATCAAGGCCGGTGCCCAGCGCATCGCCGCCGAGCTGGGTCTGGCGCTGGTGACCTGTGACACCAGTCCGCGGAGCGCGCGCTTCCCGGGTGACGATGCCTCGTGGGACTTCGGGCTCGGCGCCGCGTACTACGTCGACGCCACCGAGGCACCGTGGTCGAGCGCCTACCGCATGGAGTCCTATGTGACCGAGGAGCTCCCGGCCCTAGTCGAGGCCCACCTTCCAGTGGCGACCGATCGGCGCGGGATCCTCGGGCACTCGGTGGGAGGGCACGGCGCCCTCACCCTGGCCCTGCGGCATCCTGATCGGTACCGGAGCGTCTCCGCCTTTGCTCCGATGGTCGCGCCGACGCAGGTGCCCTGGGGAATCCAGGCCTTCATCCGACTGCTGGGGCCGGACAGGACAGGATGGGCGGAGCACGATGCCACCGAGCTAGTGAAGCGCCGACCCTTCCCGGAGCTCGTCCGGGTCGACCAGGGCACCGTGGACCAGTTTCTGACCTCACAGCTCCGCCCCGAGCTCTTCTCCGCGGCCTGCGCAGCAGCGGGACAGCGCCTCGAGCTTCGGATGCGCGAGGGCTATGATCACGGGTACTGGTTCATCCAGACCTTCGTCGAGGAGCACCTCAGGCACCACGCCGCGGCGCTTCTTTGACAGGTCGGATCCGCGCTGCGGCCGACCCGGGCAGCGAAGGCTCCGGCATTGCGACCCGTCATCCCACGCACGACATCGAGACCGGCGCAACCACCTCCGGAAGCTCGCCGACACGCCAGAGGCGCTGATGAAGGACCCGGTACAGGAGCGGCTTGGTGTCTGGGCCATCGAGGCTGCGACACAGAAAGCGCCACGCTCGCAGCGCCACCCAGGGGCGCTGCACCCGGACGGCAGTGAGCGCGAGTCGGACCGCCTGAAACGGCCGGACGAACGCGCAGACTGCGTGGACGGGTTCCACGCCCTTCGCCTCCGCCACGACCTCCCAGTACCCGAGCTCCTCGAACATGGGCCGGCCCTCCTCGCCGTATCCAGCGGAAACGTGCACCTTGCTCAGTGTTTGGCACCCGACGCGGGATCGAGCCGCGGCCTGCTCGCCCGGTCCGCCCCGGTGGTTCGGGGATCTCGACGACGGCGCGGGTCGGGCTCGCGCCCGGGAGGGGACGACACCCCTCGGATCGGTGTAAGCCGGCGACGATGCCTGAAACTCGGGCCGGCCAGCGTGACGCCATCCTCCTCATCGAGGACGACCACGAGATCCGCGATGCGCTGAGTGAGCTCCTGCAGGAGGCTGGCCACCGGGTGTTCGGTGCGCGAGACGGGCAGGAGGCGCTCGAGATGCTCGAGACCGGAGCAATTCCGCGTCCCTGTCTGGTGCTTCTCGACTGGGTCATGCACCCGATTTCAGGGGGGGAGTTCCTCGAGGCTCTTCAACGGCGTCCAGACCTTGCGCAACTCCGGGTGGTCGTCATCTCCGGAGCGACCAACCTGGAGGAAGCACGCTCACACCCCAGCGTGGTGGGTGTGCTTCAGAAGCCCTTCGACATCGACGAGCTCCTGGCCATTGCACACAGCCACTGCGGCATCACCGAGTCGCACGCCGCGGCGAGCTGACGAGCGAGGACCGGCTCTTGCAGTGGCTCGCGCAGCGATGAGCTCGCCGCGGAACCGGGAGCTCGTGTGCGTCGGTGTCGGCTCCTGAGAGCCAACAAGCGCCCGCGGTCGTGCCGCCGTACGTCCGCTTAGAATCCTGCGCGGCGTGGCGCGTTCCCCGGACACCTTGCTCATCGATGTCCCGCGAGGCCGGCGCCTCACGCTCCGTCGCGTTCGCCGCGCGCTTCGTGAGAGAAGCCGTCAGGTCGTCGAGGCGAGCGAGAGCGGCGAGCGGCTGGTGGCGAAGGTCCGGCTGATCTCGCTGGCATTGCTCGCGCTCATCCAGCTGGCTCCCCTGCTGGAACTGGACAGCGTTCCGGCCCGCGTCGCGTTTCACACCCAGGAGGCAGTCGTCGGGCGCTGCCTGACCGGGTCAGGCCTGCTGGTGGCCATCTTGTTGTCGCTGGTCATCCGCTACGCCTACCGGCCGTGGATGGGTCTCTTCAGCATCGTCCTCGACGTCACCATGGTGAGCGCCGGGCTGGCGGTCTTCTTCGTCCTGAACCGCCCGCTCACCGCCGTGAACAGCAAGGTCGTGTTCGAGGTCTACTTCCTGGCCATTGCCAGCGCCGGGCTCCGGTACGACTGGCGTCTGTGTGTAGCGGCCACGGTCCTCGCGGTGAGCGAGTACCTGGGGATCGCGCTCTACGCCGCGCACCACTGGGACCTCGGGGCCGCGTTCGAGGCGGAGTCCAACTACGGCGCGTTCGGCTGGTCCGCCCAGATCGGCCGCCTGATCGTGCTCGTCGGGGCAGGAGTGACAGGCACGGCCGTCGCGCTGCGCGGCCACCAGTGGCGTCATCTCTCCGGGAAAGACCCCCTCACCGGCCTCGCCAACCGCGCCTGGTTCGAGGAGCGCCTCGAGGCGGAGATGAGCCGCGCCGACCGCGGTGGGCACCCGCTGAGCCTCGCGGTCGTGGACCTGGACAGCTTTCGCGAGCTGAACGGTGCCCACGGCCACGCCGGTGGGGACCTGGCATTGCAAACCATCGCCCGATGCCTGCGGCAGTCCATCCGGAAGAGCGATCTGGCCGCTCGTCTCGGGGGCGACGAGTTCGTGATCGTCTTCCCCGACACGGACGCCGACCAGGGGGTGCTGCGCCTCGATTCTCTCCGCCAGGAGGTCGCCGGTCTTCGCATTCAGACGGGGCGATCCGCCTTCACGGTCACGATGAGTGTCGGCGTCGCAAGCTTCCCTGGGGACGGGAGCACGATCCCCGAGGTGCTCGCTGCCGCGGACGCGCGGGCCTTCCAGGCGAAGCATCAGGGGAAGAACCAGGTCGTGGGTCCGGTTCCGGCGCAAGTGCCGAGCCTGTCCGTCGTGTAGCGTCGATCCTTCGGGAGTGCTCAGCCGCTAGGGAATCCACCCGGGCAGGGCCGCTGCCTGGCGGATCCACGTCGCCAGCTGTGCCTCATCGAGCGGGTCGTCCTCGCGAATGTCGAGGTACCGCACTTCCTGGTGCCTGGACTCGCCCGGAGGGACAGGACGTAGCGATGTGCCTCGGAAGAAGGCCACCTTCACGTAGCTCGTGAAGGTGTGGAAGTTGAGGAACCAGCCCTGACCCTCGACTCCGTAGAAGGGCGAGTTCCATTTGACCGCCTTGCGCACCCCGGGAACGGTGCGCTCGACCAGCATATCGAGGCGGCGGCAGATCGCGTTTCCAGCCAGGCATCGCGGCGATGTACCGCTGCACGGGAGCGTCGCCCTGGGCCTTGGCGATCTGCGGGTTCCCGCCACTCAAGAGCCGCGGCTTCGCGGTCCTGCTCGCGCTGGACCGGCGGGACGAGCGCCTGCCGGGCTTGGCCCTGGCCTTGCTGGGCATGGCTACCGGTTCGCTCGCCGGGGCCTCGGTTTGTCCTGACCCTCGAGATTGAGCACCACCGCAGCGCGGATGAGATTCTTCAGCGCCTTCTCATCGATCTCGTCGCCTTCGCGGATGTCGATCGCTCGCCTGACATTTCCCTCGAGGCTGGAGTTGAAGAGCGCCGAAGGATCCTTCAACGCAGCTCCCTTGGCGAAGGTCATCTTGACGACCGCCTTGTACGTCTCTCCGGTGCAGACGATGCCCGCGTGGGACCAGACGGGAGTCCCCCACTTCCACTCCTCGAGGATCTCCGGATCTGCCTCGCGGATGAGCTGGCGCACCCTGGCGAGCGTCTTCCCGCGCCAGTCCCCGAGTCCCTGGATCTTCTCGTCGATCAATGCAGAGGCGGATTCGACCGGATCGGGCTTTTTCATGGATCGCTCCTTACCAAACGGTTTCAACGGCAGGGGTGGGACGGGGGCGGGCGCTTGCAGGGTCGATTCCCATCGGGTCGTCCTCCCCGACTCCTTCAGCTCGTCGGGGCGCTGGTCGGCCAGCTCGGAGACTCGACGCCGAACTGCTTCGCATACTCGCCGGTCAATCGCTGCCAGCCCTCGAACTGCATGGCGTCGGTGCCGACGATGCGTCCGATGGGTTGACCGCCGAGGAGCCGATCCAGCACGTCGAAGCAGAGGTGCCAGCCCGCAGCGCCCCAGGCGATGTAACCACGGTTGATGGTGTGCCAGAGCGTGAGCCGGGTGCCGCCCCCTCCCAGCGGCTCCAGCTCCCAGCGGATGTCCTGTCCGCCCCAGTCGAACTCGAGCGCCTTGAGCGGGTCGGCCCGCTTCACACGGGTCTCCGAGACCTGCGGCGTCGGCGCCCCCACCGCCGTGAGCTTCGCCGTGCCGACGGCCCCGAGGTTCCGGTCGGAATCGAATGGAGCCCATTGGCGGAGGTGCACGGGGTCCGTGAGCGCCGCCCAGACGCGTTCCGGACTGTGGCGAAGATCGCGGACCAGAACGAGCGTCCACTCTTGTGGGCCCTTTCGGACCTGGGCACCGAAGGCTGCACCCGGCACGTACTGGTCACGGCTGCTCATGTCCTCTTCCTTCCCTTCACGGATGCGGCCTTCTCCATCCGATCCAAGTGTTGCTCCAGCGCATCGACCTGCCTGGACCAGTAGCGGCGGAACGGCTCCAGCCAGGCGTCGACTTCCCGGAGCGGCTTCGGGTTGAGGCGATAGACCCGCCGCTGGGCCTCCACGCGCGCCTCGACGAAGCCACCGTCACGCAGGACCTTGAGGTGCTTGGAAACCGTCGGCTGCGGTAGGCGAAGCTGGTGCATCAGCTCGCCCACTGAGCGCTCGGACGAGGAGAGCACGCTCAGGATTGCGCGGCGGTTCGGCTCGGCGAGGACCGAGAAGGCGGATTCCATGGAGTCGTATATGCCCGTCTTAGTATATTCCTGTCAAGGGATGCTTGTAACTCTGTTTCCACGCCCTCCGCCCCTCCCCTTGCTCCGGCCACCCGTCCGCCCAGCTCACCTTTGGTGAGCAATGGCCGGGGTCGTGATCGGGCGCCGCTCCGTCCGGATTCCTGCTAGGAAACAAAGCGTCGGATGGAGGGGGGGCTTCGATGCGCGCTCGAATTCTCTTGAGCTCGCTGGTTGCAGCAGCGGTGGGCTGTGGAAACAACGACGGCGGCAAGACGTCCGCCGACGCGTTCTCCGGTGACTGGCACGGCGTGCTGAGCTGGACACCGGACCGGGGCAGCACCCAGTACTACTCCGTCGTGCTCCATCGTCGTCCTGGCAGAAGTGGACCCAGCCGCGCAGCTCATCTCCGGGTGGACCGTGCTCCGGTACTGAACGGGCGCGGACCTCCTCTCGAGCTGGCGCCGGCAGCCGGCGTCCTATGGCCCGACGCGAGCCACGCCCCAGAACCCATCGTTGTGAGTCATCGATGGCTCGGTGTGGGTCAGTGGGCCGTCGCGCGTTCCAGCCAGGATGAGATTTCCGTCAGGGAGGATGCGCACAGCGTTCACCTGGACATCGCGCGGCATCTGGAGCTCGAGAACGGCCTGGCGATTCAGGTCCGGACCCAGGGTGAGCAGCAGCCCTTTCCCGTTCTCCACCTCGCTGTTCGTGTCCACCTGCACGTAGTCGGTCCGACCACCCACGATCAGACGGCCGCCGGCTGCTTCTGTCACCGTCCAGGCGAAGTCGTCGCGGGCGAGATCGATCGTCCGGTACTCGGGCACCGAAGACTCGCCGATGCGGCCGCGCATCATCGCGATGTCCCACTCCATCGTCCGGTTCGGCGCATCGTGCTTCGTGATCCGCGCCGCGCCGGCAATGAGGACCACGCCGTCGTGCACCGTCATCGCGCTCGGGTGATCGACCGCGGGTCCGCCGAAGAGACGCGCCCCTCCGAACGTCCCGTCGGCGGTTGCGAACCTCTGGACCAGTGCGTCGTAGCTGCCCAGCGGCGTGAGGGCGGCACGCCCGAAGTGCTCACCATAGAAGTGCACGTCCTCCTCGAAGATCTGCGTCGCGACGTAGACGTCGTCGCCGTCACGCCCGATCAGCGAGGGCGAGAACTGGAACACCATGCCGATGTTGGCTGGCATCACCTGGACGCCCCAGATGCGTCGGCTCGCGGCGTCCAGACGATACAGCTTGGAGCCGTAGGTCCACTCGGCAACGAGGTAGAGCCCTTCGCCGTCCGCCAGCCCAACGACGTGGCCGGTCCACCCCAGCCTGAACGGCCCGTTGATCGGCAGCTCGTGGACGCCCGTCCCGTCGTAGTAGAGGTTTTCGCGAGGCCCGGGAATCTCCTCGAACGCCATCGTCGCCAGCGCTTCCCCCTCGGGGGAGAGACGCACGATCTCGAGGTCGTACTCCTGGCCGCGCTCGTCCCCTCGCATGACGAAGACGCTGAGCTCCCTGCTCGGGTGAATGACGAAGCTCGAGACCTTCGAATGCGCCGGGAACCCGATCCGCCGTTCGAGATGGCCCGTTGGCGCGTACCGTTCGAGCACCGGCGTGCCGACGAGCTGTGACGGCTCCGTGCGCTCGTCACGGAGGAGCCACACCTTCTCGCGTTGATCGACGTCGAGCGTGGTGACCGTCGTGCGAAACGACGCCGGGACGCTGCGGGCGGCGATGCTGTCCGGCCAGCCCGGCGATGGAGCGAGATCGATCGCGTCCAGCTCCCCCGGCGATGCCGGAGTGCTTTTCGTCATCCCACAGGCCACGAGCAAGGCGGCGACGCAAGAGAGCTTCAGTGCATCGAGAAGTGCGCGCATCCAGGGAGATGACGCCGGCATCTCACGTGCCGGACTTCCACCGAGAACTCGTTGGTCAGGAACCACGTGCGTCCTTTCGTTGCGCGACCGCTGCTTCGATCCGAGACCGCGAACTCACGGTTCCGGTTGGAACAAGGAAAACGAGGGCCTGCCTTCGGGCAATTTCGGTGCGGCGAGACACGGGCCCCTCGGCCACCCATCCCGGGTGCGCAGGGCGCCGGGGCAATCCTCCTCGGCATGAGCGGCCGCCGTGGCGACGACTCCTGAACTTCGGGAGCGCCGCCACGACAACGGGGTTGCTCGGGGCCGCACTCGAAGGCATACCAGCGCCGCGGAGTTTGCGATGCCCGATGATGCTCCCGTGGATCCTGGCGGCAAAGGCCCAGAGCGCCGGTTCGCGCTCGGAATTGGCCTGACGAACGAGTGCAACCTCGCGTGTGCGTTCTGCTATCGCGATCCGTCTCGCGTCGATCGCCTCGACCTCGAGCAGGTTCGCGCCGTCCTCGACCAGCTCCCGGTTCAGTCGGTGAACCTCGGGACTGGCGAGAACGGGATGCATTCGCAGTTTCACGAGATGCTGGCGCTTCTGCGGAGTCGGAATGTCAAGCTGACCATGACCTCCAATGGCCTCAGCGTCGCGATTCTCGGGGACGACGAGCTGCGCGGATTCCACGACATCGAGCTCTCGCTCGACTACCCCAACCGTGAGGAACAAGACGCGCAGCGCGGTCCAGGCAACTGGGATCTGGTGCACGAACAGGCGGGGCGCTGCCGCCGGCTCGGGGTGCCGGTGACCTTCATCGCGGTGATGATGAAGACGAACTTCCGCCGTCTCGCTGAGATCGCGAGCATCGCCGGGAAGTACGGAGCGCCTCTCCGGGTGAACGTCTACCAGTCAGTCCGCACCGACACCTTCGGCCTCACCTACCGGGAATACTGGGAGGCGTTCGAATTGCTCCTCTCACGGACGGACGTGCTCACGGTCGGCGAGCCGCTGGTGCGGGCGATGCTCGGGCTGCCACGGGGAGAAGGCGGATGCGGTCGCCGGACGGTGCGCGTCACGCCTCGGGCAACGGTGCAGCCCTGCGTCTACTGGCCAGGCGCCGGTGAGCCGCTTTCGCGATTGCTCGAGACGGGAACGCAGGTCGTGGCGACGCCGCCCTTCCAGGCCGCACGCTCGCTACCCCCGCCCTGCGAGCCTTGCGAGCTGCGCGAATCGTGTGGAGGGGGGTGCGCCGGCCGGCGGCGGCTCGACGGGGCGCTCGATCGCCCCGATCGATACTGCCCCATCGTGCGTGGTGAACGGCCGACCCTGTCGATGCGCCTTGCACCAGGCCGCGACCTGCCCAAGGCCGGCAGCGCCTGCACCACCATCGTCATGGCGCGATCCGCGGAAGCAAACCGAGCCTGACGACCGGGGCTCGCTCGAACCAGCGCTTATCATGGTGGACAGCGTCAGCATCGTGGTCGACGACCTCGCGGCATTCGCATCGACCAAACGCCCCTACGCCCGGCGACCCGCTCGATGAAGGACTTGGGCTTGATTTGGGACGAAGGCGGCCGGCGACGCAGCGCGCGGTAGGCCTCCCCTTGCATGCGGCCAGTCCCTGCGCTAGATACTGAACCACATGGTTCAGTCTTTGAGTCCCCGCCTCGATGCCTCGTTCTCCGCGCTCTCTGACGCGACCCGACGAGGCGTTCTGGAGCAGCTCGGACGTGCAGACGCTTCGATCACGGACCTTGCCGAGAAGTTCCACATGACCCTCACGGGCATGAAGAAGCACGTCGGCGTCTTGGAGCAGGCCGGGCTCGTCGCCACGGAGAAGGCCGGGCGTGTGCGGACCTGCAGGCTCGGCCCGCGCCGGCTGGAGGAAGAGAGGGCATGGATCGAGGGGTACCGCCAGCTCTGGGCCTCGCGCTTCGACGAGTTGGACAAGGTTGTCGAGGAACTGAAGCGGAAGGAGAAGGTCGATGGACGCAAGAAGAGAGAGTGATCCCACCGTCGTGAAGAACCACACGACGGCGGAACGGAAGTCCGCTCGTGAGCTGGTCGTCACGAGAACCTTCGACGCGCCGGCGCGCATCGTGTTCGAGGCGTGGACCAAGCCCGAGCTGCTCATGCGGTGGTGGGCACCGAAGTCGTTTGGCGTGTCCTTCCTCTCCTGCGAGGCCGATGTTCGTGTGGGAGGCAGGTACCGTTTCGTGTTCGCCCACCCTGCCTCGAAGGAACCGATGGAGTTCTTCGGTAGGTACCTCGAGGTGTCACCGCACTCGCGCCTCGTCTGGACGAATGAGGAAGGTGGTGACGGTGGGGCCGTCACCACGGTGACCTTCGATGAGACAGGTGGCAAGACACTGCTCGTCATGCATGACCTCTATCCCTCGAAGGAAGCGCTCGACGGTGCCATTGCCTCCGGGAGTACGAGTGGGATGGGCGAGACGTTCGAGCAACTGGACGAGCTTCTCGTCGCCCTGTGCGCGAGCGTGGGACGGTGATGAACTTGTTGTGCTGGAAGATCGCGCGCTCGAGATGACCGTGAACGGCTCGACGCCCGTCGCAGAGAATCGTCACCGTGATCCTGCACGCGAGCGGGACGTCGGTGAGGGACTCGAAGGGATTGATCGGGGACGCAGAATGGGCGTCCCGCAATCCGTCCTCATGCGGATGAGCGGGCACCGCACCGGTGCGGTGTTGGAAACAAGAGGCTCAAGAACCACGCCGCCTCACGGGCAACGATTCTCGGTGGTGCTCGATAAAAGCTTCATCCGCTGCGTCTCTCACTGTGGTGACGGAAGGGCACTCGTGTAGGCATGTCAACGTGCCCAACAAGAACGCGCGCATTGATGCCTCTGCCTTCGTCCTCCACCTCGCTGAACGCTGAGCTCGGCCGCGCCAGGCCAGGTCGGGCGAACTGTGGATCCAGTTCTTCGTGCCAGCTCAGCGGAAGTAAGCTGGGAACCAGTCCACGATGTCTGCGCAGAACGTGCTCTCGGGGTCGCACGGGACTTGCACCAACTGCGCCGAGACGACTGCCGTCACGGTTCCGTCAAGCCCTACGTCGAGGGATGCTGAGCACTCCGGACGTCCCGAGCCAGCATTGGCCAGCACAGCAGACCGGCCAAACGGTGGGACTGGCGCCCCACGAAGAGCGTCCGCAAAGTCAATCACGCCGCACCTCGTTCCATCTACCGCGAAGACCGCGATCTGGCACATGGCGAATGGAGGCACAGGACAACCGGAGAGGCAGGTCGGCTCGCCACCGATCACTGCGTACCCCGCTCCCCCGCGGATCAGTCGTGTGTCGAGTCCCACGAGGTCCACTCTCCATCCCGGAGGCTGCTCGTGAGCGGTACTGAGCGCTCCGAACCGGCCTGACCAGCCTTTCACGCAGTGACCGGTGCAACGGGTGGTCCGTACGAAGAGCCCGCCCCTCGCGTCCGGCTCGAGCGAAAGGAGCTCGCTCGGGTCCGCCACGCCTGCCACGAAGCTTGGCCGCACCTCTCCGTCGGCGGTCACCCACACTCCGCCCAGCGGACCGGGGATGTCCATCGTCCAAAAGAGGATCAGCACGTGACCCGAGACATCCACACCGACCGTCGTGTGCTCACGGAGGAAGGCTAAACCGAGGGGAATCGGGATCTGCACCGACCATCGCGCCTGGAGCAAGTCGTCGAAGGCGGTGAGCTCTCCACTGGTGAGTGAAAGGGCCACTACACCTCCACGCGGGTCTTGCACGACCAGGGGGCTCCCTTCCTTCGTGGGCGTTGCGTGGGTGCCGCCGTCTGGTTCGAAGAGGAGCAAGTCGAACGACGGTGGTGGTGGTGCGTCCTGCTCCTCCACGGCCAGGAATCCCGAGGCGAGCGAGAACTGCGGAGTCTGCTCGACGGGAACTGTGGTGGACGCGAGAAGTGCTCCGCCTGGGCTCCACACGTTCAACGTCGTCTGGAGCTGTTTGCGGACCCTCTGCAAGACATGGCCCTCGTTGTCCACCAGTGGCTGCGCGTCGGCCCAAATCTCGTCCTTCGGCCAGGGCCATGCTCCCGGAACGGAGACGGGTGTCCCCGGGGGTCCCGGCAGGAGCTCCTCGCACGAGATGACCGCCGTCCCGGCGTCCAGCGGACCTTCCTTCTGAATCACGCTCGAACAGCCGACCAGCATCACCACCAGCACGAGCGACGCCCCCACTCTCGCCATG
>Ga0207679_10000454_pt1 | contig 28899 bp, 25 predicted proteins | sample KBSC73metaG_FD_184320 | JGI IMG/M metagenome (GOLD analysis project Ga0207679, IMG submission 184320) | Corn rhizosphere microbial communities from Kellogg Biological Station, Michigan, USA - KBS C7-3 metaG (SPAdes) (version 2) | ecosystem: Host-associated > Plants > Roots > Rhizosphere > Soil ... | reverse complement strand
TATGACTTCGGTCCGGGCGGCGTGCTGTACCTGCGTGCGGAGTGCATCCGGGAGGCGCGCGCCTGCACCCTCGACCGCCTCGACCCGAGCATTCCGGACGGGAAGCCCGTGCCCATCCTCGAGGGAATCTTCGGCTTCCGCCCCAGCGAGGCCGGCAACCGGATGCTGGTCACTTACGCCCGCACCGACGCCGACACGTACGACGTCGCGGTCCTCAATCTGAAGACCAACGTGCGGGTCACGCTCGAGGAGCGCATCCTGCTCCCCGCGCTCTTCGCCGACCCCCAGGGGAGCAAGGTGGTCTACCTCGTGTCCCAGGGCGAGCGGTCGGGGTTCTACGTCTGCGACCAGGTGCCGTGAGGCCGGTCGCGCTCCCCGCAGTGCTGGCCAGGGCGGCGCTCAGTGCATCAGCCCCACGTCGAAGCTGCCGCTGGTCACCGACAGCGCGGTCGTGGCCGGCTTGCCTGGCACCGGCTGCAGAGTCGCGGTGAAGGTCCCCCTCACTCGGTCGGCGGTGAGGCTGGTGATGGTGACCGAGCCCACGTCCGCTCCGGTGTGCCCCCCACCCCAGCAGCAGTGGTTGGCGTCGCCGCCGTTCCGTCCCGCGTCCATCAGACGGGCCACCCCGCCGGTGTTGTCGAGCGCGTAGGTCCCGGGGGCGCTCACCTCGCTCAGAACGATGGAGAGCCCGTGGTCCTTGTTGGTCGAGCTGAGCTGCAGCCCGGGCCCGCCCAGCGGTGAGGTGGCCACGGCGTTGACGGCCGCCGCACCGTAGGACTGGTTGCCGAACTGCGCGGTGACCCTGCTGCCCACGTTCGCCGGGACCGGAGCCAGCGTGCCCGAAAGGGCGAGGTCGAGCGCTCCGTCGGTCACGGTGCGGCTCCCCCCGACGGTATTGGTGTGTCCCGGGATCGCGACGAAGGCGAACGTCCCCACGATGCGTCCGCCGGAGAGCGAAGTGACGGTGATGCTTCCCGCAGCCCCGGTGTTGTCGGTGATCCACGCTTGCGAGTTTCCGCCGCCCGTCCCTTCTCCCACCTGTCCGGTGCCACCGAACACGTCGCTACTCACCCCGAGAGGATAAGTGCCGGGTCCGGAGATGTTGTACAGGCTGAGCGCGAGACCGCGCGTCACTCCCCCGGAGGTCTGCGAGCCAACCACCACCAGCGCCCCGGGGACCGAGGGCACGGCAGCGGCGCTCACGCCGATGGGCTCGGCTTGCCAGGCCTGACCGTCGATCTTCGCGCTGAACCCCGAGCCACCGCCTCCGCCCGGGTTGTCGCCGCCTCCGCAGGCGGAAACCAGCACGGCAGACAGGGACAGCCGGAGGAGAGCCCGCATCGCGACCTCGGAGGTGTGGGGGCGCACCGGAGCGCCCTGTCCCCTCTGCGCGAGAGGGTCAGAGAAACCGTCATCGGGGGGGTGAACACCGAGGACGGAAATCTCGCCCGGGCGACCCGTGGGCCGTACGCTCGACGCACCCGATGCAGCACGCCTGGATGGCCGAGTTCGAGGAGTCGCTGGCCCGCGTCCGCGGCGCCTCCCCGCACACGGTGAAGGCGTACCTCTCCGACGTGCGCGCCTTCGCTCGGTACCTCGAGGCGGCAGGGCGGACCCTGGCCACGGCCGACCACGGGAGTGTCCGCGGATGGCTCGGCACGCTCGCGGTCGACCATGCTCCGCGGAGCCGCGCCCGCGCCCTGGCCTCCGTCCGCGCGCTCTACCGGCACCTGGTGACCACCGGCCGCGTGTCCTCGAATCCGGCGCGCACCGTCCGGAGCCCGAAGCTCCCCACCCGGCTGCCCCACGTTCTCCCGGTGGACGAGGTCTTCGCGGTCCTCGCCGTCCCCGGAAAGGACGGCGCGCTCGGGCTGCGCGACCGGGCGCTGTTCGAGCTGCTCTACGGCTCGGGCCTCCGCGTGAGCGAGGCCTGCGGGCTGGACGTCGACCACCTCGACCTGCGCGCCCGCACCGTCCGGGTCCTCGGCAAGGGACGGAAGGAGCGCCTCTGCCCGATGAATGCCGGCTGCGTCACGGCGCTCCGCCGCTGGCTCGAGCGGCGCGGCGAGCTCCTGGCGAAGCCGACCCCGGGCCAGGACCCCGCCGCGTTGTTCCTGAACCACCGCGGCGGCAGGCTCACCTCACGGAGCGTCGCCCGGCACCTGGACCGCACCGTGCTCCAGCTCGCGCTCCAGCGGAGGGTGAGCCCGCATGCGCTCCGGCACTCGTTCGCGACGCATCTCCTCGCCGGTGGCGCGGACGTCCGCGTCATCCAGGAGCTGCTCGGGCACGCCAGCCTCTCCACGACGCAGAAGTACACCCAGGTGAGCATCGAGCAACTCCAGGCGGTGTACGATCGGACGCATCCGCACGCGTGATCCTGGATTCGTGCAGGCAGCCCCCCGCGATGATCTCGCGGGGCAGGTGGCATCGCCCGTGCGCGTTCTGCCGCCAAGGGTCGATGGTTCGACAGCGCCGGGATGTCACGCCGGGCCGGCCGCCCAGCGACATGCAGGGCACACCGGGGAGACGGAGCAGGGTGTTCCGGCAGCCTGGACGTGGCCCGGTAGTTGCTTTGGCGAAAGGCATGCGCGCGCAACCTCGTGCACCGCGCTCTCGAGCCTGGTGGACACTGCCTCTCGTCTCCCTGGCGATGATTGCCCTGTCGCTCTGGGTGGGCCGGCTCTGGAGCACTCTCCACTGGCTTCGATGGCCCTGGCCAGAGGACCCGCACGCGGCTCCACTGCTCCAGGCACAGGCGGATGCCGCGCACGCGGCTGTCTGGGAGTGATGGCGCAGCTCGGCTCCGCAATGCTCTTGCTCCAGGTCGGTGCACCGCTCCTCGCGGCAATCTCGCTCCGCCGGAGACCGCGGTGGTTCGGGGCGGCCGGACTCGGGCTCTGCATCGGATGGCTGGCGGTGAACCTCGCGGTCATCCCCTAGGCGGGTCAGCTCCCTCGTTCGTAGGCTCGGCGAGTACCCCGCGCTGGGCTCGGGCACCCCTCGGGCGCGCGACGGAAGCGAGCCGACGATTGCTGGCACTCCGGGATGGAACACCCGCCACTCGCCTGTTACATGCCGGGGCACTCTCGCGATGTTCCACGGAACGACCATTCTCTGCGTCCGCCGCGACGGCCGGGTGGTGATCGGCGGCGACGGCCAGGTCACGCTCGACAAGACGGTGATGAAGGCCAGCGCCCGCAAGGTGCGCCGGCTCGGTGACGGCCGCGTGCTGGCCGGCTTCGCCGGGAGCACCTCCGACGCCTTCACCCTCTTCGAGCGCTTCGAGTCGAAGCTCCAGGAGTACAAGCACAACCTCGCCCGGGCCTGCGTCGAGCTGGGCAAGGACTGGCGGACGGACCGCTTCCTCCGAAGGCTGGAGGCGCTCCTCATCGTCGCCGACGTGGAGCGCACCTTCGTCCTCAGCGGCTCCGGCGACGTCATCGAGCCCGACTTCGGTGCCGCGGCCGTCGGCTCCGGCGGCCCGTACGCCCTCGCCGCCGCCCGGGCACTGCTCGACCACTCCACCCTGAGCGCCCGGCAGGTCGCCGAGGTCTCGCTCGGCATCGCGGCCGACACCTGCATCTACACCAACCGCAATCTCACCTTCGAGGAGCTCTGAGGACCGATGCCCGCGGGCGGCGCCAACCTCACACCCCGGGAGATCGTCTCCGAGCTGGACCGCTACATCGTCGGCCAGTCCGCGGCCAAGCGCGCGGTGGCCATCGCGCTCCGGAATCGCTGGCGCCGCCAGCGCGTCACCGGGGATCTCCGCGACGAGATCACTCCCAAGAACATCATCCTCATCGGCCCCACCGGGGTGGGGAAGACCGAGATTGCCCGCCGCCTCGCGCGCCTCGCCCAGGCCCCCTTCGTCAAGGTCGAGGCCAGCAAGTTCACCGAGGTGGGTTACGTCGGCCGCGACGTCGAGTCGATGGTCCGCGATCTCGTCGAGGCCTCCATCTCCCTGGTCCGCGAGGAGGAGACCGCCAAGGTCCGCACGCGGGCCCGCGAGACCGCCGAGGACCGCCTGGTCGAGCTCCTCCACCACGGCGCGCCAGCCCCATCTCGCCCCGGGACCATGGGCTTTCCCCCTCCGCCCCCGCCGCCGGGGCGAATCGGTGACGCAGAGCGGGACAAGCTCCGGGCCCAGCTCCGCGCCGGCACGCTCGACGACCGCATGGTGGAGATCGACGTCGCCGACGCCGGTCCGACCTTCCTCAGAAATTTCTCCGGTCAGGGCATGGAAGAAATCGGTGTCAACCTCTCCGACCTCTTCCGCTCCATGCCCGGCATGGCCCGCACCCGCCGGCGCAGCGTCGCCGTACCCGAGGCCCTCGACCTCCTCGCCCAGGAGGAGGCCGGCAGGCTGGTGGATCAGGACCGGGTCAACCGCGAGGCGCTGCTCCGCGCCGAGTCGAGCGGGATCATCTTCATCGACGAGATCGACAAGATCGCCAGCCGCGAGGGCGCGGCCCGGGGCGGCGGTCCGGACGTCAGCCGCGAGGGCGTGCAACGCGACATCCTCCCCATCGTCGAGGGAAGCACCGTGACCACCAAGTACGGCCCGGTGAAGACCGACCACGTGCTGTTCATCGCCGCCGGCGCCTTTCACGTCAGCAAGCCCGCGGACCTGATCCCCGAGCTCCAGGGCCGCTTCCCCATCCGGGTGGAGCTGGAGCCACTGCGGCAGGAGGACCTGGTCCGCATCCTCCGGGAACCGCGCAACTCGCTCATCCGCCAGTACACCGCGCTGCTGGAGACCGAGGGCGTGTCGCTGCACTTCACCGACGACGCGGTGGCGGAGGTTGCGCGCATCGCCGCCCTGGTGAACTCGCGCACCCAGGACATCGGCGCCCGCCGGCTGCACACCGTCCTCGAACGGCTCCTCGACCCCGTGTCGTTCGAGGCCAGCGATCCGCACCGGTCGCGGGATGAGGTCATCGACGCGGGGGTGGTCCGCACCCGGCTCAAGGAGGTCGTCGAGGACGAGGACCTCTCCCGCTATATTCTCTGAGCAGACCCGCCATGCCCATCCCGCAGACCGCCACCCCCGGTGTCGAGCGCCCGCTGCCGTCCAAGAACCGCGCGGTGATGGACCGCGCCCGCGCCCACCTCCTCCAGAACTACAAGCAGCAGCCCATCGTGCTCGAGCGTGGACAGGGCACGAGGGTCTGGGACGCGGACGGCAACGTCTACCTCGATCTGCTGGGCGGCATCGCGACGCTTCCCTTCGGCCACTGCCACCCGGAGATCACCGCCGCGGCGAAGGCGCAGCTCGAGCGGCTGTGGCACACCTCGAACGTCTTCTACACCGAGCCCCAGGTCACCCTCGCCGAGCTGCTGACCTCGCTCTCCGGGCTCGACCGGGCCTTCTTCTGCAACTCCGGCGCGGAGGCCAACGAGGCGCTGCTCAAGCTCGCACGGAAGGCGCAGCACGCGCGCGGTCAGCACGGGCGCTTCGAGTTCGTCTGCTTCGAGACCAGCTTCCACGGCCGCACCCTCGCCACCGTCACCGCCACCGGGCAGACCAAGTACCAGAAGGGCTTCGAGCCGCTCCTCCCCGGCGTGGTCCACGTGCCGTACGGAGACCTCGAGGCGGTGCGGAAGGCGGTGGGTCCCCGGACCGCCGCCATCCTGGTCGAGCCGGTGCAGGGCGAGGGCGGGGTGCGCGCCGCCCCCGAGGGATTCCTTCGCGCGCTGCGCACCCTCGCCGACGAGACCGGCGTGCTGCTCCTCGTGGACGAGGTGCAGACCGGCATGGGGCGGACCGGAAAGATGTTCGCCTTCCAGCACGAGGGCATCCGGCCCGACGGCTTCAGCCTGGCGAAGGGCCTGGCCAACGGGCTGCCCATCGGAGCCATGGTGTGCACCGAGGAGGCGGGGAAGGCGCTCTCGCCCGGTACTCACGGCTCCACCTTCGGCGGCAACCCCGTGGCGGCCGCGGCGGCCATCGCCACCGTGCGCCTCGCCAGTGACCCGCGCGTGCTCTCCGCAAACCTGGAAAAAGGTGAGCACATCGTCATGCGAGGTCGCGAGATGCAGGCGCGGCACCCCTCGCTGGTGAAGGACGTGCGCGGGCGGGGGCTGCTGGTCGGCGTCGAGCTGTCGTTCGACGCGGGCCCGGTGGTCACGCGCTGTCGCGAGCGGGGCATGCTCTGCAACCTCGCCGGCGAGCGCACCGTCCGGTTTGCCCCGCCCTACGTGGTGACCCGAGAGGAGCTGGACGAGGGGCTGCGGATCCTCGAGGAGTCCGTGGTCGCGCTCGCCCCGGCCCGGTCGCAGGTTTGACCACCCGCGACACCGACGCTAGCGTCGATGGGGCTCTCGTCCAGTGGGGGAGCAAAGCTCTTGCCCAGCGGCACCCACGATCCCCTCAGCGAAGCGGTCGATCTCGACCTGGACCGCAAGCGGGAGATCCTCGCCCGCGAGTCACAGCTCGCGCGTGACGACTGGACGGTGCTCGGCCTGAAGCCGGGCGCGACCGCCGAGGCGGTGAAGCTCGCGTACTTCGAGGCCAGCCGCATCTTTCATCCCGACCGTTACTACGGGAAGAACCTGGGGAGCTACCGCGCCCGCCTGGAGCGCATCTTCCACCGCCTGAGCGAGGCGCATGAGGCGCTCACCGAGGCGCTGCGCCGCGCTCCTCCGCCGCGCACCACCAGCCCCAGCCGGCAGGCCACCCCCGGGCCTGGCGGGAACCCCCCCGGAGCGGACGCACGAGCCGAGGAGCGCCGGGCGCGCCTCGCCCGCCACCCCTACCTCTCCTCGAAGGCCCGGGCCGGAGCGCTGGTCGAGGAGGCACAGCGGCAGGCCCGAAGCGCCCCGGAGAAGGCCCTGCACCTGCTCGACCAGGCCAGGGCGCTGGGCGGAGGGCAACAGAAGGGGCGTGCACCGGCGGTGGAGGCCGAGGCGAAGCAGCAAATGGCGAGCAAGCGGTCCGAGGACGAGATGCAGTCGGGGAATGCCGCCGTCCGCGAAGGCGACGCCGCAGCGGCGGCACATGCCTACTCCCGGGCCTCGGAGCTCGACCCCCATCGGCCCGATGCCGCCTACGAGGCGGCGCGGTGGGCCTTGAAGGCCGGCGACCGGCCCCTGGCCGAGGCCCGGGTCCTGGCCCAGAGGGCGGTGTCACTTCGGCCCGACCACCTCCCGTCCCAGCTCGTGCTGGCGGAGATTTGCATCCGCATGGGGATGGGCTCGGTGGCGCGCCGACATCTCGAGGCCGCCCTGAAGCTGGACCCCCGAAACGCGGAGGCGAAGGCCTTGCTCCGTCAGGTACGCTGAAGACGTCAGGATGGCAGATCAGGAGCCCGTCATCGGCATCGACCTCGGCACCACCAACAGCGTGGTGGCCATCGTCCAGGGCGGGCAGCCGCATGTCATCCCCAATCGCACCGGCCAGAACTTGACCCCCTCGATCGTGGCGGTCACCAGCGCCGGGAAGCGGCTGGTCGGCCAGCTCGCCAAGCGGCAAGCCATCACCAATCCGGAGAACACGGTCTACGCCGCCAAGCGGCTCATCGGCCGGAAGTTCAGCTCGGACCAGGTGCGCCGGGCGCGCGAGTCGCTCCCCTACCGCATCGTCTCCGGCGAGCACGACGACGTGCGAGTGCAGATGGGGGAGAAGGCGGTCTCGCTGCCCGAGGTCTCCGCGGCGGTGCTGCGTGAGCTCAAGCTGGACGCCGAGGCCGCTCTCGGACGAACGGTGAGCAAGGCGGTGGTGACCGTCCCCGCCTACTTCAACGATGGCCAGCGCCAGGCCACCAAGGACGCCGGGCGCATCGCCGGGCTCGACGTGCTGCGCATCCTCAACGAGCCGACCGCTGCGGCGCTGGCCTACGGGTTCGGCAAGCAGGTCACCGGGAAGATCGCCGTCTTCGACCTCGGTGGTGGGACGCTGGACGTCAGCGTTCTCGAGGTGGCCCGGGGCGTGTTCGACGTGGTGGCCACCGGCGGCGACACCTACCTGGGCGGGGAGGACTTCGACAACCGCATCATCGAGATGCTGGTGATGAACTTCGCCAAGGAGCACGGCGTCGACCTGCGCAAGGAGCGCATGGCGCTGCAGCGGCTGAAGGACGCCGCGGAACGGGCGAAGATCGAGCTCTCCGAGCTGAACGAAACCAACATCAACCTCCCGTTCCTCTACACCCCGCCGGGCGGCACCTCGGCGATCCACCTCCAGGCCACGCTCACCCGGGCCCGGTTCGACCAGCTGACCCAGGACCTGGTGGAGCGCACGGTGGAGATCGCCGACAAGGTGCTCAGGGAAGCCGACGTGCATCCCGACGAGCTCCGCGAGATCGTCCTGGTCGGCGGCATGACGCGCGTGCCGGCGGTCCAGACGGCGGTGCGCCGTCACTTCCAGCGGGACCCCTCCAAGGGCGTGCATCCGGAGGAGGTCGTGGCTCTCGGCGCGGCCCTCCAGGCCGACGCGCTGATGCAGCCGTCCAGCCAGGTCCTCCTGCTGGACGTCACGCCCCAGAGCCTCGGCGTGGCCATCGCCGGTGGCTACAACCGGGTGCTCATCCCCAAGAACACCACCGTCCCCACCTCGGTGACCGAGCTGTTCCACACCAGCCGCGACGGGCAGACCACGGTGAAGATCATGGTCCTGCAGGGGGAGAGCGAGCTGGCCCACCAGAACGAGCTCCTCGGGGAGTTCATCCTCTCCGGACTCCGGCTCGCGCCTCGGGGTGACGTGGAGATCGAGGTCACCTTCGAGATCAACTCCGAGGGCATCGTCTCGGTGTCGGCGCGGGACAAGGAGACCGGCCTCGAGCAGTCGATCACCGTCACCGCCTCGGGTGGCCTCACCCCGGAGGAGCTCAAGAACATCCTCGAGCAGCAGGCGGACAGCATGCTCGAGGCGCGCATCTCCTCCGAGGTGGAGCAGAAGCGGAGCGCGCTCACCAGCGCGGCAGCGGAGGTCGCGGCGCTCATTCCCCGGGTGCGGCAGCTCACCGGGAGCAGCGAGTTCGGTCGCGAGGCGCTTCGCCGGGCGGAGGAGGTCATCGCCTCGGCGCGCGCCGCGGCGGAGGGTGAGGACCTCACCGCGCTGACCGACTGGGTGGATCAGCTGGAGCGGACCCGGGTGCTGTTCGTCGGCGTGCTCGAACGGTTGGGGGCGAGGCAGTGAGTGCGCGGGCGAACCAGCTGCTCGAGGCCGGGCTGTGGCTGAAGATGAGCGGCGACCTCGAGGGAGCGCGCCGCCTCTTCGAGCAGGCGCTGAAGCTGGACCCGGAGAGCATCCGTGCCCGCGAGCTCCTGGGCCAGTCGGTCCCCGAATCGGAGGCCGTGCCGCAGGAGCTCCGGGACGTTCCCAGCACCCGGGCCGATCTCTTCTCCGTGCCGCTCCCGCGCCTCTTCCAGGACGAGGCTCCGGCCTCCATTCCCGACGAGTGGTGGAACGCTCCGCCGTCCGATGCGATGGGCGGCAACACCTCCCGCTTCTTCGTCCGGCCCTCGGCGGCATCCGGTCCGGGCGAGGCGCCCGGGCCGACCCCCACCCTGCCCTGGGGGCCCTCTCCTCTCCCCAAGAAGGCGGAGGAATTCCAGGGCGACGACCTGGGGCAGAGCGGGGACGACTTCGGGCTCGAGCTGTCCGAGGGCACGCCCGCGCCACTCTCCCGGTCGGGTCCCCAGCCGGTGCCCGTGCTCTCCCCGGCGGAGCTGCTGTCGCCGGCGGCCATCGCCTCGTCGCCCACCACCGGCGCCATCCCACTTCCTCCGGAGCCCGGCCTTCTCAGCCCGCTCCCCGCTGCGCCGCCCGGACCGAACCCCTTCTCGGTAGCAGCGGCCTCGGGGGCCAGTAGCCCCGTTCCGGGCTCCCTCCGCCCCGCGACGACCGGCGCCATTCCGCTGCCTCCCTTCGCCACGCCCGCCCCCGCCCCCCGAGCGACCACCTTCAGGATTGCACCCGCGGATCCCGAGTCGCCGCGGAACAGCGGGCCGCTCCCGCTTCCACCGACCGTGCCGCCCGTCCGGGCGACCCCCGCGCCGGCACCCCCCTGGCATCCCCCGGCCCCTGCGCCCCGAGGTGCGACCACGCTGGAGACGCACGTCGTCGTGCCGCTCCCGTCCAAGGGAGGCCCGGGTCAGCCGTTGCCGGATCCGTCCTCCCCGCTCGAGCCGCTTCCCTGGGCCATGCCTGCGACCCCGCTGCCGTCGGCAGGGGGCGCTCCATCGAAGGCGTCGGGTCCGGTTCCACTTCCGGGCGGAAAGGGGAGCATGTTCTCTCCGCCTCGGGGATTGCCTGTCGCCGCGCCGCCGCCTCCCGCCTTCCCGCCGCCGCCGGAGAGCATCGAGATCGCCAGCGACGCCTGGGGCGGAGAGGGCGATGGACCGACGGTGCTCGCCCCCGAGGAGCCGGCCGCCGCCCTCGAGCTGCTGGCGGAGCCGCGCACCGTGTCCGGGCTCACCCCGCTCCCGGCGCCTCGCGACCCGCAGGCGGAGGCGGTGCGGCTGTTCGAGCGAGCGCGAGAGCTGCAGAACCTGGACGACCACAGCGGTGCGCGGGAGCTGCTCCTCCAGGCCCAGGGCTTCTACCCGGAGCTGACCGGCCTGACCGAGGCGCTGGCCCGCAGCGAGACCAAGCTCCAGACCATCTACGAGTCGAAGATCGGCAAGCTCAGCGCCGTCCCCCGGGTGCGGCTCAAGGAGGACGAGGTCATCTGGCTCAACCTCGATCACCGCGCCGGCTTCATGCTCGCGCAGATCGACGGGACGCTGAGCTTCGAGGATCTCTTCTCCGTCTCAGGTATGTCGCGGCTGGACACCGCCCGCATCCTGGCCCAGCTGCTGGACCAGCGGGTCATCCTGAGCTGAGCGCCGCCCCTGCATCAGGGAGGAGTGGGGAGGGAGAGGCTCAGGTCCCAGTTCCAGGTGTGGACCACCCCGCCTGCGCCGCCGAGGGTGTAGCCGTTGCACAGCGTGTGCCCGTCCGGGTCGACCACATCCCCGGTGCTGCACGTTCATCGGACCCTCCCCGCAGGGCCTGCACGCAGACCTTCGATCCATCTCGCCCCTGAACGCGCAGGGAGGCGGAGCTCCGGCTCACGGGCTCCGCAAGGAGCACACTCCTCAGCCGTGCGCCTGGGGTCGCTCAGCCCCGGACGAAGGCGGTGAAGCGCCCTCGCACCGCGAGCCGTCCGTGCTGGTTCACCGAGTCGGTGCGGATGACGAAGAGCTCGTTGTTCCCCCGCACGGTGTGCGACTCGAGCGTCCCGGTGGTCAGCAGCACATCTCCCGGCCGGAGCACCTCGCGAAACTCGAACTCCTGCTCGCCGTGGAGCACGCGGAAGATGTCCACCTCCAGCGCCGGGTCGAGCAGCGCCGCCTGCGCCGGAGCGATGGAGAAGAGCACCGCGAACATCGGGAAGGCGATCATCGAGCCCCAGGGAGAGCGCGCTCCGGCCTCCTCGTCGTGGAGCACGGGATGGAGGTCCTCCGGCAGCCCGGTGGAGACGTAGGAGGGCTGTCCGCCGGAGATGGCGACGGCGTACTCGCGCATCTTCTCGGCGCCCATCACGTAGCGGAAGGGGCCCCAGCTCCGACCGAGCGCCGCTCGTCCCGGACCGCGCGCCGGGCCACCGCCTCCGCCGCTGGATCCGGGAACCGTCCCCGCCGCGGGTGGCAGCCGCGCCTCCTCCAGCAGCTCGGGACGCGACAGCCGGAGCACCTCGGAGGCCTGGGCGACCTCCGCGGTCATTCCCGGGACCGCCGTCGTTGCCGGCGGTTTGGTGGGGCGCTCCCGGCCCTGGACCACCACGTTCTTCAGCACCTCGTCGCCGGACTGGTTTCGCGCGACGATGCTCGCCCTCAGCACCCCACCCGAGACCTGGGAGACGGTGCCCTCGAAGCGCACCGTGTCCTCCGGGCGAACCGGCTTGCTGAAGCGCGCCTTCACCCCGGTCACCAGCCCCGGGTCGCCGAGGAAGCGCGCGAACGCGTCCACGGCCCAGGCCAGCGTGCACAGGCCCTGGAGGATGAGCCCGCCCAGCCCCGCCGCCTGTCCCACCTCCACGTCGATGTGGATGGGATTGAAGTCCCCGCTCGCGCCCGCGTAGTAGAGCGAGCGATAGCGATCGCACTCGCGGACCAGCGAGAAGGTCTGTCCGGGAGCGACGCTCACCCGTTCGCCTTCAGGCCCTCGTCCAGCGGGTCCTCGACCAGCATCTCCGCCTCCGCGGCCTGCCGCCGCGCGTAGTCCTCGCGCACGTAGGCGATGAGCGTGTCCAGGTAGGTCGACAGCCGCGGGCAGCGGATGCCTGTGCCCTCCAGCAGCTCGAGGGTGTTGGCGCTGGTGAACCAGGCCAGCTGATTGATGTAGCCCAGCGCCGCGCGCTGGGGGCGGGTCACCCGCTCGAGGAGGGGCAGACGCAGCACCGCCTCGGCCGCGCGGGCGGGGAAGGTGAGCTTGGGGATGCGGCGGTTGGCGCGCTCGGCGATGAGCTCGTAGACCCGGGCCACGCTCATCGGGCTCGGATCCACCAGGTGGAAGGTCTGTCCCTTCGCCCGCGGGTCGGAGGCGAGCCGGACCGTGGCCTGGACCACGAAATCCACCGGGACCACGTTGAGCGGCGCAATGCCGTTGCCGGGAAGGGGGAGGGGGACCACCAGCGGGCTCGCCACCAGCAGGATGCCCAGGGCGTACGGACCCTCGAAGCGGTCGATCTCCCCGGTTCGCGAATCGCCCACCACGGTCGAAGGCCGGACGATCGTGACCGGCAGCGCGTCCATCGCTCGCGCCATCGCCTTCTCCGCGTGGAACTTGCTCTCCTCCCAGGCGTTGCGGAACTCCTGGCCCCGGTCCAGCTCGTCCTCGGCGACGACCCCCTCGCGCGCGCCTGCCACGTGACAGGTGCTGAAGTGCACCAGCCGCTCCAGGCGCCGGCACTCGCGAGCGAGCTCCAGCACGTTGCGAGTTCCCTCCGCATTGGTGCGGAAGGCGTCCTCCCGGGAGACGGTGAGCTGGTTCAGGGCGGCGAGGTGGAAGATGCGGGTCACGCTCGCCGCGACGCGCTCCACCTCCTCGCCGGAGAGACCGAGGTGCAGGTCGGTCACGTCGCCGGAGAGCACCTCCACCGGAGCGCCGGGCACCCGCGAGGCGAGGCCCCGCGCCTCGTCCAGGAAGCGAGGCTGCACGAGGGCGAAGATCCGGCCCCGTCCCTGCTGGGCGAGGTGCTCCACCAACCGCTTTCCGATGAAGCCCGGGTAGCCGGTGACCAGCGTGGCGCCTTCGCTCGGGGACATGGGCGGAGGAACTTATCCGCTTCCGCGGATCTGCTCCCAGATTCGACGGACCTGGGCCCGCGTTTCGTCCAGCGAGCCACCGTTCTCGACCACCCAGGTGGCGTGCGCCCGCTTGTCGGCCAGGGGCAACTGCGCCGCGAGCCGGGCGGTGATGGCGGCGTCGTCCAGGCCATCACGCGCCGCGAGCCGCGCCCGCTGGACCGCCTCCGGTGCGGAGACGAGGATCACCCCGTCCATTCCCCGGTGCAGCCCGTTCTCGATGAGCAGTGCCGCATCGTAGAGCACCACCCTCTCTCCGGCCCGGGCGAGCGCCTCGGTCCTCCGCGCCACCTCCTCGCGGATGCGCGGGTGGAGGATGGCTTCCAGCGCTCCTCGCTCGCCGGGATCGGCGAACACGCGCCGGCCGAGCGCCGTCCGGTCCAGCCGACCGCTGGGGTCCACGACTCCGGGAAATCGGTGGGCCACCTCCTCCAGCCCCGGCGTGCCGGGCTCCACGACGTCGCGCGCCACCTGGTCGGCATCGATGACCTGGGCGCCGAGCTCGCGGAACATGGCGGTCACGGTGCTCTTGCCCGAGGCGATGCCACCGGTGAGCCCCACCACCCGCATCAGCGAGGGAGCGCCGACCCGGCCGGGGCAGGGGTGGCCGCGGGAGAGGTGGTGGGGGCCGGACGGGGCGCGGTGTAGACGAAGGACTGCACCTTGTCCTCGTTCTCCTCGAAGAACACCGCCAGCCCGATGCGGCTGTACAGGTAGTAGGTACGGAAGTCGTCGGTGAGCTTCTTCTGGAAGCAGGCCGCCGGCTGCGGCGCCCCCGACTTGGGGCAGGGTGGGCCGAAGGTGGCCTCCACCGTCTCGTGGTCGATGACCGTGGCCGGAAACACGTCGATGCGGTCCACCAGCCCGGTGGACGGCTCGACCCGGAACTGGGCCTGCGAGGTCCCCTTCATCGCCTGCGAGTCGGTGTAGGCGAGGACCTCCTTGCCCGAGACGGTGACCGTCTTGCTGGGAGGCCCGAAGCGCTTCACCACCTCGTCGCGCCGCGACACGCCGGGTTCGATGCCGTTCCAGGCCTTGGCATGGGCCACCGCCGCGACCAGGAGCAGGGTGACCACCAGGGTGCGCCTCGAGGCGGAGCAGCGCATTGGTTCCGTCTACCCCGGCCGCAGGAGGCCCTCAACCTCCTGGCGCTTGCCAGAGGGGAGGTCAATCCCGTATCTGCCCGGTGCTCGATGACCCTCCCACGCTCGACCCGCTGGGTGCTGGCGCTCGCCGTGCTGTGCTCCGCTGTGGCCGCGGGCGCGGACTTCCTCGGCCCCGAGAGCTGCAAGGGCTGCCACCCCGATGCTTACGCGGCCTGGAGGTCCTCCAAGCACGCGCGCTCGATGGAATCCCTCACCGCGGAGCAGCAGCGCGAGGCCCGCTGCATCACCTGCCATGCCCCCAACCTCGCCGACCAGTCCATGACCGCGATCAGCTGCGAGACCTGCCACGGCGGCGGCCAGTACTACGCACCGGCCTACGTGATGAAGGATGCGGAGCTGGCCCGTCTGGTGGGCCTGCAGGACCCATCGGAGAAGTCGTGCCGCAGCTGCCACGAGCCGAGCTCTCCGTCGCTCCGTCCCTTCCAGTTCGCCGAGAAGCTGAGGGCCATGGACCACTGGAGCGCCGAGCGGCAGAAGCGCGGCGCCCCGCCTTCTCCCCGCGCCGACCGGTGATCCGCGTCCTCGACGCGCGCTTCCTCACCACGGCGGTGGAGGAGAAGGGGTGGCCACCTGCCGACGCGCCGGAGATCGCCTTCGTCGGCCGGAGCAACGTGGGCAAGTCGTCGATGATCAACGCGCTCACCGGTCGCCGGAAGCTGGTCCGGGTCTCGAACACGCCGGGTCGCACCCGCACCCTCAACTTCTTCGACTCCGTGCTGGAGAAGGAGGGACAGCGCCGCACGGTCCGCCTGGCCGACCTTCCCGGCTACGGATACGCCCGGGTTTCTCAGGCGGAGCGCGCCAGCTGGGAGAAGATGATCACCACCTATCTCCAGCGACGGACGTCACTGCGCGGAGTGGTGGCGATCGTCGACGCCGAGGTGGGGGCCACCGAGGATGACGTCCGCACACTGGCCTACCTCGTCGGCGCGGGACGGCGCGTGCTGGTCGCGGGGACCAAGCTCGACCGGCTCGGCAAGTCGCACCGGAAGCCGCGACTCGGCTCGATTGCCGAGCGCCTGTCGGTCCCGCGGGACACCGTGCTGGGTTTCTCGGCGACGGAAAAGCTGGGGGTTGCCGAGGTCTGGGACGCGCTCTGGATGGCCACCTCCTGAGCGCGCTCGAGTGTTGACCGACCGGGGGGCCGGCCCGATGATTCCCTGCCTGAAGGCCCAGGTGTGCCCGTCGGGCGCACAGGCCGGTGCCGCCTCTCGTGGAGACCGTTCCGATGACCCGCCGGGCGCTGCCGTTCCTGATGGTCGCCGCAGCGATCACCACCGCCGCCGGGTGTACCTGTAGCGGAGACGTGTCACGCTTCCCGGTGGTGACCACCCCTCCAGGGACCGACGGCGGCGGACATCCCGACGGGGGCAAGGACGGCGGGGACGGAAACGTCACCGATCCCTGCGAGGTCATCGTCTGCGTGCCGGTGGTGGACGGCGGATTCAGCGGGACCATCGGCTTCCCGCCGGACGGCGGTTTCAACCTCGACGGCGGCGTGGGGACCAGCGGCGATGGCGTCTCGGTCGATCCGATCGGGCGCATCACGCTCAACAGCCAGGACATCGAGATCAACTACGCCTGGATCGCCAACTGGAAGATGGGAACGGTCTCCAAGTTCGACACCAAGAACCTCCTTCCCGACGGAGGCATTCACGAGGTCGGCCGGTACATCAGCGTCTTCCCGCTCGACGGGCGCGGCCGGAGGAACAGCAGCTCGTCGGCCAGCGTCTACGACCCGAGCCGGACCGCGATCGACGTGAACGGCGACATGTGGGTGGCGAACTTCGCCTCCCACCCCGGGCAGTACTTCAGCGTGACCAAGGTGGCGGGTAGCCCGTTCAACTGCGTGGACCGCAACGGAAACGGAAGGATCGACACCAGCGTCGACGACCCGGCCGACGTCGCCAACTACGGGATCGTCACGCCGAACGAGTACCTGAACCCCAGCGACCCCACCAACCCTCTGCTCTACGACGAGTGCGTGCTCTTCACCCAGGAGCTGGGCGACAACAACGTCAGCGGGAGGTTCGGCGAGGGCTCCATCTCCATCGCCGCGGCGCCGGAGGGCGGCCCGGGCGACGTGTGGGTGGGCACCTGGCTCGATCGGCGGATGTGGCGGCTCGATCCGTTCACCGGTGTCCCGAAGGCAATCCCCGCCGGAACCAACGTGGGGCAGCTCCCGGACGGCGGCGGGATGTACATCAGCGTGCCTTCCCTCGAGCCATACGGCTCGGCGGTGGACAGCAAGAACCGGCTCTGGGTCGTGGCCCGGACGCAGAACAGCGTGGCGGTGATCGACGCCAACACCGCCAGCCTGCTGGTCAACCTCATCTCTCCGCCCTCCGGCTTCCCCCGGGGCGGGTACGGCATTGCGGTGGACAAGCAAGGGCGGGTCTGGGTCCCCAACTGGGGCTCGGGACCGACCGCCACCCGCTACACGCCGCCCCCCGACGGTAACCCCATCGATGCCGGCACCTGGGACGTCTTCAACTATGGCGGTCTCACCTCCCCGAGCGGCACCCGTATCGGCCAGGGCCGGGGCGTGACCGTGGACGACGAGGGCATCGTCTGGTTCAGCGGCGACCGGAACAATCTGGGCTCGGCGGCGCTGGTCTGGGGCGCGAGCGTGGACGACGGCGGGGTCCGGATCTTCGACGGCGGCACCCCCACCCCGCTGGTCGACGCCACCTCGACCTGGAGCAAGACCAGCATCGGCATCGGGCTGGACCAGAACAAGAACCTCTGGGTCAACAACTCGACCGGCAACGTGATGCGGATCGACCGGAACACCGGGGGGGTGACCACCTCGGCGAACCAGGCCGGAGCGCTCTACACCTACTCCGACTTCACCGGGTATCAGCTCCGCCACATCACCCAGAGCCAGGGCGTGTTCCGGCAGACCGTCGCCGGGTGCTCGCGCTACGCCCAGTGGGACCAGGTGACCTGGGACGCCATCACCCCCCCGCGGACCTCGGTGGTGCTCTATGTCCGCGGCTCGAACAACACCGATTTCACGGTCTCCCAGAAGTACGGCCCATTCACCAGCTCACCCGCGAATCTCCAGGGTCCACCCGGACCGGTACCGCAGTTCAAGTTCATCCAGCTCGAGTTCCAGATGAGCTCCCTGGACGGCATCGCCCAGCCATATCTCCTGAGCTTCAACGTCACCTCGAAGTGCCTGACGCCCTTGCAGTGACCTGAGGGAGGACCCTGCCGGTCACTGCGGCGCCTGCCCCGAACGACTTGAGGGCACCCTGGTGCTGGAGCCCGGGCGCAGTCGGGGGTTGCGCGGCCGTCGCTCGCTGTGCAAGTCACACCGGTGACCGTGGCTTCCTCGGGAAACGGAAGGGATGCGGCTGCGGAGCGGTCCGCGGTGCTCCAGCGCATGTCCGCGCTGCCCGCCCGCGAGCGCCTGGACGCGCTGCTGGCGGCGAAGGACGTCTCCGCTCTGGTGCGGGCGCTTCCACCCGAGCAGCTCTATGCCACGATCGGAGAGATCGGCCTGGCGGACACCACCGAGCTCGTGCAGCTGGCCTCGCCCGAGCAGTTCCAGGCGCTGGTGGACCTCGGTTCCTGGAAGAGGGACACGCTCGATCCGCACCGGCTGCTGGAGTGGCTCCGCGCCGCCCGCGGCGACGACCATCAGGCCCTGATGCGGAAGGTGCACGGCGTGGATCTCGAGCTGCTCGAGTCGATGCTCCGGGCCTTCACCGTGGTGCACGACCTCGAGGAGACGCCGGATCCTCCGGTGGAGGGCCTCACCCTCGACTCGGCGGACGGCCATTACCGGGTGGAGCTCAAGGTCGAGGACCCCGAGCAGACCGCGCTCCGGGCGCTGCTCCTGGACCTGATGGGCGAGGACCCCCTCGCCTTCAGCCGCCTCCTGGAGGCCCTCCGCTGGGAGATGCCCAGCGAGCTCGAGGAGGCGGCGCTGCGCTTCCGCTGGGCGCGGCTCGCAGACCTCGGCTTCCCCGACCCGGAGTCCGCCGCGGGTCTCTACGCCGCGGTCCGCTTGCCGCCGGCACCGTCGCCCGCCCCGGGCGGCGAGATCGTCCGGAGCGGGGGACGTCCGGTGAACTTCGTCCAGGCGGCGCTGGAGGGACTCGATGCGCTGGAGGTGGAGAACGCCGCCCAGGAGCTCCGGGGGGTGCTCAACGCTGCGCTGGTGGCAGATGGCGCCGATCCGGGAGACCTGGAGGCCTTCCGGGCCTCGGCCGAGCGGGCGCGCGACACCCTGGGGCTCGGCCTCGAGTACCTGACCGGTGGCGACCCGAGTCGCGCCCCGGCGGTGGTGCGGGAGACGCCGCTGCGACAGGCGTTCCAGACCGGATTCTCGCTCGCGCTCCGGCTGCGGCACCGCGCGGACCGTCTGGCGTCGCGGCCGCTCTCCCGGATCGATGGGCAGTGGCTCCTCTGGCCCGCGCAGGCAGCGGTGGTGAGCGCCCTCCGGCGCCCCCGGCCGATGCGGGCCCTTCCGGTGGAGGGCGCCGAACCGGTGCCGTTCCGGTCGATGACGGAGATCCAGCACGCCGAGCGCGAGCTCGATCGCGCCGAGCAGCAGCAGGCGCTCCTCGCCGCGCTCCTCGGTGCAGCCGAGGAGCCGGCCCGTGCGGCCCTGGACGGGCTCGGTCCGGCATGGCCTGCCGGCGGGACCCCGGCGGTGCTCGCGGCCGCGGTGTCCCATGCGCTCCTCGATGGCGAGGCCCGGGTCGCCCCCGTCGCTGCCTCGCGGACGCGCGAGCTGGGCCGTGCCTTCGTCGATCCCGGGCCACCTCCCACGGCTCGGCCGGAGGCCGTCGCGCGGGCCGCCCAGGTGCTCGGGAAGGTGACCCCCGGCGACGAGCCGGCTCGGCTCGCCCGCCTGGCCCTCGAGCGACTTGCGGATCAGATCGGCGGAGCGTTGCTCACCGGCCCGCTTCCCGAGGAGGTCCGCACGACGCTGCCCTGGTCGCCCGGGCTGTAGAAACGACAGCGGTGGCTGCCCGGTTGCCCGACGTGGGCGAGGAATTCCGAGGGGGTGCGACTGGCACGTCGGCTGCTCCCGGGCTGCCGAGCCATGCGGACCCGTGCGCCGGAGGGGGAGGGGGAGTCCCGGGCATGGAGGCTGGCGGAGCGGCGTGACCGCTGGGCGTTCCTGCTCCTGGCGGCGTTCTGCGTGCAGATCTACGCCGCACCGGCGGAGTGGATCCCCGCGTTCGTCCCGCTGCGGCTGGCGCTGTCGCTGAGCTTCGGTGCGCTCGGGCTGCTCCTCCTGGAGCACGCCGGGCGGCGCGTACCGCTCTTCTGGGACGGGGGCCGGGGCATGGCCCTGGTGGCGTTCCTTGCCTGGGCCGCGGCCTCGCGCCTGTGGAGCCTTGCCCCGCAGGCCACCGACGAGTGGCTGGTGATGATGGTGAAGGTCGCGGTGACCTGGTTCCTGGTGGTGAACCTCGTCAGCACGCCCCGCCGGCTGGCCATCCTCTGTCTGTGCCTCGTCGCCGGCTCCATGGTCACCAGCGTGGGCGGCATCCTCCGGTACCTCTCCGGCGAGGAGCTGAGCCAGGGCTTCCGGACGCTGTGGCTCGGCGTCTTCGGCGACCCGAACTATCTGGCCGAGTACCTGGCGATGACCGTTCCCATCGCGGTGGCCTTCATCGCCCGGCCGCGCGCGGGGTTCTGGGTACGGCTGCTGTGCGTGGCCTCGGTGCTGCTGGCGGTCACCTGCATCGTCCTGACCTTCTCCCGTGGCGGATTCCTCGGGCTCGTCTTCGGGGGGCTGGTCTGGGCCCTCCGTGAGCGGGCGCAGCGCACCAAGGCCCTGGTGCTCTCGGCGATACTGGCGGTGGGCGTGGCGATCTTCGCCCCCGCGACCTACTGGGAGCGCACCGACACGCTGGAGGAGTTCGAGCGCGATCAGTCCGCCCTCGGGCGCGTCTACGCCTGGCACGTGACATCCGCGGTGAACCTGGATCACCCACTGCGCGGGGTGGGCGGTGGAGCGTTCCGCGAGGCCTGGCCGATCTACGCACCGCCCGAGGTTCGCGAGAGGCCGCTGGTGGCGCACAACATCTTCCTCGACACCCTGGGCGAGCTGGGCTGGGTGGGCTTCTTCCTCTTCCTCACCTTCGCTGGCAGCTCGACCGGAGCGGTGTTCCGCGCCGGAAGCGATCCGGACATCGGATGGCTGGCACGGGGCATCGGCGCGAGCGTGGCCGGCTTCCTGCTCAACAACTGCTTCACCGGCTCCCTCGCCTCGGCGCACCTGTTCGTCCTCTTCGGGCTGGCGGGGGCGACCGCACGGGTGGCGGCGCGAGAGGACGTGCTGGAGGCCGGGGTCACCCGGCCGGTCATGGCGACTTCCTGGGGTGGGTGATGGCGATCGGTCGACGGTGGAAGGAACGGGGAGAGACGCTGATGCCGGCGTCGCTCTCGGCGCTGGCGGTGGTGCTGGACATGTCGGTGGACGGGGAGTCGTTCGCCCACGTGGTCGCGGTGGCGTCGGTCGCCCTCGCCGCGGCGCTGAGCGGGGCGGCGGCGGTGATCAGCTTCGGGAGGTTCGGCCCGTCGGGCCTCGGGCGCCGCTTCGCGATCTGGCGGGCAGGCGGCCTCCTCGCGGCGGCGTCCTGCCTCGCGCTGGAGGTGGTCCAGCGATGTGCGACGCCCCATCTGCCCGCCGACGGGACGGTGCAGCTCAGCGTGCTGGGCGCCGCCTGGGCCCTGCTCACCGGCTGGGTCTGGGGACGCCGGAGCTGGGAGCAGGTGGTGGCCGGGCTCGCGGTCCCCGGGCCCGAGGGCGAGGTGCCCGAGGGGGACGCGCGGAGCGGGGTGCGCTGGAGCCGTCGGAAGATGGGAGAGGTATGAGCACGCTCGTGGCGGTCGACGGCGTGCTCTACGAGCTCGAGGGCTCCTCCGGGGCACCCGCCGGCGTCTGGCCGCTGGCCGGCGAGTCCGGTGGAGGCGATCAACCGGAGCGGGAGCGTGGCTCGCCCGTCTCCGGCCGGTCTGCCCGCGGCAGCACATCGAGGCCGCGGGTGATGAGCCGGGCGCGCAGGTCCGTCACCAGCTTCCTGACCAGCAACGGCCCCTCGTAGATGAACGCGGTGTAGAGCTGGACCACGTCCGCCCCGGCCTCGATGCGCTCCAGCACGTCGTCGGCCGTGAAGACACCGCCGGAGGCCCACAGCGCGAGCCGTCCGCGGGCGCGGGCCGCGGCGCGGCGCAAGGTGCCCAGCGCCAGCGGAGCGAGCGGTGCGCCCGAGAGCCCTCCCGCCTCCGCCGCCACCCGGCCGGTCACCCCGGGGCGGGCGAGGGTGGTGTTGGTGCAGATGAGCCCGGCGATGCCGACCTCCCCGGCGACGTCGACGATGGCGTCGACCTCCTCGGGCGCGAGGTCCGGCGCGATCTTCAGGAACAGCGGTTTGCCCGGGGAGATCGCCTCCACCCGCTCCTTCACCGCCGAGAGCAGGCCCCGGAGCGGCTCCGCCTGCTGGAGCTGGCGGAGCCCGGGGGTGTTCGGCGAGCTCGCGTTGACCACCAGGTAGTCGGCCAGCGCGCCCAGCGTCTCCACCCCGGCGAGGTAATCCTCCACCGCGTGCTCGAGCGGCGTGTCCTTGGCCTTTCCCAGGTTGACGCCCACCGGTCCCGGCTGGCGTCCGAGCGCGCGCAGCCGCGCGGCCATCGCCGCGGCACCGTGGTTGTTGAATCCCATGCGGTTGATGAGCGCGTGAGCCTCGGGGAGGCGGAACAGCCGGGGCGCCGGGTTCCCGGGCTGTGGCCTCGGCGTCACCGTCCCCACCTCGACGCCGGCGAACCCCACGCCGAAGAGGCCGGCCACCGCCTCGGCGTCCTTGTCGAAGCCGGCGGCGAGCAGCACCGGGTGGGCGAAGCGCAGGCCCGCGCTGGTCACCGACAGGTCTGGCTTCCCGGAGGGGAGCGCGGCACGGGGGCAGACCGAGCCCCACGCCCGCAGGGCGGACATCCCCACCAGATGTGCCTGCTCCGGGGAGAGGAGGAACAGACCGCGCTTGACCAGCCCGTACACGCCTCCGGCCAGTACCACGCTTCAGGGGATGAAGGAGTACTCGCGAGCCCAGGCCAGCGCGCGGTCGACCTGGTCGGGCGACATGATGCCGTGCTTCTCCACCAGGGCCACCTCCGAACGCATGTCGGTCTCGAGCAGGTACGGGCCGTCGGTGTTCAGGGTCAGCTTCACCCCGCGGTCGAGAAAGGTCTGGACGATGTGCTTCAGCTCGTCCACCCCGCTCACCGCGTGGGTGTGGAGGTTCGAGGTGGGGCAGAGCTCGAGCACCACGTCCTGCTCGCGCAGCAGGCGCATCGCCGCCTCGTCGTAGGCCGCCCGGATGCCGTGGCCGATGCGATGGGGCCGCAGCCGATCCACCACCGCGATGACTCCCTCGGCGCCCGTCCCCTGGGTCTCTCCGGTGTGGACGGTGGTCTTCAGGCCCGCGTCACGCGCCCGCTGGAACAGGTCCTGGTAGGCGGCGACCTGGTCGGCATCCAGCTCCAGGGCGTGAGTCTCGGTGCCGGCGAGATCGATGCCCACCACCCCCCGGTGCCGGTACCGGATGGCTTTCTCCAGAATGATGGAGTTGAGCCGGTGGTCGAACTCGCGGGCCAGACAGAAGATGAGGCCGGCGCGGACCCCGTACTCGAGCACTGCCCGGTCCATCCCCCGCAGGGCGGCGTGGATGATGTGGTCCAGGTCCAGCGTCGAGTCCTGGTTGCGCTTCATCGGGTTGAACCGCAGCTCGATCTGCGTGACCCGGCTTCCGCGGAACTCCTTCCCGATGACCTCGTACACGCTCCGCTCGATGGCCGCCGGCGAGCTCTGAATCTTCTCGGTCCAGGTGTGCATGATGCGGAGGTAGTCGTCGAGGTTGGAGACGTTGTCCGGCCGGGCGGTGATCATCTCCACGAACTCGAAGTAGTTCTTGGTCGGGAGCTTGAACCCCTGGCTGTGGGCCAGCGACCAGAGCACGTGCGGAGCCACCGCTCCGCCGACGTGGATGTGCAGGTCGATGAGCTCGCGGAACATCCCCCGAGGCTACCGAGGGACGGCGTCCTCCGTCGAGCGAGGCTTCCGTGAGGTGGTGGCTCGTGTAGTGTGCGCCGCCATGGCAGCGATACTGATCGACGGCAAGGCCATCGCCCAGAAGGTCCGGCAGGAGGTTGCCGAGGGCACCCGCGAGCTGAAGACACGCACCGGGCGCGTCCCCGGCCTGGCAGTCATCCGGGTGGGCGAGGATCCGGCGAGCAAGATCTACGTCACCGGCAAGCAGAAGGCCGCGGCCGAGGTCGGCTTTCAGGCCAGCGAGCACCACTTCCCCGAGACCGCGTCGCACGCCGAGGTGCAGGCCCGCCTGGAAGCGCTCAACGCCGACGACTCCGTCCACGGCATCCTGGTCCAGCTCCCGCTGCCGAAGCAGGTGAGCTCCGATCGGCTGCTGCGCGTGCTCCGCCCGGACAAGGACGCCGACGGGCTGCATCCCTTCAACGCCGGCCTCCTCGCCCAGGGACGCGAGGCGACGGTGGCCTGCACCCCGTGGGGAGTGATGCGGATGCTCCAGGAGATCGACTGCAAGCCCCGCGGCAAGCGGGCGGTCGTCGTCGGCCGGAGCATCCTGGTGGGCCGCCCCATGGCGCTGCTGCTGCTCAACGCCGATGCCACGGTGACGATCTGCCACAGCAAGAGCGACCTGGCCGCGGAGGTGCCCCGGGCGGACATCCTGGTGGCGGCGGTGGGCGTCCCCGAGCTCATCCAGGGCGCCTGGGTGAAGCCCGGCGCGGTGGTCATCGACGTGGGAATCAACCGGCGCCCCTCCGGGAAGCTGGTGGGCGACGTGGAGTTCGCCGCGGCCGCGGAGCGGGCCTCCCACATCACCCCCGTGCCAGGCGGCGTCGGGCCAATGACCATTGCCATGTTGCTCTCCAACACCTTGCGGAATGCCAGGGCGCTGATCGGGCAGTGAGGGCCTGGGAGGCCCAGGCCTCCGGGTCGGGCTCTGCCGCCACCACATGGCGACCCGGTGCTGTTATGAGAGCGGGCAGCACATGCTCGCGCTCCTGCTCCCCTACGTGGAGCTGCCCGACCTCCACCTGTTCGGCCTGACCATCCACCCCTTCGGCATCTTCGCCGCGCTGGGCGTCTACCTCGGCGCGGTGCTCACCGTTCGAGCCGGGCGGGTGTACGGACCCGGCGACACGAAGTCCCTCTCCGAGGTGTTCACCTGGGCCCTGGTGGGGGGACTTCTCGGCGCCCACCTGCTGCACGTCCTGGGGTACCACCCCGAGCTGCTCCGCACCCAGGGACCGCTGGTCCTGTTCAAGGTCTGGGACGGGGTCTCGTCCATGGGCGGTGTGCTCGGCGGCATCCTGGGCATCGTCCTCTACTTCCGGCGGAAGCGGCGCAGCATCTACCCGTACTGGGACGCGCTGGCGCTCGGGACGGCACCGGGCTGGGCGGTGGCCCGGATGGGCTGCGCGGTCGTGCACGACCATCCCGGCATCCGGAGCGACGCCTGGTTTGCCGTGGCCGTGGGGAAGGCCTTTCCGGACGGGCCCCGGCTCGACATGGGGCTCATCGACTGCGTGCTGCTCCTGGTGATCAGTGCCGTGCTTTACCTGCTCGCCCGGAAGCCGCGGCCGCAGGGGACGCTCATGGGTGTGCTGGCCATCGGTTACTCGGTGCCGCGCTTCTTCCTGGACTTCCTCCGGGCCAGGGACCTGGATTTCGTCGATGGGCGGATCCTCGGTCTGACTCCGGCGCAGTGGATCACCCCGGTCCTGGCGGCGGCGGGCGTGTACCTCCTGGTCAGGTCCCGCACCATGCCGCTCGCCTCTGCCCTGGCGCCGGGTCCGGAGGGACAAGCGCCGGAGCGGCCGATCCCGGTCAGCGCGGCGGAGGCGCCGCCCCCGGAGACCCAGAAGGAGCGCCACGTCCCTTCAGCGCGCTGACGATGAGCCGCGTGGCCGGGCTCTTGTTCAGCGTGTAGAAGTGGATGCCCGGAACGCCCCGGGCGAGCAGCTCCATGCACTGCACGGTGGCGTGGGCCACGCCGAGCTGGACCACCGCATCGGGGTCGTCGCGGTAGCGCTCCAGCTGGAGCACCAGCCGCATCGGCACCGTCGCCCCGCAGAGACGGATGAAGCGCTCGAGCTGCTCGATGTTGGTGATCGGCATGATGCCCGGGACGATGGGGACGTTGATCCCCACCCGGCGGGCCCGTTCCACGAAGTCGAAGTAGAAGGCGTTGTCGAAGAAGAGCTGGGTGATGACGAAGTCCAGCCCGGCGTCGACCTTGGCCTTGAGGTGGCGGAGGTCGTCGTCGCGCAGCGGCGTCTCCACGTGCCCCTCCGGATAGCCGGCGCCGCCGAGACAGAGGGTGTGGTCGCGCTCCCGGATGAACCTCACCAGCTCCGCGGCATAGCGGAATCCCCCGGATGGGGGCTGGAACTCGTGCTGGCCGGCCGGCGGATCGCCTCGGAGGGCGAGAATGTTTTCCACCCCCATGGCCAGGAAGTGCTCCACGAGCTGGCCGAGCTCCTCGCGGGTGTGGCCCACGCAGGTGAGGTGGGCCATGGTTTCCAGGCCGGTGGTCCGGATCTGCCGGACCAGGTCCACGGTCCGCTCCTGCGTGCTGCCCCCCGCGCCGTAGGTGACCGAGACGAAGCCCGGCTCCAGCGGCCGCAGGTCCTCGACCGTGCGGAGGAGCGCGCGCCGGCCTTCTTCCGTCTTGGGAGGAAAGAACTCGAACGAGAAGCACGGGTCCGAGGGGTTGAGCCGGTTCCTGATCTTCATGCGCCCTGGCTTCACACTCTAGTCAGCGCGGGACCCTGACGCTCTCTCGAACCTTGATCGGCCTCGGTGGGGTGGGGTAGGCCGGCGCCACATCCATGGCCCGCCAGACACCGCTCAACCGGGTTCACCGCGCGCTCGGCGCGCGGATGGTCGATTTCGCCGGCTGGGACATGCCGGTCCAGTACACCGGCGTCGTCGCCGAGCACGAGGCGGTGCGGTCCGCGGCCGGTCTGTTCGACGTCTCGCACATGGGCGAGATCGAGTTCCGGGGCGACGGGGCGCTGGAGAGCGCGAACGCGCTCATCACCAACGACCTCGGCCGGGCCTCCGACGGGCAGGCGGTCTATGCCGGCCTCCTCAACCATCAGGGTGGCTTCGTCGACGACGTCGTGGCCTACCGCTTCTCACCCGAGCACATCCTCATCTGCGTCAACGCCAGCAACCGGGAGAAGGACTTCGCCTGGATGAGCGAGAACACCCCCCGGGTGAAGCCGGTCAACCGGAGCGACGACTTCGCGCAGCTGGCCATCCAGGGGCCGAAGGCGGCGGGCATCGTGCAATCGCTCACCGACCTTCCCCTGGAGAGCATCTCCACCTACCGGTTCCGCGAGGGGACGGTGGCCGGCGTGCCCTGCATCGTCTCCCGCACCGGCTACACCGGCGAGGACGGCTTCGAGCTCTACTGTCCGCCCGATCGCGCCGAGCATCTCTGGAACGCGCTCCTCGAGGCCGGGCGGCCTGCGGGGCTGGTCCCGGCCGGGCTCGGGGCGAGGGACACGCTCCGGACGGAGATGAAGTACGCGCTGTACGGCAACGAGATCGACGACGCCCACACCCCGCTGGAGGCCGGCCTCGGCTGGATCGTGAAGTGGGACAAGGGCGAGTTCGTGGGGCGTCCCGCGCTCGCCGCGCAGAAGGCGGCGGGCGTGCAGCGGAAGCTGGTCGGCTTCGAGATGCGCGAGCCCGGGATTCCTCGCCACGGGTATGCCATCGGGAAGCCCGGGCAGCAGCTGGGCGAGGTGACCTCCGGGACGCAGGGGCCGACGGTGAAGAAGGCCATCGGCATCGGCTACGTCCCCACCGCGCTCGCGGCCGAGGGCACTCTGCTGGAGATCGACATCCGGGGCCGCGCGGTCCGCGCCGAGGTGGTGAAGACCCCGTTCAAGCGCTAGAGCATCGCCCGGCGCTTCCCGAGGAAGGCACGAGACGACCATGGCCGAGAATCCCAAGAACCTCCGCTACACCAAGGACCACGAGTGGGCCCGCCGCGACGGGGGGGGCGTGGTGGTGGGGGTGACCGCCCATGCCCAGGAGCAGCTGGGGGACGTGGTGTACGTCGAGCTCCCGAAGGTGGGGGACTCCGTCACCGCCGGGAGCCCTTTCGGAGTGGTGGAGTCCACGAAGGCGGTGAGCGAGCTGTTCGCCCCCATCTCCGGCAAGGTGACCAAGATCAACAACGCGCTCGCCGACGAGCCCGCCACCATCAACACCGACCCCTACGGGGCCGGGTGGATCATCGAGCTGCAGCCGTCGGATCCGGCGCAGCTCGACGGGCTGATGGACGCCGACGGGTACAACGACCTGCTGGCGAAGACCTCGACCTGAGTCAGAATGAGACGACCGGGAGCACCTCGCCGGGGCGCGCCGGACCCCGCCCCCCGCATGGGAGCCAGCAGCGGTCCTTCGACTTCCCTGCGAGCCAGCGTGGTCCGGTCCTGTTAAACCGGCGCCTTCACAGACCGTCGGAGGTGCGCGGCTCGCCCGCCCTCCCGCCAGGTAACCATCGACTCGATGCCAGACGCCCGGAACCCCTCCGAGACTGACTCCTTTCCCCGCCGCCACATCGGCCCCGACGCCGCCGACGTGACCGAGATGCTCCGCGCCGTCGGCGCCCCGTCGCTCCAGGCATTGGTGGACCAGACCTTGCCGGCCAGCATCCGGCTCCGGCGAGGGCTGGACCTGCCGCCGGCGGTGGACGAGGCCCGGCTGCTGGAGGAGCTCGAGGTGCTGGCGGCGAAGAACCAGGTTTTTCGCTCTTTCATCGGCCAGGGTTACTCCGACACGTTCGTCCCGCCGGTCATCCTCCGGAACGTCTTCCAGAATCCCGGGTGGTACACGCAGTACACGCCCTACCAGCCGGAGATTTCCCAGGGACGGCTCGAGGCGCTGCTCAACTTCCAGACCATGGTGATCGACCTCACCGGGCTGCCGGTGGCGAACGCCTCCTTGCTCGACGAGGCCACCTCGGCGGCCGAGGCGATGCACCTGTTCCAGGCGCTGGCCAGGCCGGGGCACGACGCCTTCTTCGTCTCCGACAGGGTGCATCCCCAGACGCTGGAGGTGGTCCGCACCCGGGCCGGTGCGCTGGGCATCCCGGTCATGGTCGGTGACACACGGACCTTCGACTTCTCCACCAAGATCTTCGGGGCGCTGGTGCAGTACCCCGCGACCGACGGGCTGGTGGAGGACCTCGCGTCGTTCTTCGACCGGGTCCATGCCGAGGGCGCGCACGTGGCGGTGGCCACCGACCTCCTCGCGCTGACGGTGCTCACGCCTCCCGGCGAGCTCGGCGCCGACGTGGCCGTGGGCAGCGCGCAGCGCTTCGGCGTCCCGATGGGGTACGGCGGACCGCACGCG
>Ga0207679_10000453_pt1 | contig 28920 bp, 29 predicted proteins | sample KBSC73metaG_FD_184320 | JGI IMG/M metagenome (GOLD analysis project Ga0207679, IMG submission 184320) | Corn rhizosphere microbial communities from Kellogg Biological Station, Michigan, USA - KBS C7-3 metaG (SPAdes) (version 2) | ecosystem: Host-associated > Plants > Roots > Rhizosphere > Soil ... | reverse complement strand
CACAGCTCATGAAGCGGCGGCTGGGTATTGAGGATCAGGTGGCTGCCATTCGGCAGTTTCAATTCCAGGAGGCCACCGGTGCGGTGGCTGTCGATATCGACCACGTCGTCCTGCAACCATTGGTCGACTGTGGCTTCGACGGACGCCAGCACGGCGCCTGCCAGCGCATGGAATTCGGGATCAGTGAGTGGCGTGGGAACAAGGTCGACTGTCATGGGGCCGGTAGAATTCGTGGCATGTTGCAACAGTTTTCCAGTGTACCGGGCCGACTCTTCATGGCGTTCGCAGTGGGTCCATTGCTGGCGGTAACGCTGAGCATGATCGTCGGCTGCGGACAGCCGGGCCCATTGACCTTGCCGGAAGGAAAGACGCTTCAGCGACCAGCTCCTCGCCCGGTCACGTCGCCGCCCGCCCCGCCGCAACTGTCTCCTACGGACTCCCCCGCCACTGCGCCCTCCTCAGCCACCGCTGCGTCAGCCTCGACCCCCTGAACTGCCAATGAATCTCCCCGGTTTCCCCCATGTGGCGTATCAAGGCGCCGATCTGTTCATCGAAGGCCAATCGGTTGGCAAGCTGGCCGAGCAGTTCGGTACACCGCTCTACGCCTATTCGAAGTCGGCGATGCTCGACGCGGTCACCGCCTATCAGCGCGCGCTCGTCGGCCGTGATCATCTGCTGTGCTACGCCGTGAAGGCGAATTCGAACCTAGCTGTGCTGCAGGTGTTCGCACAGGCGGGATGTGGGTTCGACATCGTCTCCTCCGGCGAACTGCACCGGGTGATCGCCGCAGGGGGCGATCCGGCAAAGGTGGTCTTCTCCGGCATCGGCAAGACGCGCGCCGAGATGGCCCATGCGCTGGAGGTGGGCGTCATGTGCTTCAACGTCGAAAGCGAAGCCGAACTGGAGCGACTCTCCGAAATCGCCGCACAGGCGGGCCGGACGGCCCATGTCAGCCTGCGCGTGAATCCGGACGTCGATGCGGGCACCCATCCCTACATCTCCACGGGCCTCAAAGGCAACAAGTTCGGCATTGCGCACGAACGGGCCATTGCGACATACCGGCGAGCGGCAGATCTTCCCGGCCTCAAGGTTTCGGGCATCGATTGCCACATCGGCTCCCAGATCACTGACGTCAGCCCGTACCTCGATGCCCTGGACCGAGTCTTGGATCTGGTGGAGGCGGTTGAGGCCGAAGGCATTCGCATCGGCCACCTGGACCTCGGCGGTGGACTGGGCATCACCTACACGGACGAGACGCCCCCTTCTGCCGAAGTGCTCGTTCGAAAGCTGCTGGAACGCATCGACGCGCGGGGCCACGGCCACCGCAAGGTACTGTTCGAACCGGGCCGATCGCTCGTCGGCAACGCAGGCGTGCTCGTGAGCGAAGTGCTCTACCTCAAACCGGGTGAGCAGAAGAACTTCTGCATTGTCGATGCAGCGATGAACGATCTGGCGCGGCCAGCCATGTATGAAGCCTGGATGGGCATCGTCCCCTGCAAGCGCCGAGACGAAGCAACCACCCGAATGGACGTCGTGGGCCCGGTGTGCGAATCGGGCGATTGGCTGGGGCGCGATCGTGATTTGGCCGTGCATGCGGGGGACCACATTGCTGTGCTGTCCGCCGGCGCCTATGGCATGAGCATGGCGAGCAACTACAACACGCGCGGGCGCGCCGCTGAGGTGCTTGTGTCGGGCGACTGTACTTGGCTGGTTCGTGAACGCGAGAATCCGGCCGAGTTGTTCGAAGGTGAGCGACTGCTGCCTGCGAACTGAGCTCCACCGTCGCACGCTTGCAAAATTTGACGTGGGGCCGCCAGAAGCGGGCCCCAAGCTGAACTCAGGCAGCGATGTGCCGGATCAAAAGTTGTGCTGAATGCCCAGGTCGTAGCCGTTCTTCTCGGTGCGCAGCTCTGAATTGGCAGGAATGGACGCCGGCAGGTTGCCTGAGTAACCTTTGCTGTCGCGCGCATAGTCAACGAACAGTTTGGTGCGCTTCGACAAATTGTGGTGATACCCGATGCCGAAGCGCTTGTTGACCGCGGCGGAGCCCAGCTTCACATTGGCATATCCCACCTTGATGTCTCCCGCACCAACGGCAACGTTGGCTCCCAGCAGGTAGCTCTTGAACTTCGCATCGGCATTGTTCCTGCCGTTGCCGAGCCCGCCCACCACGGTGACGGAGCCGATCTTGTAGCGCACGCCCAGGTTGGCCAGGCGATCGTTCGCGCCGGCCGGATTCTCAAATGAGGCGCCGAACCACACGGGCCCACGTTCGTAGTTGGCCGCCAGGGAGTAGGGGCGGTCGGGGCTGCCCTCGGGGGCTTCAGCCATGTCGGCGGACAAGGTCACGCCCGAGAACGCGACCGCATACTTGACGGCATCGGGCACGCGGATTTTTCCGACGCCGGACGTTGCGTACACCGTGCTGTTGCCCATGCCGAAGTCTCTCAGTGCCGCGATGGTTTCACCGGCGAACACGTCGACCTGGTTTTGAACGGTCAGGAAAGAGGAGGTGTACTGACGCCCAAGGGTCAGAACGCCATAGGGAGTGCGCATCCCGACGTAGGAGAACCCCTCCCAGAATCGCGTTCCAACGAGGGAATTGGGATTGGTTCCCGTGCCCAGGCCGCCGGTGTCCGGCGAGAACCGGTGCTCAAACGCGAAGATGGCGGCCATGCCGCCACCCAGATCTTCTGAGCCACGGAATGCAATCCGGCTGCCGGCCGTGTCCCCGACTTCCTTGTTGTCACGACCGATGGCTTTGCCGACGGCCTGATCCAGCTTGCCAAAGATCGTCACGGACGACTGGGCGGAGGCAGCGCCAGCGAAAGCGCCTAGAAGAACCAGTGCGGGCAAGGATTTTTTCATTTGAAATCATCTCCATGAGTCTTGAGAACAGGGCCGGAACCAGCCTCCGCCTGGCACGCCGTCAAGAGTTGGCGCGAGTCTTGAGCAAGGTGCGCCATTGCACCAGACTGCGACGCCAAACCGATCGGGTGTTGTCTCAAGGCAACGGATATTTACGGCCGTTTACGCGCGTTGTCCGCATGTTTGCTGCAGTTAAAGACAAAAACGGACAAATTCATCCGGGCACGCGACTCCGGTATCCTTCGACCATGAACACCGACCGATTCGACCGTCCTTTGCCATCCGCCTTGGACGCGTGGCTCACCGCGGCCGACAACGCGCTGCGCACCTTGTCCGGGGCCGCCATCGCAACACACCCTTCCCCCGCAGCATCGACGGAGCCGCCTCAACTGTCCGATGCCGATCGGCGTCTGGCAGGCGCATTGATGCGCGTCAATCATGTGGGTGAGGTCTGCGCGCAAGCGCTGTACAACGCTCAGGCGCTGACGTCACGCGATGCCGATACGCGGATGCGGTTCGAGGCGGCCGGCCGAGAGGAAACCGACCACCTGGCATGGACCCGGGATCGCCTCCGTGAATTGGGGGACCGCCCGAGCTTGCTCAACCCCCTGTGGTATGCGGGCTCGTTCGCCATCGGTTGGCTCGCAGGACGCACGAGCTCTCGATGGAGCCTCGGGTTCGTCGTGGAAACCGAGCGCCAGGTGGAGGCGCACTTGGCGGGTCATCTGGAACGATTGCCAGTAGCCGATCACGCGTCACGCGCGATCGTCAAACAGATGAAGGAAGACGAGGCCCGCCACGCTGACCAAGCGGCTCAGGCCGGCGGCAGGCCCCTGCCGAAGCTGGCGCAATGGATGATGCGCGCAGCTTCCAAGGTCATGACGACCACCGCTCACCGCATTTGACCGTCAGGCCGCCACGAGATCGAAGCTGGTGGTGATCTCGGCCGTCTTGCCCAGCATGATGCTGGCAGAACAATACTTTTCGTGGGACATCTGGATCGCCCGTTCCACGGCAGTCTCGGGCAGATCTTTGCCCGTGACCGTGAAGTGCATGTGGATCTTGGTGAAAACCTTCGGGTCCGTCGATGCGCGCTCGGACGTGACCTTGACCTGGCACCCCCGCACATCGTGCCGCCCGCGCTTGAGGATGAGCACCACGTCATAGGCGGTGCAGCCCCCTGTGCCTGCGAGCACTGTCTCCATCGGTCGAGGGGCGAGGTTGCGCCCGCCGCCGTCCGGTGCGCCATCCATCATGAGCACGTGCCCGCTGCCGGTTTCAGCCACAAAGCCCATGCCGCTCGCGGCCAGCCAGTTGATTGTGCATTCCATGAAATAGCATCCTCTGTGAAGATCAATGATGGCGAATGTGCCAGCACCCTCGAATGGGTTATTGCGGCGCAACATGTCAAGTATTACACTGACAAGCACTGGTGTTATGGCTTATTCGCCCGACCCAACCGATTGTCTCCTCCACCTCCTCCATTGGTGGATTCAGCCCAAGGCAGTGATGCCTTGGGCTTTTTTTCGAGTCACCCTTGATCCGGCGCAACCTGCGCCCACAGGAGATCGTTCATGGCCGGCCCCGCCCGCCCCCGTTCCCGTTCGTCGAAGTCTCTCGGCCTGCCCGACTACCTCCAGAAGATCCTGACCGCCCAGGTTTACGACGTTGCCCGTGAGACGCCGCTTGCCCGCGCAGGCAAGTTGTCGGCACGGCTCGGCAACCATGTGTGGTTCAAGCGCGAGGACACCCAACCCGTCTTCAGCTTCAAACTGCGCGGCGCCTACAACAAGATGCGCCAGCTCAGCCCGGAGCAACTCAAGCGCGGTGTCATCTGCGCGTCGGCCGGCAACCATGCCCAAGGCGTCGCACTGGGTGCACGCCATCTCGGGTGCAAGGCGGTCATCGTGATGCCGGTGACCACGCCGCAACTGAAGGTGGACGCAGTCAAGGCATTCGGCGGGGAAGCGGTGCTGCACGGCGAAAGTTATTCAGACGCGTACCAGCACGCCCTCGAACTGGAAAGGTCCCGCGGCCTCACGTTCGTGCACCCGTTCGATGACCCGGACGTGATCGCGGGCCAAGGCACCGTGGCCGTGGAAATGCTGCGTCAGCATCCCGGCCCGATCGATGCCGTCTTCGTCGCCATCGGGGGGGGTGGTTTGATCTCCGGGGTGGCTGCCTACATCAAGTCCGTTCGCCCTGACATCAAGGTCATCGGGGTACAGACCACGGATTCCGACGCGATGACCCGTTCCGTGGAAACCGGCAGGCGCGTACAGCTCAATGACGTGGGCCTTTTTTCCGATGGCACTGCGGTCAAGCTCGTCGGCGAGGAAACATTCCGGTTGACCCGCACGCTTGTCGATGAATTCATCCGGGTCGACACGGATGCCGCCTGCGCCGCCATCAAGGATGTGTTCGAGGATACCCGCAGCATCGTCGAACCAGCCGGAGCGCTTGGCGTGGCGGCCATCAAGCAGTATGTGGAGCAGCACAAGCTCAAGGGCAAGACCTTCATTGCGATCACTTGCGGCGCCAACATGAACTTCGATCGCCTTCGGTTCGTTGCCGAACGCGCCGAAGTGGGCGAAGAGCGCGAGGCGCTGTTCGCCATCACGATTCCGGAGGAGCGCGGCAGCTTTCGCCGCCTGTGCGAATTGATCGGCAACCGGAGCGTGACCGAATTCAACTACCGCATCTCCGACGAACAGCAGGCGCATGTGTTCGTGGGCCTGACCACCCGGGACCGAAGCGAGTCGGCCAAGTTGGCACGGGGCTTCACCCGGCATGGTTTTGACGCCATCGACCTCACCGACGACGAGATGGCGCACCAGCATGTGCGTCACATGGTCGGCGGTCGCAGCGAACTTGCACGTGACGAACGCCTCTACCGCTTCGTGTTCCCGGAACGCCCAGGGGCCCTGATGCGCTTCTTGTCGAACATGCACCCCAACTGGAACATCAGTCTGTTCCACTACCGCAATCAAGGCGCGGACTATGGCCGCACGTTGGTGGGCATCCAGGTGCCTCGCGGTGACAAGAAGGCATTCACCGAATTCCTGAAGACGCTGGCTTACCCCTGGGTCGACGAAACCGACAATCCTGTGTATCGGTTGTTCCTCAGGTAAGGGATCTGCACTCGGCCAGCATTGCATCACCTCACAAGGCATCGCTGGCGACCTGCATGCGCCCCACCTGACCTGTCGCACTGCCACCCATGTCTGCCCACCGCTCGTTGATCAGCCCCACGTCCAATTCGCTGCTCGAGCAGGCCTTGCATGACAAGTTGAGGCGCCGCAGCGAGACCACGGGCAAGCTCGGAGAACTGGAGCCGCTCGCTGTTCGCATCGGGCTCATTCAGAACACGTTGAAGCCGCGTTTCGTTGAGCCGCAGCTTGCGGTGTTCGCAGCCGACCACGGGTTGGCTGTCGATGGCGTGTGCGCCAGCGGGGCCAGCCAAGCCTCCACGGCATGGCTGGTACAAAACCTGTTGACGTCTCAGCTGGCTGTTTCGGTGTTCGCGCGCATCCAGGGCATGGCACTCAACGTCGTCGACTGCGGCGTGGCTGAATCCGTCGCACCCCATCCTGGCCTGATGGCCCGCAAGATCGCCCACGGCACCCGGAACCTGCGGGTCGCATCGGCCATGTCTCTCGAACAGGCACACGCCGCCATTCGTGCTGGCATGGAGATCGCAGATGCGCTGCCCGGCAATGTCATGGCCTGCGCTGGCATCGGCATCGGTTCTCACGAGAGTGCCGCCCTCGTGATGTCATGCCTGTCCGGCGAGCCGATCGGTTCACTCGTCGATCCCGGCCCGGGCGTGCCAGCCGATGCTCACTCGTTGCTGATGATGGTGATGCAGACCGCGCAGGGCAGGCATGGCCAATTGAGCGACCCGGTCGAAGTGCTGGCCGCGTGCGGAGGCTTCGAAATGGCGATGATGGTGGGAGCCATGCTCGTGGCCGCAAGCAAGCGTCACTTGATCATGGTGGACGGCATGCCGGCGTGCGCTGCATTGATGGTGGCCTCGCGCATCGCTCCCACCGTGACCGACTACTGCGTGTTCTGCCGCAGCCACAGCCATCCGGGTTTGAGGCGGGCGCTGTCGTTGTTCCAGGCGATGGCGCTGCTCGAGCTGGGCATGGAAAGCACGGACGGCACAGGCGCCACCCTCGCCTACCCGCTTGTGCGCAGCGCCGCCGCCTTGTTGACGGAAGTGGCCGAGGGTGAAGATCCAGGCCCGTCGCTGCCCGGGGACATCGGCAACGGCATCGCGCCGCCCAGTCGGGCAGGCTGATGCTTGAGGGTCGAGCGCCGGGCTGGGCGCCCGTCAACGCTGGTAGGAACCGGGACCGCCGCGGAACATTCTGCTGTTGGGAGGTGGCCCTGAGGCCGCAGGGGTACTCGTCGGGCCTTCAACCGGAGCGGCTTCAGGCGGGGGCGGCACCGTCTGCGGTGGGGTTGGCTGCGGCGGCTGGGGAACTTCAGGCGCTTGAACGGCCGGCGGCGGAATCACTTGCAGCTGGGAAGAATCCACCGGGTTCAAGGTGCTGGTGGCCGGCTCGGGCAGGCGGGGCACTTCGAGCGTGAACGCCGTGGTGCCCTGCGTGGAACCGAAGGATGCGGAATTCGCACTAACGGCCTTCAATTTGAGGTTGTCCTCGACAGAGGCGCCAACGCGATACGGCCGCGCCGGCTTGCCATCGATCGATATCAGAGCCACGCCGAACCGGCCGTCTGCTTGGCGCTCGGCGAGCACGCCCACGAGTTTGAACCGCGTGCTCTCGGGCGGGGGGGCCTCGACCTCGGGCGCGGCCTCGGCACCGAAAAGCCGCGACAAATCGCCGCCGCCGCCGACGCCGTCGACCACGGCAACAGCATGGGCTGGCGCCGATGTAGGCGTTACGAACAGGCGCAGCCCCCAGAACACGATGGCTCCGGCGACAAAGGCCCAGACTACGAAAGCTGACAGTCTTGCAAGCATGGGAGAATTATCATTCATTGTCTGAACCCGTAGACACATTCAACGACCATGAATTCCCCTTCCCTGCCTTCCAAGCGATTCGCCCCCCGTCGAGTACGGGGCTTCACGCTGATCGAACTGATGGTGGTGCTCGTGATCATCGGGGTGCTCGGCGCGCTGATCGTCCCTAACGTCCTCGATCGAGCGGCCGGCGCGCGAGTGACCGCGGCCCGCACCGATGTCAACAATTTGATGCAGGCGCTCAAGCTCTACAAGCTCGACAATCAGCGCTACCCTTCGAGCGAACAGGGGCTGAAGGCGCTCGTCGTCAAGCCCACCACGGGCGCGATCCCGCCCAACTGGAAACCCTACCTCGACAAACTTCCGAACGATCCATGGGACCACCCCTACCAGTACGCCAACCCGGGCGTGAAAGGTGAGATCGATGTCTACAGTTTCGGGGCCGACGGTCAGATCGGCGGCGAGGGCAACGACGCCGAAATCGGCTCCTGGCAATAAATTGACGGCCGGCGCCCGTTCCAGGGGCTTCACGCTCATCGAGCTGTTGCTGGTCGTTGCGCTGATTGCGGTCGCATCTGGCCTGGCCACGTTCGCCATTCGCGATCCCTCGAGCACCCAGCTCGAGAACGAAGCTGCGCGCCTCGTCTCGTTGCTTGAAGCCGCACGGGCCCAATCGCGCGCCACCGGCATGGCGGTCCGCTGGGAGCCCCGGCCCGCCAAGCCGGATACCACCGGCTTCCATTTCGTGGGCCTGCCCCAGGGCAATGATTTGCCCACCCACTGGCTCGGCGAAGGCGTGTCCGCAGAGATCGTGGGGCAGCCCGCGTTGGTGCTGGGCCCCGAGCCGATCATTCGACGCCAGCGCGTCGTGCTGCGCCTGAACGACCAGCGGCTCACGCTCGCCACCGACGGCTTGGCGCCGTTCGCGGTCGTCGAGGAGGAGGCAGCATCGTGACCACCGGCCGTCAACAGGGCTTTACGCTGGTCGAGGTGCTGGTAGCCCTGACCGTTGTCGCCATCGCCATCGGTGCCGGCATCAAGGCCGCAGGGTCTCTCACGCAGAATGCACAGCGCCTGCAGGACGTGACGGCAGCGCAATGGTGCGCGGAGAACGAACTGACCAGCCTTCGCATCTCCACACCGCCCACGTTTCCGTCTGTGGGGGACTCCGATTTCACCTGCCAGCAGCTCGGCGTCAACTACGCGGGCAAGCTGATCGTGCGCCCCACGCCGAACCCGTCGTTCCGACGGGCCGACGCGCAGATCTTCAACGAGGCAGGGCAACCCCTGCTGACGTTGTCCACTGTGCTGGGAAGGTTCTGATGTCGAGCACCACCTTTCCATCCGCCCGCGGGTTCACCCTTGTCGAAGTGTTGATCGCCATGTCGATCATGGCCATCGTGGCCGTGATGTCCTGGCAGGGAGTCGATGGCATCGTGCGCGCCCGAAACAACACACAGGCGCGTGTGGATCTGGTGCTTCGGGCCAGCACCGTGCTCGCCCAGTGGGAGCAGGACCTCGGCGCCCTGCAGACCACGGGCGATGTCGTCCCCGCGCTCGAATTCGATGGCTCCCGGATGTCGATGACGCGCCGCACCGAGGGAGGGCTGCAGCTTGTCGTCTGGGCGCGGCGCAACGGCGCGTGGTATCGCTGGGCCAGCCAGCCGGTGACCACCGTGCGCGGCCTGCAGGATGTCTGGATGTCCAGCAAGCAGTTCATGGGCAACGAAGCGGGTCAGCTGAAGACGCTGACCGATGTGAGCGACTGGCAGGCTTACTTTTACCGCAGGACCGGATGGTCGAACGCTCAATCGAGTGCTGGCAACAGCGACGATCCCAAGCAGCAGCCAAAAACATCTGAGTTGCCCGATGCCGTGCGCATCGTCCTGACGTTCGGCGGCAATGAAGGATTGGCGGGCACGATCACCCGCGACGTCGCACTGGGGACGAAATGACTCGTCTTTCACGAGCCCCCATGCCCCAAAAACAACGCGGCGCTGCGTTGCTGATGGCGCTCATCATCGTCACGGTGATTTCAACGCTGGCCGTATCGATGATTTGGCAGCAGTGGCGTGCGGTGCAGGTGGAGGCCGCCGAACGCGGCAGGCAGCAGTCCGCATGGATTCTCACAGGCGCGCTGGCCTGGTCGCGCATCATTCTCAAAGAAGACGCGCGACCGAATAACCCCGACAAGACAGACAACCTGGGCGAGCCCTGGGCGGTACCGCTGGCGGAGGCGCGCTTGTCCACCTTCCTGGCAGCGGACAAGGACAACACGGATGACGCTCCGGAAGCCTTCTTGTCCGGGCAGATCACGGACGCGCAATCGCGCTTCAACTTGAGCAACCTGGTCGAAGCGTCCGATAACGCGCCGCCGCAATATTCACTCAAACACAAGCTGGCCTTCGAGCGCTTGTGCGGCCACCTGAACCTCAGTGTCACGGTGGCCCAGCAAATTTCCAAGGGGATGCTTGAATCATCACCACAGTATGCCAACGCGGCCAATCCGCCATTGAGACCCGCGAGCCTGAGCCAGCTGACCTGGTTCGGCGTGGACGAGAAGACCATCAAGCGGCTGGAACCTTACGTGGTCATACTTCCCACTAAAGCCGCTACTTTAGTGAATGTCAACACGGCATCCCGCGAAGTCATTGCCGCTGTGACCGGCGCGGATCTGGCAACGGCAGAGAGTCTGGTGCAGATGCGTCAGCGTACTCACTTCAAGAGCCCGCAGGACGCTGCGACCCAATTGCGCCGGGGCAACGACAAGCTCAACTCCGACATGTTGGACATCAAGAGTGACTTTTTCATTGTCAGTGGCAAGCTGCGGCTGAACAACCAAGTGCTGGAACAGCGTTCCCTGGTGCGGCGACGGTTCCCCAGCGATCGGGACGTCACATCTCTCTCGCGCGAATGGGTCAATTCGACGGAGCCCGGTTGACAAGCACATCTTGCAAGAACACTGCAGAAATCCTTCGTAAGCCTTTGATTTTCGAAGAATCCGCGGCATTCGGTGCCTACAATGCCACAAATTCGCTTCACTCCTCATGAGCACACTTGTCGTTCAGATACCGCCCCGGCAGCGCCTGCAAGGCCACAGCACGGGTGCGGCCGACACGGAGGCCCGCAACGCCACCGAGTACAGCTACGCGCTGAGCCCTGATGGCCTGTTGCTGAGCGACCAGGGGCAGTGCGAAGCGTCGCTGCTGCCCAAGGCGGCCACCGTAGTGGCCGTGCTGGCCGACGCGGACGTGAGCTGGCACCGCATCACGTTGCCGAAGGCACCGGCCGCGCGCCTTCAGATGGCACTGGTGGGTGTGCTTGAAGAAGCACTGCTGGAAGAGCCTGAGTCGGTGCACCTTGCCGTGGCGCCCATGGCCAGTGTCGGTCAACCCACCTGGGTGGCCGCCACCGACCGCGCCTGGCTGGCCGCCGAACTCGCTCACCTGGAGAAATCACAGGTGTTCGTCGATCGGGTCGTGCCGGCCTCCTGGCCTGATGATCCGCCGACCGGTCACTTTTCCGAACCGGAGGGGGAAGCGATCGGCGGGGATGCCGTGGCAGCCCAGCGCCTGTCACTCAGCTGGGCCCATCCCGAGGGGGTGGTGCTCATGAACCTCAAAGGCAGCCTGGCGCGTGCGCTGCTGCCCACGCCGCTCCCGGACAACGCCCGGTTCAGTGCCACACCGGCCGCCGCGGCCGCCGCCGAACAGTGGGTCGGCATGCCCGTGGTCGTGATGACGGCGGCGCAACGCCTGTTGCTGTCTGCGAGGTCCTTGTGGAACCTCCGGCAATTCACGCTGGCGCGCAAGAACCGGGGATCCCGGGCACTGCGCGACATGTGGCGCCAGTTCCTGCGGCCCGACTGGCGGCCGTTGCGGTACGGCCTCGTCGGGCTCGTCGCAGTGCAAGTGCTCGGGCTCAATCTCTGGGCGGCGTCGCAGCGCAGCACGATCAAGAACAAGCGCGAGGTCATGGTGCAGGTGCTGCGCACGGCCCATCCGCAGGTGCAAGGCGTGCTCGATGCGCCTTTGCAGATGCGTCGGGAAACCGACGCGCTGCGCGCCGCAGCCGGGAAGCCCGGCGATGCGGATCTGGAACCGTTGTTGCTCGCCGCGGCGTCTGCCTGGCCGGCCGACCGGCCGCCCGTCGACAACCTCCGCTTCGAAGCGGGCCGGCTCACGCTTGCGGCCACTGGCTGGAGTCCGGAGCAGATCAACCAGTTCGTCAACCAGTTGCGGCCCAGCGGCTGGCAAGTCGAATCCACCAATGGCACGCTGACCCTGAGACGTGCGCCATCCGAGCCCAAGTCATGAGCGACAAACGCAGTGTCCAACTGCCTCCGGCACTGGCCCTTCTCAGCAAACAAGCCGTCGAACGCTGGCGTGCCCTCGGCGAGCGCGAGCGTCTCGGCGCCATCGTGGCGGCCGCGTTGATCGGCCTCGGGATCTTCTGGGCCGCGGCGGTGCAACCTGCGTGGCGCACGCTGCGCGAAGCACCTGCCCAGATCGACGCGCTGGATGCCCAATTGCAAGCCATGCAGCGCATGGCCGTTGAAGCGCGTGAACTGCGCGCCGTCTCCCCCGTCAGCCCTGTGCAACAGCAAGAAGCCTTGAAAGCAGCCACCGACCGCCTCGGCTCTGAAAAAGCCCGCCTGACCATCCTGGGCGATCGCGCCACGCTCACGCTCACCGGTGTGACCGGCGAACAGCTGCGGCGCTGGTTGGGTGAAGCGCGCAGCGGTGCCCGCGTGCGGCCGGTCGAATCCCAGCTCACCCGCGGTGCCGAAGGCTATGCCGGCACGCTGGTCCTCACGTTGGGAGGAGCCAGCTGATGGCCCGCAAACTGATGATGGGCCGGTGGCGCAGCAAACGTTTCAGCAACAGCATCGCACCCACCGGTTGGGGCGATTCCACTTTTGCGGAAGCTGCATGGGAGCGCTCGCGCAGCGCAGCGACGCGCTGGGCCATCGCCGGCATCGTGCTCGGCGTGTTGATCGCGCTCGTCGCCTTCGCGCCTGCGGAATGGGTGGCCCGGGCGGTGGGTTCGGGCTCCGGTCAGCGCGTGCTGCTGACGGATGCGCGCGGCACCGTCTGGTCGGGCAGCGCGGTGCTTGTACTGACCGGCGGCGCCGGTAGCCGCGATGCCACGGCTTTGCCCGGCCGGCTGGAATGGTCCCTCGGCCTGTCCGGCACGTCGCCGGCGTTGAAGGTGAGGCACGACTGCTGTTTGAACGACACCGTCACGTTTAAATTGAAGCCAGGCCTCGGGCGCTTCTCCGCCACGCTCGTGCCACCGCCCGGCTGGGTAGGCCAGTGGCCCAGTGCACTGCTTGGCGGGCTGGGCACGCCCTGGAACACGCTGCAACTCGGCGGCACCATTCGCATGCTGTCGCCCGGCGTCACGGTGCAGTGGGTACAGGGGCGCGTGCTGCTCGACGGCAACATCGACATCGAGGTGATGCAGGCCTCGTCGCGGCTCTCCACGCTGAACACCTTGGGTTCGTACCGCCTCAGCATCAACGGCCATGCAAGCCAGTCCGGTGAACCTCCCCAGGTGAATCTGGTCACTGTGGATGGTGCCCTGAAGCTCTCAGGCTCGGGCACCTGGACGGCCAACGGGTTGCGGTTCCGGGGTGAAGCCACCGCAGCCGAAGCAGAAGCCGCTGCCCTGTCCAACCTGCTCAATATCATCGGACGGCGCAATGGCGCACGGTCCGTCATTTCGATCGGATAAGCAAGATGAACAAGCGCCCTTTCCTGTCCATGCCCCGGCGCCCGCTGGCCACCGCCATGGCTGCCGCGATGTTGTTCACCAGCATCGCACCGGCTCCGGCAGCCTTCGCCCAGGCGCCTTCCAAGCGAAGCAAGGCCGCTGAACAACAGGTGACATTGAACTTCGTCAACGCCGAGATCGAGGGCGTGGCGCGGGCCATCGGGGCCATGCTCAAGCAGCAGTTCGTTGTCGATCCCCGGGTGAAAGGGCAGATCACGCTGTACAGCGAGGAGCCTCTCACCACGCGGGAGGCCTATTTGAATTTCCTCGCTGCATTGCGCGGCCAGGGTTTCACCGTGGTGGAGTCCGGCGGGTTGTACAAGGTGGTGCCGGAAGCCGATGCCAAGCTGCAGTCAGACACCGTGTCGGTGGGCCAGGTGTCGCGTCGCGGCGACCAGATCATCACGCAGATCTTCAAGATCAACCACGAGAACGCGAACAACCTGGTGCCGGTGCTGCGTCCGCTGATCAGCCCCAACAACACGATCAACTCGAACCCCGGCAACAACACGCTGATCATCACCGACTATGCGGACAACCTCGCCCGCATCGCCAAGATCATCTCGGCGATGGACACAGCAAGTGCCGGCGAAGTGGAGATCATCACCCTCAAGCACGTGGTGGCCGCCGACCTCGCGCCCACGATCCAGCGGCTGAGCGACGCGGTGGTCACCGTCACCGGACAGCCGGGCGGCCAGCCTCCAGGAGGGGGCGGCGTGCCGGGCAGCACGACGGCACCGGCCATCCTGGTCGACTCGCGCAGCAACTCGCTGATCGTGCGGGCGCCGAATGCGGCACGCATGAATGCGATCCGTATGCTGGTCGACAAGCTGGACAGGCCGTCGGACAACACCTCCCCGATGGGCAACATCTACGTCGTCTACCTGAAGAACGCGGACGCCACGCGCCTGGCCGCCGTACTGCGCGCTGCCCACGCCGCCAATGCGATCGGCGGCTCGGCCGGTGGCGGCGCTGGCGGAGGGGGCACCGTGTCGTCGCCAGGGGGAACGAGCCCCGTCATGGCGCAAAGCATGGGGGGCGGCGCTGGCGGCTCTGGCCCATCGCAGCAATCCACCGCTCCCGTGGCAGCGACGGCCCAGCCGTCCACCGGCGGCTTCATCCAGGCTGACCCCGCCACCAACTCGCTCATCATCACCGCGCCGGAACCGCTGTACCGCCAGCTGCGGGCGGTCATCGATCAGCTGGACGCGCGCCGGGCGCAGGTCTACATCGAGTCAATGATTGTCAAGGTGGATGCCAACAAGATTGTCGACGTCGGTGTGCAATGGCAGGCCATCTCGGGCGATAGGGGCGACAAGTACATCTACGGCGCAGGCACCAATTTCGGCAGTGGCGCCGGCAATATCATTTCCGCCTCGATCGCCACCGCGGGGGGAGTCAAGGGGGTCACCAGTACATTTACCGGCACCAACGCCAGCAGCGTTCCGGGCGGCTTCAACATTGGGCTCCTGCGTCGAATCGGCGACATTTACACGCTGGGCGCGCTTGCCCGATTCCTCGAAACCAATGCGGACGCCAACGTGCTGTCCACCCCGAACCTCGTTTCGCTCGACAACGAAGAAGCCAAGATCGTGATCGGCCAGAACGTTCCGATTCCCACCGGTGCGTTCACCAACACCGGAGGCGGTGGCTCCGCCACCAACCCGTTCACGACGATCGAACGCAAGGACGTGGGCTTGACGCTCCGGGTGAAGCCGCAGATCGGCGAGAACGGCACGGTGCGAATGACGATTTACCAGGAGAACTCGAGCGTCGTGGCCGGCCTCAGCAGCAATAATGGCCCCACCACGGACAAGAGCGCCATCGAAACGACCGTGGTAGTCGATGATGGCCAGATCATGGTGCTCGGCGGCCTGTTGAAGGATGAGTACAACGGCAGCGTGAGCAAAGTACCGCTGCTGGGAGACATCCCATACCTCGGCGCGCTGTTCCGCATCGACAACCGAACTCGCGTCAAGAGCAATCTGATGGTCTTCCTGAGACCGGTGGTGATGCGCGACCAGCAAGCCGCCACAGACCTCAGCCTTGACCGCTACGACGCCATCCGCGCCATCCAGCAGCGCACTGGCCCGCTCAAGCAGGAATCACCGATTCTGCCGCCCGTAGTGGCCCCCACACCGGGGCAACCGGCGCCTGTGATTCCCCGGCCGCTGTCCGAGACCGCGCCGCTGGTCCCGCGCGACCCCTCCACGCCACCCACGCGCCCTGCCGAACCGGCATCGGCGCCGTCCAACTGAGGTCACGCCATGGGTGCCCGCCATCCCCTGCCCTACGCCTACGCCAAAGCGCACACCCTGCTGCTCGAGGACGACGGCGAGCGCCTGATGCTGTGGGCGCCCGAGAACGTGTCGCTGTCGGCCCTTGGCGAAGTGATGCGGCTGTACGCCGTCGACACCCTGGAGCATGAATCGGCCTCCACGCTGGCCAGCCGCATCGCGGCGGCCTACGCGGGCGGTGAATCGAGCGCCGCCACCGTGATCGGCGAGGTGGAAAGCCGGGTGGACCTGAGCCGCATGATGCAAGACCTGCCGGCGGTGGAGGACCTGCTCGAAGCCGCCAACGACGCGCCGATTATCCGCATGCTCAATGCGCTGCTCACGCAGGCCGCGAAGGACGGCGCGAGCGACATCCACATCGAACCGTATGAGCGCTCGAGCTCCGTGCGATTCCGGGTGGACGGCACGCTGCGTGAGGTGGTGCAGCCCAACAAGGCCTTGCACGCCGCGCTGATCTCTCGCCTGAAAATCATGGCCGAGCTGGACATCTCGGAGAAGCGCTTGCCACAGGACGGCCGCATTTCGCTTCGCATCGGTGGCCGGGCGGTGGACGTTCGGGTGTCCACGCTCGCATCGGCGCATGGCGAGCGCGCCGTGCTCCGGTTGCTCGACAAGGGCGAAACGAAGTTCACGCTCGAAGGCCTCGGCATGGGCGGGGCGACGTTGTCGCGCTTCGACAAGCTGATCCAGCAACCCCATGGCATCGTGCTCGTCACCGGCCCCACCGGTTCGGGCAAGACGACCACGCTTTACGCATCGCTGGCGGGCATCGACACCACCACGACCAACGTGCTGACGGTCGAAGACCCGGTCGAATACGAGCTCGCCGGCATCGGCCAGACCCAGGTCAATTCGAAGATCGACCTGACGTTCGCGAAGGCGCTGCGCGCCATCCTTCGCCAGGATCCGGACGTCATCATGATCGGTGAAATCCGCGACTTCGAAACTGCCCAGATCGCCGTGCAGGCGTCTCTGACGGGCCACTTGGTGCTCGCCACACTGCACACGAACGACGCACCGAGCGCCGTCACCCGGCTGACGGACATGGGCATCGAACCGTTCCTGCTGAGCTCGAGCTTGCTCGGCGTGCTCGCACAGCGCCTGGTGCGAAAGCTGTGCCCGCACTGCAAGGTGGAGGACGGCAAAGGCCAATGGCACCCGGTCGGTTGCAGCGAATGCGGCAACAGCGGCTACAAGGGCCGCACCGGCGTGTATGAACTGATGGTGGCCGACGACCGCGTGCGCGCGCTCATCCACAACCGCGCCCCCGAATCCGAACTGATCGCCACGGCCCGCCTCGGAGGCATGCACTCCATGCGCGAAGACGGTGACCGCCTCGTTTCCGAAGGTGTCACCTCCCCGGAAGAGGTCTTGCGGGTTACCCGAGAGTAAGGTTCGCCGCCCATGCCCGCGTACAAGTTCGAGGCGCTCGATGGCGCCGGCAAGTCCACCACCGGCCTTCTGGAGGCCGACAACGTCAAGGCTGCGCGGGCGCAACTGCGTTCCCAATCGCTCGTACCGCTGGATGTACAGCAAGTGGTCACGGCCGGCACGCAGGAGGCGGGTGGCCTGTCGATGCGGCGCAGGGTCTTCACCTCGGCCAACCTGGCTGTGTGGACACGCCAGCTCGCGGGCCTGGTGGGCTCCGGTCTCCCACTGGAACGCGCGCTGACGCTGCTCAGCGAAGAGGCGGAAGATCCTCGCCAGCGCGAACTGGTCGCACACTTGCGCAGCGAGGTGAACTCGGGGTCCCCGTTCGCGCGGGCGCTCTCCAGCGCCCCTCGGGAGTTCGACGATGTGTACCGCGCGGTGGTGGCGGCCGGGGAGCAAAGCGGTGCACTCGGGCGCGTGCTCGAGCGCATGGCCGACGACCTCGAGGAACGCCAGGCCCTGCGGGGCAAGCTCATGGGCGCCACGCTCTATCCGGCCATCGTGTCGGTCATCGCAGTCGTGATCGTGATCTTCCTGGTGACGTACGTGGTGCCGCAGGTGGCTTCGGTGTTCGCCAATTCCAAGCGTGCGCTGCCGTTCCTGACCTCCGCCATGCTGGCGCTGAGCGCCTTCCTGCGCCAGTACGGCTGGCTGCTGGCGCTTGCGCTCGCAGGCGCGGGGACGCTGCTCAAGCTGTCACTGCGCAACGAGACATTTCGCATCCAGTTCGATGCCATGCTGCTGAACACGCCGCTGTTCGGCCGCCTCGCCCGTGGTTACAACGCGGCCCGGTTTGCCGGCACGCTGGCCATGCTTGCAGGCGCAGGGGTGCCCATTCTCAAGGCGCTGCAGGCCGCTGCCGAAACCTTGTCGAACCGCGCCATGCGTGCCGACGCACTCGATGCGCTGGTGCAGGTGCGTGAGGGTGCGCCGCTTGCATCGGCGCTCGCCGGCAAGAAACGCTTCCCAGGGCTGCTGGCCATGTTCGCGCGGCTCGGGGAACAAACGGGCAAACTGCCCGAGATGCTCGACCGCGCCGCTGGCCAGCTCGGACAGGAAGTGCAACGGCGCTCGATGCAGATGGCCACGATCCTGGAACCGCTGCTGATGGTGGTCATGGGCGGCGTCGTGATGGTGATTGTGCTGGCGGTGCTCTTGCCGATCATTCAGCTCAATACCTGGGTGAAGTAGGCCCCCACGTCGCTTCGCTCCTGCCCCCCGAGGGGGCGCCACGGGTCGCCCGGCAGAGCCGGGCTCGCGTGTGGCTTGAGGGGCGGCTTTGCTTCGCTCGCCTGGCTTTTGCTTGCTTGCCTCCGTCTTGGAACCAATGGCTTGTGGGCACGGTCCGTGCTGTGCAATTGGCAGGGTTTCCCACGTCGCTTCGCTCCTGCCCCCCGAGGGGGCGCCACGGGTCGCCCGGCAGAGCCGGGCTCGCGTGTGGCTTGAGGGGCGGCTTTGCTTCGCTTGCCTGGCTTTTGCTTGCTTGCCTCCGTCTTGCTGCTGCTTGCTTGCCTCCGTCTCGGAACCAATGGGTTGTGGGCACGGTCCATGCTCTGCAACTGGCAGGTTTTGAGTGGGTTTTTCACGACGGCACCGGGTGCGGGTCGTGGTTGAATGGACTCATTGGTTGGTTCAGGAGGTCAGCATGAGCACGTCCAGCGATCTGGTTCCTGTGTCGTCCCGTGGCAGCATTCCCATCGCGCGGATGCGCAGCGTCTATCGTGTTGACGAGGTGGGTCGCAAACTCGATCGGCTCCCCGACAAGGAGCACGAAAGCTTGCGCTCCACCTATGAGCGCATGATCGAAAAGGGCCCCGACCGTTTCCAGGTCAAGCCCGCCGGGCTGCCGGCCATGGACCATCTGTACGATGACCTGCCCAATTTCACCGAGGTGCTCGATGACGTGAAGCGCCAGCTCGCCCTGTGCGAAGACAGTCGCGATGCGCTCGAGATCACCCCCCTGCTGCTGCTCGGGGCTCCAGGCATCGGCAAGACGCACTTCGCCCGCGCACTGTCGCAGTTGCTCGGCACCGGCATGGGATTCATCTCGATGAGTTCGATGACCGCCGGCTGGGTGCTCTCCGGAGCGTCCAGCCAGTGGAAAGGCGCACGCGCGGGCAAGGTGTTCGAGACGCTGGTCGAAGGTCAGTACGCCAACCCCGTGATGGTGGTCGACGAAATTGACAAGGCGGGCGGCGAGCATGCCTACGATCCGCTGGGTGCGCTCTACAGCCTGCTGGAGCACGACACCGCGGGCAACTTCATCGATGAGTTCGCCGAAGTGCCCATCGATGCCAGCCAGGTCATCTGGGTGGCCACGGCAAACGATGCCCGGGCCATCCCTGAACCCATTCTGAACCGCATGAATGTGTATGAGGTGCTGGCACCGGATCGCGATCAGGCGCGCCACATTGCCGCGAATCTCTACCGCAGCATCCGGGCCGATCACGGGTGGGGCAGCCGCTTCGAGGCAGAACCAGCCGCAGACGTGCTCGACCGCATGAGCGAAATGGCGCCGCGGGACATGCGGCGGGCATGGATGACCGCCTTTGGCAATGCGAAGCTCGCCGGCCGTGACCATGTGCTGCCACCGGACCTGCCGGAGACGGGTCTCAAGCGGTCGCCGATCGGGTTCGTGCAGTAATCAGGCCAACAGCGCCTTCACGCCCGCCAGCAGGCCAGCCTTCGAAAACGGCTTGTCGAGGGCGCTGCAGCGCGCAGTGCGCAGAAAGTCCCTGGCGTCGGGCGACAGCGTGTCGCCAGTGACGAAGAGCATTCGCTGTGCAAGCACCGGATGACGATCCACCACCGCCCGCCACAGGCTCGCCCCGTCCATGTCGGGCATCCTGAGGTCCGACACGATGGCATCGAATCGGGCGGCATCCAGCAGCGCCAACGCGAGCGCGCCGGACTCCGCCGTGGCCACTTCGTAGCCCGCCTGTTCCAGCAGATCGCGCATCAGGCTCGCCAGTTCAGGCTCGTCATCCACCACCAGCACCCGCGACAGAAGCGGGGCTTCCTCGGGGGCCTCGACCGCTGGTGCGCCCGCCTCGTCGATGGCCATGCCGCTGATGGGCAGGCTCATCCGGAAGCTCGCGCCCCGGACAGGCCCCGGCTGTTCCAGCGTGAGGTCACCACCATGCTCCAGCACCACGGCCCTGGACACCGCAAGGCCGAGCCCCGTGCCCATGCCTTCGCCCTTGGTGGTAAAAAACGGTTCGAAGATCCGGGAGTGCAGCTCCGCTGGCACGCCGGACCCGGTGTCGACAACCCTCAGCCACACGCGGGGTTCGCGCCCTTGCCTTCGATGTTCCACCCCCGTCGTCACCCGGACCGCATGTGGGCCAGGGATGTTCGAGACCGCCTGCTGAGCGTTGACGAGCAGGTTGAGCACCACCTGACCTACCTGGTCGCCATCGGCATTGATGGATGGCAGGGCGGGCGTCAGGGCGAGATCGAGCTCGATGCCGTGCGTGCGGAAGCTGTAGAGCAGCATGTCAGCTGCCGCGCGCACCAGTTCATTCATGTCCACCGGCACCCGCTGCGCGGGGCGGTTTCGAGCCATGTTCAGGAACGTGCGCACGATGCGCCCACAGCGCTCCGCGGCCTCGCGGATGCGCAGCACATCGGCCCGCAGGTCGGCGTCGTCGCATTTTTCCTCGAGCAGGCTCGCTCGCCCCATGACGATGGCCAAGGGGTTGTTGAGCTCGTGCGCCACCCCGGCAAGCAGGCTTCCCATCGCCGACAGCTTCTCACTCTGGCGCAACGCCTCGCGCTGCCGGCCGACTTGCTGAGCGGTCAGGTGCCTCTCAGTGGTGTCCACCATGGACGCCGTGTAGAACACGGCCCCGCCTGCGTCCGTGCGCCACAGCACCATCTCGATCGGAAACTCACTGCCGTCGGCGCGCAGCGCGTGCAGCTCCATCCTGTTGCCAAGCGCCTGCGGGATGTTGCCCGCCGCCAGGCGGCGCAACCCCTGCTCGTGGGCGGTGCGAAACCGCTCGGGAATCAGCAAGCGGCCCACCGGCTGCCCGAGCACCTCCGCCCGCGTGCGGCCGAACATGGCCTCGGCAGAGGGGTTGAACCCGACGATGCGGCCGTCCGCGTCGGTGGACACGAGGGCGGCCAGCGCATGGTCCACGATGGCCGATTTCAATGCCTCGCTGGCATGGAGCTGGCGCACCTGCACGACCAGTTCTTCCTCGCGCAACTTCAACGTCGTGTGATCGCGCCCGTAGACCGCCACGTACTCTGCAGCGCCCCCGCTGGGCGCGAACGGCGCCATGGTTTCATGGACATACACCCGGCCCTGTGCCGGATGATCGATCCACCCCTGCCAACTGAGCGTCTCGCCGGCGAACAAGCGCTCGGCCAATGGCGCGTATCCGGCGTAAGCGGCAGGGCCGGCGACGTCGGCCAGGTGACGGCCGATCACCTGCTCGGAAGGCCTCCCGTAGAAGGCAATCGCCTCGCGGTTGGCATATGCGACACGATGGTCACGGCCGATCACCGAGACTCGCGCCGACATGTTCTCCAGCAATGCACCCATCAGGGCCGGGTCGAGCGACGGCCGCGAAGGCGAATGGTCCACGGCCGGTGGCTGTGGACCGCGCCTGGGATGATCGTCGCACGCGTCGCTCACGATGCGACCGGCGGCACGTAGACGTACCCGACGTTGCGAACGGTCTTCAGAATCTCCGGCTTGTCGGGATTCGTTTCGATCTTGCGGCGCAGGCGCATGATGCGGAGATCGATCGATCGGTCGAAGACGTCCCACCCCCGGTTGTGCGCCTGCTCCATGATCTGGTCGCGGCTCAGAGGGCGGTTGGGATGGCGGGCGAACAACGCAAGAAGGTCGAATTCGGCCGCGCTGATCTCCACCTCGGAGCCATCGGGCGCGGTGAGACGGCGCTGCTCGAGATCGAGCGCACACCGGCCGAAGGCCACGCGGTGAGGTGCAGCCGCGCGAGCGGGCGGCGGCGGCGGCTCTTGTTGGAGGCGCCGCAGCACCGCGCGCGTGCGCGCGAGCAGCTCGCGCATTTCGAAGGGTTTGGGCACGTAGTCATCGGCCCCCATCTCCAGGCCCACGATGCGGTCCACCGATTCGCCTGCCGTGGTCAGCATCAGCAATCCCACGAAAGGATGGGTTTCCCGCAACCACCGTGCGAGCGACAGGCCGTTCTCGCCTGGCATGTTGATGTCGAGCAGCACCGCCTGCGGCACAGTGGTGGCCACGGTCTCGCGGGCACGCGCAGCGTCTTCCGCCATTTTCACGTCGAACCCATGCCGGCCGAAGTACTCGGCCAGAAGCGCCCGCAACTCGGGCTCATCGTCAACCACCAGCAGCACGGGCTTTGCCGCGCCCTCACCCTGTCCCATGACCGGCTCTCCCTGAGGGACTGTCCTGTGGGCCGAATCATATCGGGACACGCCGGCTTTCCGCGCCCTTTCCAGCGCGTCTGCCAGCCATTTGCCGGGAGACTGTTCAACCATGGCGGGCCCCCTGCCACCACGCCGGGGCACCATGCCGCCTGACGGCCGTCATGCGTTTCCGCGTGTCGGCAACAACTCCTCATCGAACCCCTCGCTGCGGAAGATCACCGGGCGTGTGTCCATGAAATCGGCGTGGGGGACGACTGGCGCGCTGGGTGCAGGCTCGGGCTCGTGCTCGTGCTCGGCATCAGGGTACGCCGATGGCCAGAACCGCAGCGTCAGGTACGGCTGACGCGAAAACAGGCGTTGGAGCGTGGACGTGACACTGACTGGGGTATTCATCTGGGGCTCCGGGGGATTCACAGAAGTCTGAAAGGCAGTGTCGGCACTGCCGGTATCAGCGGGGTTTCGCGGTCGGTGATCGTGTGTTTCGTTTGTTTCAGCTTCGCACATGCACCTGGCTCGGGATGCGTGTGATACGGAACAAGCCGGGCCTGTGCAGTGTTCCGGCGGATCGATCAGTGCCGCATCGCGTGGAACACTGCACTACGATGTCGGCCATGCCCGTTTCCCTGGACAACCAACTCGTCGTCGCCATTTCGTCGCGTGCGCTCTTCGATTTCGAGGAGGAGAACCAGCTCTTCGAAGCAGGTGACGACCGGGCCTACATGCAGCTGCAATTGGAGCGAGGCGCGCTGCCAGCCAAACCGGGCGTGGCCTTTTCGCTGGTGAACAAGCTGTTGGCCTTCAACGCGGTGCCACCAGCCGCGTCGGTCGAGGTCGTGATCCTGTCACGCAACGACCCGGTCTCAGGCATGCGCGTGTTCAAGTCCGCGCAGCACTACGGCATGCCCATCCAGCGCGGCGTGTTCACGCGAGGTGAATCGCCGTGGCGCTACCTGCGCCCGCTCAACGCCCACCTCTTTCTGTCCACCAACGAGGCAGACGTGCGGTCGGCACTTGGCGCGGGCGTACCGGCTGCACGTGTGTTTCCGCATTCGGCACGCGCATCGAACGCGCATCCCAACGAAGTCCGCATCGCGTTCGACGGCGACGCCGTGCTGTTCTCCGACGAAGCGGAGCAGATCTTTCAACGTGCCGGGCTCGATGCCTTCCAGGCCCATGAATTGGATCGTGCTGGTGTGCCGCTCGCCGCAGGGCCATTCAAGCCGCTGCTCGATGCCCTGAAGCTGCTGCAGCGCAAAGCTTCGCCGGCCATGCGCATCCGGACCGCACTCGTGACCGCCCGCAGCGCACCGGCCCATGAGCGCGCCATCCGCACGCTGATGGAATGGGACATCGAGATCGACGAAGCCATGTTTCTTGGCGGGCTGCCAAAGGGCGCATTCCTTCGGGAATTCGAGCCTGACTTCTTCTTCGACGATCAGAGCGGTCACGTCGAGAACGCATCGCCGCACGTGCCGTCGGGGCACGTGGCAGCCGGGATCACGAACCTGCTTTAGCGAGAGCCCCTTGGGCGCTCAGTCAGCGCCCGGCCGCGCTTGCTGGCGCGGTATCGTCTGAACCATTCGAGCCCAGCCGAGGTATCCCCTCGTGGCCGATACTCGCACCCCACGGCGCCGGTATACCCGCTCGCCTCGATCTCCGAGCACAGGTGCTCGAAGTTCAATTCGCCCGTGTCTGGCTCCTGGCGTGACGGAACGCCCGCGATCTGCAGATGCCCCACCCTGCCCCCGGCCAGGTGATGCCTCAGCCGAGTGGTCAGGTCGCCCTCGGAAATCTGGCAGTGGTACAGGTCCATTTGCACGAGAACATTGGAGGCACCGACCGCGGCCGCCGCATCGTGCGCATCCTGTTGCCGGCTCAAGAAGTAGCCGGGCATGTCGCGCGGGTTGATGGCTTCGAGCAGCAGGTCGATGCCGAGCGGAGCGGCTTGCGCTGCCGCCCACACCAGGTTTTCGAGATAGGTGGCTTGCTGGCGGGCCGGTTCCCCTTCGAGCAAACCCGCCATCACATGCAGGCGGCGGCACCCGACCGCCACCGCATAATCGAGCGCCTCCTTCAATGCGGCGCGGAACCTTTGCTCATGACCCGGGCGCGCTGCCAGACCCCGCTCGCCTGCTTCCCAGTCCCCTGCAGACACATTGAACAGCACCTGCTGCAGGCCATGATCGTGCAGGCGTTGCGCAAGTTCGCGAGCGTCAAACGGGTAAGGAAACAGGCATTCGACTGCATCGAAACCATCGGCGGCGGCCGCGGCAAAACGGTCGAGGAACGGGCGTTCCGGATACAGGAAACTCAGGTTGGCGGCGAATCGGATCATCGACGTGGGCAGCCCAGGCAGGCGTCACGGTGGGAACGAGGGATGCCTCCGGCAGCTGTCACCGCGGTGGCGGTCGGCCTTCATACCGGATCGAGTCCACCACCCCACGCTGGAAGCGCACTGTGGCGTACAGATTGCCAGGTCCGCGGTCGTAGAGCCATTCATCAATGATTTCGCACGGGGCAAGCTGGGGCGGCACGAGGACCGGGTACACATGCCACGGTGTCAGCACCTCCACGGGCTTGCAGAAGCTGTCCTTCAGCGCCGGTTCGCCGCATTTTTGCAAGACCGATAACCGGGAATCCCCGACGCTGGCGATCTGGCCATTGCAACGCAGCGATTCGCCCCGCGCCGCAGAGGACAGCAGTGTCAAGGCGGCGCCTGCGACGATCCAAAACCTACGGTTCATGTACGAAGAGTCCTTGACGGTCCAGATTGGCATGGCAAGACCGCAGCTGTCGTACGGCAGCGCAGCCAATGCCCGCCTTTGCATTCTAAGGCGGGCCGGCAAAGCGAGACCGGACCGACCGTCAGTGCGGCTTGAGCATGCCCGCCTGGTAGGCATTGAGCATGGCCATCGCCGGCTGCGTCTCGGGCAGCACATAAACCACGCCCGGCCCTCGCCCAAGCACGGGGCTGACCACCTGCTCGTAGAAGTCAACCGGCACCACCACGCAGCCGAGCGATACGCGGTTGTCATAGGGGGTGGCGGACGACAAGCGTTGTTCACGTTGCTCACGGGCCGGCCCGGGCCGCACTCGGTGGATCGCGATGGCAGCGTCGTAGTCGATCCATACGAGGGCTTCGCCGCGCAGGTTGTGGCCCGGCTCGGAGCGAAAACGCCCGGCGGGCGTGGTGCGTTCGTCAGGCGTCAGATTCGCCACCCGCGCCCCTGCGCCAGGCACGGCGTGGTCGCCAAGGGTCTGCCCCAGCAGGGCAGCGGATTGACCGGCCAAGCGGCCATCCCCATGGAAAACGAACAGCCGGGCGCTTTTCTTGTCGACGATGGCAAACGGAAGGTTGCCGTGGTCCGCAGCGGCAAGAGCCCAATCTCTCGTATCACGGGCATCGGCCGTGAGCCGAAGCGCATCGAAGTCGAGCGGCGCTGGAGGTTCCCGGTCGGCAGCCTGCACCAGGCTCACCAGGGCGCAGCACAGCAACGCCAGCATCCAACGAGTTCCTGCCCACTGCACCCGCATCCCACACCCTCGTACCACTGAACGTCCGGACAACAAAAACCGGGCTCAAGCCCGGTTCGCGCGGCGCATGGTAGCAAGGGGTTGTCTTCGGTCTGGGCAGCAGTGGCGTGAAATCGGTACTTTTCGAGGAAACCTGGAGACGGTCGTCAAGACCGTCCGGCCGCATGTCTGGCGGCTACGTCGTACGACACGAAGACGTCCTCGATCGCCTTGATCTCCGGGAGCACGTAGACCACGCCGCGGCGTCTGTCGAAGGCAGGTTTCACCACGGCGTCATAGAACGCTGGAGGCACGTTGATGCAGCCGTAGGAGATGCGGTTGTCTTCAGGCGTCGGCGAGGCCAGGCGCTGTTGTCGACGCTCGCTGGGCTCCACGGCCCGGAGCCGATGCATCGACACCGCGTGGTCATAGTCCACCCACACCACGTCTTCGCCCTTGGCGTTGCGTCCCGGCTCTGCAAGAAAGCGCCCGGCCGGCGTCGTTCGTTCCTCGGGGCGCACCTGGGCAATGGGGCGGGTGCCGATGTCCTCGACGGAGTCATCACCCGCTGCCGCCCCCAGCAGCACCGGACTGGAGGCCTGCAGGCGGCTGTCAGGATCAAACACCCACACGCGAGCATCCTTCTTGTCGATGATAAGGAAGGCCATGCCGCGGTTGTCGCCCGAATCGGCCACCCAGTCAGCGATGTAGCGAACGCCGTCGGGCGGCGAGCTCGCCCTGAAGTCGGCATAACGAGGCGAGGCAGGGACCGAGGCGGACCTGCTTCCAATGGCAGGAAAGTCCGGGAGAGGGTGGGTGCCACGGCTGGGCGGCAAGATCACCGCAGCGATCGCGACGCCGAGCACGATGCCTTGCTTCAGGCCATCGAGGACGGAATTCATGTCGTGGACCCCGGCAGTCCATCCGGCAAGGAACCGCCGAATCCGGCGGTCCGGGGAGGGAGGAGCATCACATTCGCGATTCAGTTGCGATCGGGACGCGCGGCACGTTCACGCTCCATGGTCGCCGTGGATCCGCTGCGGTCGGACGGCATGGTCGAAGTCGTACCAGACGTGCTGCGCTCGGTTGAAGTCGTTGTGGATGTGCTGCGGTCGGTTGAAGTCGTACCGGACGTGCTGCGATCGGACGGCATGGTCGAGGTCGTACCCGACGACGATGGCATGTTGCGGTCGGAGGGGGAGGTGTTCACACCGGCCGGCGGTTGCGATTGCGGCTGATTGGCCGTGTCGCCCGAGGCGGGCATCGGCGACTGGGATGGAGATTGCGTCTGCGTCGGTGCCTGGGTTTGCGACGGCGACGTCGTGGAGGACGGACTGTCCGAGGTGCCTTGGGCAACCGCGAAACCGATGGTGCCGACGAGGGCAGCGGCAGCAGCGACAGCGGTCAGGGTCTTGGGTGCATTCATGTCGAAATCTCCTGGTTCGGTGCCCTCTCGGGTCACGAAAGGTTGACAAAGCTCGACCGGTCACGAAAACCGGCTGAATCCACTTTAGGAGCCCTGCCCACGACCGTCCGTCGGCATCGGTCGGCGCATGCTGTAGGACAAGCCAACCCCTCCGGCGAGGGAATTCGGCCTCACCGAAGGGGCGGTCTTTTCGACAAGAGACAGCTCAACGCTGCAGCGCAATCGCCGTACGGGCCTGCAGTTCCTCGAACGTCAGGCCTTCGACGATCTCGATGACCTTTGCGGCGCCATTGACCAGATCGATGACGGCCAGGTCGGTGATCACGCGACTCACGCAGGCCAGCCCGGTGACCGGGTACGTCAGCGCAGGCACGAGCTTGCTCTCGCCCCCCTTGGTGACGTGCTCCATCATGACCCAGGTGTTTTTGGCGCCGATCGCGAGGTCCATGGCCCCGCCCACCGCGGGAATCGCATCAGGTGCACCGGTGTGCCAGTTGGCCAGGTCGCCATTGGCCGCCACCTGGAACGCGCCGAGCACGCACAGGTCAAGGTGGCCGCCGCGCATCATGGCGAAGCTGTCGGCGTGGTGAAAGAAGCATCCGCCGGCCTTGAGCGTGACGGGCTGCTTGCCGGCGTTGATCAGGTCGTAGTCCTCTTGGCCGGGTGCCGGCGCGGGGCCCATGCCCAGCACGCCGTTTTCGCTGTGCAGCAGCACCTCGCGATCAGCGGGCAGGTGGTTCGCCACGAGCGTGGGCAGGCCAATGCCGAGGTTCACGACCATGCCGTCGGCAATTTCGCGGGCGACACGTGCGGCCATCTGGTCGCGGGTCCATCTTGCAGTCATCGTCAGCTCCTTGTCAGGCCTTGAACCCACCGGCGGTCGTGACCGCGCGCTCGATCAGCACCAGCCGCTTCACATACAGGCCAGGCGTCACGACAATTTCGGGGTCGATCCCACCCGGCTCGACCACCTTGTGCACCGTCGCGATGGTCATCTTGGCGGCCGCGGCCATGATGGGGCCGAAGTTGCGGGCGGTCATGCGGTACGTCAGGTTGCCCAGCCGGTCACCAACTTCCGCCTTGATCAGTGCCACGTCGGCGTGGATCGGGTACTCGAGCACGTAGTTGCGGCCATCGATGGTGCGGGTTTCCTTGCCCTTCGCCAGGTCCGTGCCATAGCCTGTGGGCGTGAAGAACGCGCCGATGCCCGCGCCGGCCGCCCGGATGCGCTCGGCCAG
>Ga0207679_10000449_pt1 | contig 29072 bp, 22 predicted proteins | sample KBSC73metaG_FD_184320 | JGI IMG/M metagenome (GOLD analysis project Ga0207679, IMG submission 184320) | Corn rhizosphere microbial communities from Kellogg Biological Station, Michigan, USA - KBS C7-3 metaG (SPAdes) (version 2) | ecosystem: Host-associated > Plants > Roots > Rhizosphere > Soil ... | reverse complement strand
CCACCCTGATGACGGGCTACCTGGACGACGACGGGGCCACCACCGAGGTGCTCCAGGAGGGGTGGCTCCTCACCGGGGACATCGGCCGGCTCGATGCGCGCGGCCGCCTGACGGTTCTCGCCCGGCGGACGGACCTCATCCTCTCGGGAGGCGAGAACGTCTATCCCGCGGAGGTGGAGGCGGTGCTCGTCACCCACCCGGCAGTGGCGGAGGTGGCGGTGGTGGGCCGGCCGGACCCCCGGTGGGGTCAGGTCCCGGTGGCGGTGGTCGTGCCCCGGCCTTCTGCCTCTCCGGCCGAGCTCCGGGAGCTCCTGGCCTGGGCGGGGGCTCGGCTCGCCCCCTTCAAGGTCCCGGCCGAGGTGCTTCCGGCGAGCGCGCTCCCCCGGACGGCGGCGGGGAAGGTGGACCGGGCGGCCGTCCAGGCAGCGGTGACGGCCCCAAGCGGGCCTTGTTCCTTCGAGAAGCCCCGGAGCCCGGAAGGTGCGGCGGGGGAGATGAAGTTCAAGTAGTCTTGAACAGGGTGAACCAGATGGAGACCACGCCGGAGGCAGCCCGGTTCCTGGAGGCGACGGAGGGGCGCCTCGCCTCGGTCCTCTCGCACGGCTCGGGCGAGGTGGGCCAGTCGGACACGCTCCTCAACGCCGGCCGTCACCTCTGCATCGGCAGCGGTGGCAAGCGGGTCCGCCCGACCATGGTGCACCTGTTCGGGCTGGCCGCCGGCGCACCGGAGCCCTCGCTCCTCCATGTTGCCGTGGCGGCGGAGCTGGTCCACTCGGCGAGCCTCCTCCACGACGACGTGGTCGATGCGGGGATGTACCGCCGCGGACGGCCGACGGTGAACGCGCTGTGGGGCAACGTCGTCGCGGTCATGGGCGGGGACCTCCTCCTGACCCTCGCCCTCGACGAGCTGGCCACCCTCGACCGCGAGGTCACCTTCGCCGCGGTCCGCACGGTCGCCGAGATGACCCGGGCGACCATCGGCGAGGTCGAGGCCCGGGGCGACCTCTCGCTCGCGGTGGAGCGCTTCCGGGCGATCATGGAGGGCAAGACCGGGGCGCTGTTCGGGTTCTGCGGCGCGGCCGCCGGGCGGCTCGCGGGCCGGGAGGAGGTCGCCCGGAGGTTCGAGGCCTTCGGCCGGCACCTGGGCGTGGCCTTCCAGATCGCCGACGACCTCAAGGACCTCGACGGTGGCGACCCGGGCAAGCCGGTCTTCGCCGACTTCAAGTCCCGGACTCCGTCCCTCCCCATCCTCCTCGCCGCGCAGATGGACGAGCCGCTCCGGCGGCGGATCAAGGACCTCTGGGCCTTCGGCTCGATGGCCGACGAGCGGGTCCGCGAGCTGGGGACCGCGGTGCTGGCCACCGACGCTCCCCGGGCGGCGCTCACCCTCATGGACCGCGAGATCGACGCCGCGCTGGACGCCCTGGGCCCTCTCCGGGACTCGCCCGGGGCCGACGAGCTCACCGACTGGGCACGGCGCCTGGGCGCGGCCTTCCGCTAGGACCACCATCATGCCGGCCAAGGGTTACAGCTGGTCCGATGCTCCCCGCCTGGTGGCCGCCGACCCCGCGCCAGGGCTCCCTCGCTGGGAGGCGCTGGCCATCGACGCGGTGGGCAATGTCATCGAGTTCTGGGGCTTCAAGCACAACCAGGGACGGATCTGGGCAGTGCTCTACCTCCGCGGCATGTCCATGACCGCGACCCAGCTCGAGGAGGAGCTGGGCCTCAGCAAGGGCGCGGTCTCGATGCTGGTCCGTGACCTCGAGCGCTGGGGGGTGGTGGTCCGCATCCGACAGCCGGGCACCGGCGCCTGGCACTTCCGCGCCGAGACCGACCTCGTGCAGATGGTCCGGAGGGTGGTCCAGGAGCGCGAGACCGCGTTCATCACCCGCATCCGCGCCAACCTGGAGGAGGCCCGGCGGCTGGCGGCGGCCAGCGGGGTGGGGCGCGAGCGGATGGCCCGCCTGGAGAAGATGGCGGCTCTCGCCGCCGGCGCCGAGCGCGCGCTGCGGATCTTCCTCAGGACGGCGCGGGTGGACCTCTCCTCGCTCCTCCTCGCCCTCGGCGACGGGAAGCTCCGGCCCAGGAGCTGACCAGCCCAGCGCCGCTGGGGTGACGCGCCTCCCGCGGCGCTTCGACCCTCGTCGCTCCGGTGCCGCGCTCGCCGCTCGGCGTCCTGCCCGGTTCTGGGACGGCACGTCTCGCGGTCGCGCGCTCGGGCCAGGTCAGCGTCTGGAAATCCCTCGCAGTCTCGCTGGCATGGGCGTTGCCCCGGCAGGCCGGCCATGCACGGGCTTCTCGTCGCACTGCGCTCGCTCTGGAAGCGCCCGAGCTTCTCCCTGATCGTCGTCGGCACCCTGGGCCTGGCGATCGGGGTGAACACCGCCATCTTCAGCGTCCTCGACGCGGTCCTGCTCCGGCCCTTGCCCTACGGGCAGCCGGAGCGGCTGGTGAGCGTCTCCACGAGCTTCCGCTCCTATCGGCAGGAGCAAGCGACGCTGTCGCGTCCCGAGTTCCTGGAGCTCCAGCGGGAGAGCCGCTCCTTCCAGTCCCTGGCGGCCTACGCGGTCGGGACGGCGACGTTCGGAGACGTCGCGCGCCCCATCCGCGTGCCGGCGGCGTACACCAGCTGGGAGTTCCTGCAGACCCTGGGGGTGACCCCGGTGCTGGGTCGCTACTTCGACCCCGGCGAGGACCTCCCCGGCGATCCCCGCGTGGTGGTCCTTGGCCATCGGTTGTGGAGACAGGCCTTCGGCGCCGACCCCGCGGTGGTGGGACGTGAGGTCCTCCTGGATGGATACCGGCTCACCGTCGTGGGAGTCCTGCCCGAGGGATTCAGCTTCCCCCGGCCGGACGTCCAGGCGTGGCTCCCGCTGGGGCTCGAGCCGGGGAACACCGTGCGCGACAGGGCCAGCCACTCTCTTCGCGTCGTCGGTCGACTCCAGCGCGACCGCACGCTGGCCTCCGCTCGGGCCGAGCTCGCCGAGCTGACCCGGAACCAGAGCGCGCTCGCCAGTCCGGCCTGGCACACCGTCGACCCCGAGGAGCATCCCCTGGGTGTCTCCTCTCTGCGCTCGGCGATCATCGGAGAGGCACAGGCGCCGCTGTGGATCCTCCAGGCTGCGGTGCTGCTCATCCTCCTCATCGCCTGCGCCAACGTGGGCAACCTCCTTCTGGCGCGAGCCGAGTCCCGGCGGCGAGAGCTGGTGATCCGGGCGGCGCTCGGAGCAGGCCGCAGCACACTGGCGCGGCTGTTCCTCACCGAGACGCTCGCTCTGGGGATCGCCGGAGGGTTGCTGGGCATCGCCGTGGCCGCGGCAGTGCTGCGGCTGGTCCTGCCTCTTCTGCCGGACGGTGCTCCGCGTGCAGCGGAGATCGGGCTCGATGCGACAGTGCTGGCATTCGGGCTGGGCTGTGCGCTCGCCACCAGCCTCGGGGTGGGGCTCGTCCCCGTGCTCCATACCCGCGTGAGCAACCTCCACGCCCGCCTCGGCGAAGGCGGGATGGCCACGACCTCGCGTTCGCGGCTTCGCAACGTCCTGGTCGCGGGTGAGGTGGCAGCCGCGCTCCTCCTGGTCATCGGCTGCGGAGTGATGCTCAAGAGCTTCGCCCGGCTCTCGCAGGTCGACCTCGGCTTTCGCCCCGAGGGGCTTCTCTCCTTCGAGATGGAGCTCCCGCCTCCGAGCTACCCCACCGAGGAGAAACAGCAGGAGTTCTGGGATCGGCTTCAGCGAGAGCTCTCGGCCCTCCCTGGCGTGACCGCGGCAACGCTCAGCTCACAGCTGCCGATGGCCACCTCGGTCAGCACGGCCGCGATCTGGTTCGAGGGCGCTCCCCCCTACACCGACAAGGCTGCTCCGATCGCGGAATGGCACATCGTCGGTGATCGCTACTTCGAGACGCTGGGGATCCGCCTGCTCCAGGGCCGGCTCCTCCGCGACGACGATCGGCTGGCGGTGGTCATCAACCAGTCCGCGGCCCGGAAGTTCTTCCCCGGCCGCGATCCGATCGGTCAGCACCTTCGGGTCAATCCCTGGAAGGAAGGAAGCCCGTTGGAGACCGTAATCGGGGTGGTGGCGGACGCCAAGCAGTCGGGGCTCGACCAGCCCGCGGGCGATGTGGTGTATCTCCCGCTGGGAGCCGCCTCTGCGATCAAGTTCAAGACGCCTCAGCGGCTGAGGGGCATCGTCCGATCCGACGCTCCAGCCGCGCTGGTCTCGACCGTGGAGGCGGCGGTGCGAAGGCTCGACGGCTCTCTGCCGCTTTCCCTCGTCCGGACCATGGACGAGGTCGTGTGGGAGTCCACCGCCAAGCCTCGTTTCATCACCGTGCTGATGTCGCTGTTCGCGGTCCTGGCACTCACGCTGGCTGCGACCGGCGTTTACGGGGTCATGTCCTATACCGTCGAGCAGCGCACCCGGGAGCTCGGTGTACGCCTCGCGCTCGGCGCGCAGTCGCGCCGGGTCCGGACCATGGTCCTTGGCCAGAGCGTGGGCCTGGCGCTGTGGGGGGCAGGGGCGGGTCTTCTGGGAGTGCTGCTGGCTTCTTTTCTCCTCCGGGGCACCTTCTCCACGGTCCTCTACCAGACCGCGGCAGCGGACCCGGTGGTGATGGTGCTGGTCTCGGGCCTCATCCTCGCGGTCGCCGCACTCGCGGCCTGGGTCCCCGCGCAGCGAGCGACCCGCGTCGATCCCCTGATCGCCCTCCAGTCGGAGTGAGGCGGTACGACCCCTCGTGGTGCAGAGGGCGCTGCGCCCGGCGCCCCCGTCAGTGTCGGAGCCGCCTTCAGCGGACGAGGGAGCGCTCCCGGACCGGACGCTCGGCCGCCGCGGGAGGGGAGCCGGTCAGCAGCTCCACCGCGGCCGCCACGGCCTCGCGCGTCCCGGCGAGCGCGAGGGTGTCCCCGGCCCGGAGCACCTCTCCCGCCGAGGGCACGATGACACCCCCGTCCCCGCGGACGATGGCCAGGACCGAGGCCCCGGTGACCCCGCGCACCCCGAGCTGGGCCAGGCTCTTCCCCACCCCGGGACTCGTGGGCTCCAGTCGCACCGGAACGGGGTCTCCGAGGCCAGGGAGCAGCTTGGTCACCCGCTCGAGGGCGGTCGTCTCCGGGGCCGGCGTTCCGGCCTGGGCAGCCAGCGCCTCGACGATGACCTGCGCGCCCGCCTTGACGTGCCCCTGGAGGTTGATGGCGCTCCTCCAGAAGTGGACACCGAGCAGCACCAAGAACGCGCCCAGGACCGTCACCGCCGCCCAGGTGGGGACGAAGGGCTGGGTGAGCACGACGACGGGTAGCCCCACGAGGAGCACCAGCGCCAGCTGGACCGTCACCACCAGGGCCCGGCGCGGTGCCTCGGCGAGGTCCGGCTTCCCCTTGGCCGTCGCCGGGAGCGCGACACCTGCCAGCACCAGGGCCAGCCCACCGGCAAGCCTGAAGATTCCGACCACCAGCGGTCCGGCCACGACGGCGGCCGCGGTGATGGTCAGGGTCCGGGCGAGATCCTCCGAGATGCCGAGGCGGCCCGAGGCGAAGGCCACCACTCTCTCCAGGGAGAAGGCGGTGGCGATCACCACGGCGACGAGCAGCGCGGCATCGAGCAGCAGGAGTCGAAGCAGCCGGGCGAACCGCGCCGCCTCCGTGGTCTTCCGGGGCCGAGTCTTGAGCTCCTCCAGCCAGGTTCCGTAGAGCGCGGCGAAGGTCTGGATCGGCCGCGGCAGCTTGCGGTCGACGTACGCCGCCACCGGTCCGGCGAAGCGGATCAGGAGGGGAGTGGTCAGGGTGGTGATGGCCGAGACCGCCACTGCGACGGGATAGAGGAAGTCCCGTGTGGCTCCCAGCGACAACCCGAGACCGGCGATGATGAAGGAGAACTCCCCGATCTGGGCCAGGCTCATCCCCGCCTGCACCGCGGTGCGCGTTCCGCTGCCGGTCAGGAACGCGCCCACCGTGACCCCGAGCACCTTTCCGCCGATCACCAACACGGTGAAGACCAGCACCGGCATCCAGTTCGCCGCGATGAGCGCCGGGTCGATCAGCATGCCCACCGAGACGAAGAAGATCGCCGCGAACAGGTCCCGGATCGGCAGGACGAGGTTGGCGACCTCCGCCTCCTCTCCCGATTCCGCCACCAGGGAGCCGGCGATGAAGGCTCCCAGCGCCACCGAATAGCCGAACGCCTGGGCGAGCAGGGCAGTGGCGAAGCAGAAGCCGATGGTGGCCACGATGGTGGTCTCGGGTCGTCCCAGACGGACCACCATCCGCACCGTGCGCGGAACGACCAGGAGCCCGATCGCGATCAGGCCCACCAGGAACGCCCCGAGCCGGGCGCTGGAGCCGAGCAGCGTGTCGGCGGACATGTCCTCGCCTCTGGACAGCGCGGTGAGCACGGCCATCAGGAGGATGGCGATCAGGTCCTCCACGATCAGCACGCCGACCACGAGGTCGCGGAACCTTCCGCGGATCTGCTGCTCGTCGAAGACCTTGGCGATGATGGTGGTACTGGAGATGGCGATCACCGCCCCGGCGAAGAGGCTCTCCCGCCCGCTCCAGCCAAAGGCACGTCCGGCGAGGAATCCCAGCCAGAGCATGATGCTCGACTGGATGACCGCGGTGAGACCCGCGGTTGGTCCGACCCGCACCAGCTTCCGCACGCTGAAGTCCAGGCCCAGCGCGAACATGAGGAGGATCACCCCCAGCTCGGAGAGGACCTCCACGGAGGGGCGATCGGCGAGAAGGGGGATCGGGACGTGCGGCCCGACGATCAGCCCGGCCAGGATGTAGCCGAGCACCACCGGCTGGCGGAGCTTCCGGAAGAGGACGGTGGTGACCGCGGCCACGCAGAGCACGACCGTGATCGCCTTGAGGAATTCGTGGGTTGCCTGCATGTCCTCGCCGCGGAGTGGATGGATGCCGGGGCCCGGGAGTGTAGGGGGGACCGCTTGCCCGCGCAGCCCGCGTCGGGTCGGATCCGCGGGGTCAGGCTCGGAAGTCCCGGACCTTTGGCCCACGGATGGATCCACGGCGCATCGCGGCCGCAGGCCCGGCGCCCCGCCATCGCTCGCGCGCAGTCTCTGCGCGGGCCAGGGGGGGACCTCCCCTGAGGCCCGAGGCCGGCGGCTTGCATCGGAAAGGCCGACGGGCGCGTGCAGCGCCACGTCGACAACCAACTTTTGCGGGGTCGAGGATGATCGAAGATCTCGTCGTCGGGCTGGCCGGCTCGGGCGGGGACGGAGTGGTGAGCGCGGGTGAATCCCTTCTCGCCGCAGCGTCGTCCCAGGGCTTCCACGCCCTGATGACCAAGAGCTTCGGCTCGCAGATCCGCGGGGGCGAATCCTCGTGCCGGGTCCGCCTCTCCACCCGGAAGGTCCTGAACCCCGGCGGAATCCTGGACGTGGCGGTGGCCCTCAACTGGGAGGATTTCCGCCGCTTCGGGGCCGAGCTCCCCATCGGTCCGGAGACGGTCCTCATCCACGAGGCGAAGGCCGGGCCTCCCCCTCCGGACCTCGCGCCTCCCCAGAAGATGCCGCGCGAGGTGATCAGCGTGCCCCTGGCCGAGCTGGCCAAGTCCGCGGCCGGAACCGACCGGGCCAAGACCACGGTGGTGCTGGGGGCCCTCTCCGGCTGGTTCGGGGTGCCGAGGGAAGCGCTGGAGCGGGGGCTACAGAAGAAGTTTGCCCGGAAGGGGGAGGGGCTCCTGGAGGCGAACAGGAAGGCGCTGGCGAGCGGGATCTCCTTCGCCACCGAGCACCCGCTCGCCGCGCCCCGGGAGCTGGCCCAGCCCGCCGCCGTCTCGCCGAAGATGCTGTGTGACGGCAACGAGATGTGCGCCGCCGCGGCCATCTTCAGCGGCTGCGAGTTCTTCGGCGGCTACCCCATCACCCCTTCCACCGAGGTGATGCAGATCCTCTCCCGCGAGCTCCCCCGGTACGGAGGAGTGGTGCTCCAGGCCGAGGACGAGATCAGCGGGGTGGGCGCGACCGTCGGCGCCTCCTTCGCCGGGAAGAAGTCGATGACCGCCACCTCTGGACCCGGGATGTCTCTGAAGACCGAGATGCTGGGGCTGGCTTCCATCGCCGAGCTGCCGCTGGTCCTCCTGAACGTGCAGCGCGGCGGGCCATCCACGGGCATCCCCACCAAGCCCGAGCAGGCGGACCTGTTCCAGGCGGCGTTCAGCGCTCACGGAGACGTGCTCCGCCCGGTGCTCGCACCGACCACGGTCGAGGACACCTTCGGGGTCACGGTCGAGGCCTTCAACCTCGCCGAGCGGTACCAGACGCCAGTGGTGATCCTCTCCGATCAGGAGATCGCCCAGCGGAAGGAGACGGTGGACCCCATCGATGTCTCCCGGTTCGAGGTGGTCGAGCGGGTGCGCCCGACCCCCGAGCAGCTCGCGGGCGGGTACCAGCGCTTCGCTGCGACGCCGTCGGGAGTGAGCCCCCTCACTCATCCGGGGATGGAGGGAGGGAACTACCTGGCCGCGGGCATCGAGCACGACCTGAAAGGCGCTCCCACCGCCAGCGGGGCGATTCACGCGGCGATGAACGAGAAGCGGTTCCGGAAGCTCGCTCCGCTGCAAGAAAGGTCCGACCTCTTCGAGGGCCTGGGTCCACCCGATGCCCCGCTCGCCCTGGTGAGCTGGGGGAGCTCGGCGGGGGTGGCGCGCGAGGCATTCCTCCTGGCCCGACTGCGGGAGCTCCCGGTGAAGCTGTTGATCCCCACGCTCCTCTACCCGGTGGCCGAGCCGGTGTACCGCGCCTTCTTCGCCTCGGTCCGTGCCGGACTGGTGCTGGAGCTGTCGCACCAGGGGCAGCTGTACCGCGTGCTCCGGATGTTCCTCGACCTGCCGGCGGGGATGAAGTCGTTCGCCCGGAGCGGGGCACAGCCCTTCCGGGCAGACGAGGTCGTCGAACAGCTACGGTCGCTGGCGGAGGGCCTGCGATGAAGGACCTGCTCACCCCCAACGACTACAAGAGCCCGCTCAAGCCCATCTGGTGTCCGGGATGCGGCGACTACGGGGTGCTGCAGGCGCTCTACCGGGCACTCAGCGCCGTCGGACGCCCGCCGCACGAGATCGCCTTCATCTCCGGCATCGGGTGCAGCAGCCGGATCCCCGGCTACGCCACGGCCTACGGCTTCAACACCGTGCACGGCCGCGCACTCCCCATCGCCCAGGGGGTGAAGCTGGCCAACCCGGACCTCCTGGTCATCGTCGCCGGGGGGGACGGGGACGGCTTCTCCATCGGCGGTGGTCACGTCCCGCACGCCATCCGCCGCAACGTGGACCTCACCTACCTGGTGATGGACAACCAGGTGTACGGGCTCACCAAGGGGCAGCTGTCACCCACCTCGCCGCGGGGACTGAAGACCGTCACCTCTCCGATGGGGAGCCTCGAGCAGCCCATCAACCCGCTGCTCACGGTGCTGGCCTATGGCGCCGGCTTCGTCGCCCAGGCCACGCCGGCGGACATGCCGGGGATGACCGCCCTGGTCGAGGAGGCCATCCGCTACCCGGGATTCTCCTACGTCAACATCCAATCCCCCTGCATCACCTTCGGCGAGGAGGAGCAGCAGCTCAAGGCCCACAAGGGGCGGATGAAGCCACTGGCCAGCCTGGGTCACGACCCGAGCGACCAGCTGGCCGCGCTGGACCTCGCCCGGGCATACGGCACCGAGCTGTACACCGGCGTGTTCTACCGGGACCCCAGCCCGCCCCCGACCTACGACGCGCTGGTGCGCCAGCGCCAGGCCGAGCTGCAGCGAGGCGAGCGCCGGCCCCGTTCCCGGGTGCTCGACGACTTCCTGAAGCCGTGAGGAGGACCACCATGACTCCCGTCACCGGCATCGACTTCGAGCGAATCACCCTGCGCGACGCGCTCGACCTGGCCGTGCTCATCGAGGAGGAGGCCCGGGACCGTTACCGGGAGTTCGCAGACCAGCTCACGACGCACGCCACTCCCGAGGTGGCGGACTTCTTCTCCCGGATGGCCCGCATCGAGGAGCGGCACCGGGCCGAGCTCCTCGAGCGCCGGCGGACGCTCTTCGGCGACAGCCCCTCGACGGTCGATCGCCGGAACATCTTCGACGTCGAGGCGCCCGGGTACGAGGAGGCCCGGGCCTTCATGGGGGTGCGGCAAGCGCTCGAGACAGTGCTCGCCTCCGAGGTCAAGGCGCATGCGTTCTTCAACGAGGCGCTGCCACGCGTCAAGGACTTGGAGTTGAAGGCGCTTTTCGAGGAGCTTCGGGACGAAGAGGTGGACCACCAGGAGCTGGTGAAGGCCGAGCTGGCACGCTGCCCCGAAAAGCCGGACGATTCAGAGGCCTATGCGGATGACCCGGTGGCGCAGTAGGACGGGGGCCCGGGAGCACGTCCATGACCCAGGGCCTGACCCTTCTCGCCTTCCTCGTCGTTTCCTTCCTCGCCGTGGGGAGCCTCCTCGTCGGCGCGAAGCTGCTCCGGGTGCGCGCCCGGGCCGACAGCCCGCTGAAGCGTGAGACCTACGAGTGTGGCGAGACGCCCCACGGCATGGCCTGGGTCCGGTTCCACGCCCGGTACTATGTCGTGGCGCTCTTCTTCGTGCTCTTCGACATCGAGGCCGCCCTCATCCTGCCCTGGGGAACCATCGTCAGGGAGGTGGGAACGGCGGGGCTCATCGCGGTCGGAACATTCGTGGGCGTGCTGATGCTGGGGTGGGCCTGGGCAGTCCGGAAGGGAGCGCTGGAGTGGGTGTGAGGACGGTCGACGACGGCGCGAGCTTCGAGCATCCGCTCTACCGGACGCTGCTCAGCGTGCCGGGCCTCTCGGTGGCCACCACCGTGCTCGACGAGGTGTTGACCTGGGGCATGAGCAACGCCCTCTGGGTCTTTCCCATGGCCACCAGCTGCTGCGGCATCGAGTTCATGGCCACCGCCGCGAGCCGGGTGGACATCGACCGGATGGGCACCATCGTCCGGGCCACGCCTCGTCAGGCGGACGTGATGGTGGTGGCCGGGACCATCACCGTAAAGATGGCGCCCAGGGTGAAGAAGCTCTGGGACCAGATGCCCGAGCCGAAGTGGTGCATCGCCATGGGCAGCTGCGCCATCTCCGGCGACTTCTACCGGAACCTCTACAGCGTCGTTCCGGGGGTGGACACATTCCTCCCGGTGGACGTGTACGTCCCCGGCTGCCCGCCGAACCCCGAGGCGCTCATGCACGGGTTCCTCCGGCTCCAGGAGAAGATCCGGAAGCAGCGCAAGGGTGAGAAAGTGGTCCCCGACCCCAACCCCGAGTTGCTCCGGGTCACCAGGCCGTCGTTGCCCCGGCTGGTCGACGCCGACCGGACGGCCGAGCTGGACCAGGCGCAGGTCCAGTCCGCGGAGATCGCCACCGAGGTGGAGGTGACGCCTCCGGTCCGCACCTCGCTCCAAAGCGAGCCCCCGCAGCCGGTGGCCGAACGAGCCGACCCGGGGGGCGCGGACCTCGCGGCGGTGCTCGCGGAGCTGGGGATCCCGGCGACGGCAGAGGGTGGTCCACCGCTCGTCGCCGCCGCGAAGCATCTCGAGCTCGCCGCCCGGCTCAAGGCCCAGGGCTACCGTCAGTTCGTCTCGGTCATCGCCACCCACTGGATCCCGGGCACCGGCCGGAAGGGGAAGGCCCCCGACGAGCCCGAGCACTACGAGGTGACGACCCTCCTCCGGACCGTCGGCCCGAGCTCGCGGACCGCCACCTGGACCGTGCGGCTGCCCCCCGGCGAGCCGATCCCATCGCTGTTCCCACTCTTCGCCGGTGCGGACTGGCAGGAGCGCGAGCAGTACGACCTAGTCGGAGTGGTGTTCGCCGACCACCCTGACCTGCGCCGGCTGATGATGCCGGAGAACTACGACCGCTTTCCGCTCCGGCGCGACCTGCCGGCCAACCTGCCGTACGCGCCCTGGCGATGACCGCACTCCGGACGGTCCAGATCACCCGGCGCGTCGATCCGCACCTCTCGGTCGACCGCTACGACCCCGAGGGGGAGCTGATGCTCCTCCACTTCGGGCCGCAGCACCCGTCCACCCACGGTGTCTTCCGGATGGACCTGTACCTGGACGGGGAGAAGGTGGTGAAGGTCGTGCCCCACGTGGGCTACCTCCACCGCGCGGTGGAGAAGCTCTGCGAGACGCTGGCCTACGTGCAGATCACCCCGATCGTCGACAAGAACGACTACGTGGCCCCGATGACCAACGAGCAGGCGCTGAACATGGCCTTCGAGGCGGCGCTGAAGCTCGAGGTGCCACGACGGGCGCGGTGGATGCGGATGCTCTTCGCCGAGCTGCAGCGGATCGCCTCGCACCTCCTCTGGCTCGGCACGTTCGCCCTCGACCTGGGTGGGGCGCTGGGCGGCGGGTCGACGGTGTTCCTCCACTGCTTCCGCGAGCGGGAGCTGGTGCTCGACCTCTTCGAGGAGGTCACCGGCGCGCGCTTCCACTACAACACCCACACCATCGGGGGGAACCGGCACGACCTCCCCGCCGGCTGGAGCGCCAAGGTGAAGGCGGCGCTCGACGTCATCGGCCCGAGGCTGGACGAGTACGAGGCGATGACGCTCGACAACCGTATCTTCCTCGAGCGGACCAGCGGGGTGGGGAAGCTCGACGCGGAGCTGGCGCTCGAGCTAGGCATCACCGGGCCCATCCTCCGGGCGTGCGGCGTGGATCACGACCTCCGCCGCGATGCGCCCTTCCATGCCTACGACGAGTTGAAGGTGAACGTGGCGACGGCGCAGGGAGGTGACTGCCTGGCGCGGGCGAAGGTCCGGCTCCTCGAGATGCGGGAGAGCGTCCGGCTGGTGCGAGAGATGGTCGACTCGGTTCCAGAGGGAAGCATCAACTCCGGCAGGCCGGTGAAGCTGCCGGTGCAGACCAAGATCCCGCCCGGTCAGGTGTACGTGGCGATCGAGACCCCGCGGGGCGAGCTGGGGAGCTACCTCATCTCCGATGGGACGCAGTTCCCGTACCGGCTGAAGATCCGGCCGCCGAGCCTCCATGCCCTCTCGGCGCTGCCGTACATCATCCCCGGGGGCACGGTGAGCGACGGGGTCGCCATCCTCGGGTCGTTGGATCCGATCATGGGCGAGGTCGATCGATGAGCGACGAGCTGGTCCGGGGCGCGTTCTACTCGGTGCTCATCGTGACCGTGGTCCTCACCGCCACGGCGATGGCCCTCTGGTTCGAGCGGAAGTTCGCCGCCCGCCTCCAGACCCGGCTCGGGCCGACGATGGTGGGCCCGTCGGGACTGCTCCAGCCGGTGGCAGACCTCCTGAAGCTCCTCCAGAAGGAGGACATCGTCCCGGAGAGGGCCGACCGAAAGATCTTCAACCTGGTCCCGCTGCTGGCCGCGCTGGCGGCCCTGGGAGCGGCGGCGGTCGTGCCCTTCTCTCCCTCGGTCGTCGCCTCCGACCTGGACGTGGGGGTGCTCTATGTGCTGGCGGTGGGAGCGGTGACGGTGATTCCGGTGTTCGGCGCAGGGTGGGCGAGCAATAACAAGCTGGCGCTCCTCGGCGGGATGCGGGCGGTGGCCCAGTCCATCTCCTACGAGGTCCCGCTGCTGCTCTCGGCGATGGTCCCGGTGATCCTCTCCGGCTCGCTGAGGCTGGGGACCATCGTGCAGACCCAGGCCGACCACCACTGGTTCATCGTCTGGCCCTTCTTCATCGGCGTGCCCGCCTTCGGGATCTTCCTCCTGGCGATGCTGGCCGAGGCCAACCGTATCCCCTTCGACATCCCCGAGGCGGAGAGCGAGCTCGTCGCCGGAGTCACCACCGAGTACACCGGAATGAAGTTCGCGATCTTCCTGATGGCCGAGTACATCCACACCATCGTGGCCTCGGCGGTGGGCGCGGCGCTGTTCCTCGGAGGATGGGACGGGCCGTTCCGACCGGGCCTGCACTGGATGGTGCTGAAGACGTTCCTGCTCTTCGCGAGCGTCTACTGGATCCGCTGGTCGCTCCTGCGGTTCCGCGCCGACCAGCTGATGCGCCTCTGCTGGAGGTACCTGGTGCCTGCGGGCGTGATCCTGGTGGCTGCGGCAGCGGTCTGGGTGGTGCTTCCGTGAAGAGCTACTTCGCGACCGCCGCTCGGGCGCTGGCCACGACCTTCCACAACGTCTTCCGCAAGCCGGTGACGGTGGAGTTCCCCACGGTGATCCGGCCGCGGGCCGAGCGTTACCGCTCCAGCTTCGCGCTGCTCCACGAGGAGGACGGGGACGAGGCCTGCATCGGGTGCCTGCAGTGCGAGCGCATCTGCCCCTCGCAGGTCATCTCCATCAAGGCGGGCGGCAAGCGTGAGTCACCCATCAGCCGGAAGAAGCGGGGCTACGCCGACGACTTCGTGCTCGACCTGAATGCCTGCATCTACTGCGAGCTCTGCGTCCAGGTTTGCCCTACCGACGCCATCGTGATGACGCGCGAGCCCGAGCTTCCGGCCTATGGCCGCGAGGACCTGGTGCTCACCATGGCCAAGCTCTACGCCAACGAGAAGTCGAAGCAGCGGGCGTGGGGTGACGCGACGAGGCTGAACGGAATGCAGGTCCCGCCCAAGCCCCCCGCGGCGGCCAAGGCGCCGGCGGCGACTCCCGCGGCGAGCCCGTCCGGCGCGGCTGCGAGCGCACCTGCTGCGCCGGCCGGGCCGTCGCCGGCAGCGGCGAGTGGCGCGACGAAACCGAGCTCACCTGCACCGGCAGCAGCGAGTGCCGCACCCGGACCGAGCGCGCCTGCACCGGCCGCTGGCGGGGCGCAACCGGCTCCGACCTCGACTCCCCCGGCGTCCACCGTCTCCGGGAGCACGGCGCCGGTGGCTGCCACGACGGGGCCCGCGGGCACCACGGCGAGCAGCGGGACGCCGTCCAGCGGCACCGCCGGCGCTTCCGCGGCCGGACCGAGCTCACCCGCGCCGGCCGGAGGCGGTGCTTCGGCGACGCCGACGAGCGAGCCGGCCTCGCCAGCTCCCGCCGCGGGAGCCGGATCCTCGACCGGCAAGACAGGGGAGGGCGCCTCGTGAGCAGCGAGCTGGGCTTCGGCCTCCTCGCGCTGTTGCTGGTCGGCTTCCCGGCGCTCCGGGTGGTCACCTCCCGCGACCTGGTGCACGCCATCCTCTGGCTCGCGGCCACCCTCCTCGGAACGGCGGTGTTGTACGCGCTGCTGCGCGCCCCCTTCCTCGCCGGGGTGCAGGTGCTGACCTACGTCGGCGGGGTGGTCACCCTGATGATCTTCGGCGTGATGGTGACCCGGAAACACGAGGGAACCGCCTTCAGCATCGGGGGCACCGAGCGAGTCCGGGCGGCAGTCGTGGCGCTGGCGTTCTTCGGAGTGGTCGCCTACGGGATCCTGAAGACTGACCTCTCCTCGCTCACCCCCGTCGAGACGCCGTCCACCCAGGAACTCGCGCACTCCCTCCTCGATCGGTACCTGCTGGCGTTCGAGGTCGCGTCGGTGCTGCTCCTCGCGGCCATCGTGAGCGCGGTGGTGCTCGCTCGCCGCCGCGACCCGCTGCCCGAGGCGGCCGGCCAGCCGCAGACGGCGGCGCTCCGTGAAGGGAGCACGCAGTGACCCTCCGGGCCCTCCTGCTGGTCGCCACGGCGCTGTTCAGCATCGGGATCTACGGCCTCCTCACCCGGCGGCAGGCGGTGGCGCTCCTGCTCTCCATCGAGGTGATGGCCAACGCGGCCAACCTCGTCTTCGTCGCCTTCGCCCGGTATGGCGGGGCACCCGGGCATCCGCTGGTCCTCTTCGCTCTGGCGATCACCGTCGCGGAGGTTGCGGTGGGACTGGCGCTGGTGCTCCTGCTCTACCGGCGTCACGGAGACACCCTGCTCGACCTGGCCAGCGAGGCGAAGGGATGAACTCCTCGGTCGCTCTGGCCCTGGTGACGCTGGTCGCGCCGCTCGCCGCGGCGCTCCTCTGCGTCGTCGTCCCGCCGATCCGGCACCGTGGTACCCCGGCGGCGCTCCTCACCATCCTCGGCAGCCTCCTGGCCACCGGCGCCGCGGGACTGCTGGTGAGGGAGGACATGGCCGGCCGGGCCGTCCGCGCCACGGTGCCCTGGATGCTGGTCCAGGGGCGGGGCCTCGGCGAGATGGGGGTGCGGCTCGATGCCGTGTCCGTCCCCATGCTGCTGGTGGTGTGCCTGGTGGCCCTGGGAGTCCAGGTTTACTCGGTGGCCTACATGCACGACGAGAAGCGGCGCTCGTACGGCCGGTACTTCGCCTACCACGCCCTGTTTCTCTTCAGCATGAACCTCCTGGTGCTGGCGCCGGACCTGCTCCAGGCCTTCGCCGGGTGGGAGCTGGTCGGCCTCGTCAGCTACCTCCTCATCGGCTTCCACTTCGATCGCCCGAGCGCCGCGCGTGCCGCGGTGAAGGCGTTCTGGATGACCAAGCTCGCGGACATGGGCTTCCTGTTCGCGCTGCTCCTCCTCTTCGCCCGGACCGGCGCCTTCCGCTGGGACGTGGCGCTCCGCCCCGAGGTGGCCGAGGCGACCGCGGGGCTGATCTTCCTCGCGGTGATGGGGAAGTCGGCCCAGTTCCCGCTCCATGTCTGGCTCCCCGACGCCATGGAGGGCCCCACCCCGGTCTCCGCGCTGCTCCATGCCGCGACGATGGTTGCCGCGGGCGTGTTCCTCGTGGTGCGAGCCGATCCACTCTTCGCCCAGGCGCACTGGGTGCAGGGGGGGATGCTCTGGGTGGGCACCATCACCGCGGTGTTCACCGCACTCCTGGGCCTGGTCCAGACCGACATCAAGCGCGTCCTGGCGTACTCCACCTGCTCGCAGCTGGGCTTCATGGTGGCCGCGCTGGGCGCGGGCTCGGCGTTCGCCGGGTACTTCCACCTCGGCACCCACGCCTTCTTCAAGGCGCTCCTGTTCCTCGGAGCCGGGAGCGTCATCCACGCCGTCCACTCCAACGAGCTGAAGGACATGGGCGGGCTCGGGCGCCGGATGCCGCTCACCGCGGTGACCTTTGGCCTGGGAGCCCTGTCGCTCTCCGGCATCCCGCCGCTCGCCGGGTTCGCCTCGAAGGACGCCATCCTCGTCGCGCTGGAGGGCAAGGCGGGGTGGATCCCCTGGGCGCTCCTGCTGGCCACCGCGTTCCTGACCGCCTTCTACATGGGACGGGTGCTGGTGCTGACCTTCCTCGGCAAGCCCTCGCCCGCGGCGGCGCACGCGCACGAGTCACCGGCGGCGATGACCGGCCCCCTCGTCGCCCTGGGCATCCCCACCGTGGCCGCGGGCTTCCTCGGCCCGTGGCTGGCGCGAGGCCTGGGGGGCGAGATGCACCTGCACCTCGGGCTGACCCCGGTGCTCGCCAGCCTCGCCGGGCTCGGAGGCCTGGCGCTCTCGCTGGCCACGTACCTGCGCGGCCGGGAGGCCCCGCTGGCCGGGACCGTCGCCGCCCTGGACCGGGCCTCGCTCGTGGACCGCGCCTGGGCCTTCGGCTACCGGGGCATGCTCCTCCGGCTCAGCGGCCTGCTGCGCTGGGTGGACCGCTACCTGGTGGACGGCCTCATGAATGGGCTCGGCTTCGGCACTCTGGAAGCCGGCCAGGCGATTCGCCCGCTCCAGACCGGCCGCACGCGTGACTACGCGCTGGCGGTGATGGTGGGCGCGCTGCTCCTGATGATCCTGGGGGCCTGGGCATGAGCCGCCACCTGCTCGGCCTGATGGTGGCCTCGCCGGCGGTCGCCGCCGCGCTGCTGCTGCTCATCCCGGCGGGGATGCGTCAGCTCGTCCGTTGGGTGTCACTCGCCGGAGCGGGAGGGGCGTTGCTGGCCTCGGTCCTCGCCGCCCTCGCCTGGGACCGTGGAGTGGGGGGCTTCCAGCTCGCCGAGCGGTACCCACTGGTGCCTTCGCTGGGCATCTCGTTCTCCCTGGCCGCCGACGGCTGGAGCATCACCCTGGTGCTCCTGACCGGCATCATCATCGTGACCGGGGTACTGGCGAGCTGGACGGTGGAACGGCGGGACAAGGAGTTCTTCGTCCTGCTTCTCACCCTGGTGACCGGCGTCTTCGGCGTCTTCGTCAGCCAGGACCTGTTCGTCTTCTTCCTCTTCTACGAGATCGCCGTGCTGCCGATGTACCTGCTCATCGGCATCTGGGGGAGCAGCCACAGGATTGCCCCGGCCGGTCCGTTCCGGGCGGCCTGGCGCCGCTTCGCGGTGGGCAGCCGCGAGTACGCGGCGATGAAGCTCACCCTGATGCTGCTGGTGGGCTCGGCGGCAATCCTGGTGGCCATCCTCGGGCTCTGGTCGCGCGCCGGCGCGCGGACCTTCGACCTGGGGCAGCTGGCGGCGGTGCCCTTCCCGCGCTCGACGCAGATGTGGGTCTTCCCGCTGCTGTGGCTGGGATTCGGGACCCTGGCCGGCGTCTTCCCCTTCCACACCTGGAGCCCGGATGGCCACGCCTCGGCACCCACCGCGGTGAGCATGCTGCACGCCGGGGTGCTGATGAAGCTGGGGGCCTTCGGCGTGATGCGGGTGGGGATGGTGCTCTGCCCCGAGGCTGCGGTGAGCTGGGCTCCGGTGGTGGGCGCGGTGGCGGTGGTGAACGTGCTCTACGGCGCGCTCTGCGCCGCGGCGCAGAGCGACCTCAAGTACATCGTCGCCTACTCCAGCGTGAGCCACATGGGCGTGGTGATGCTCGGTGCCGCCACGCTCACGCCGGTGGGCTGGAACGGAGCCGTGTTCCAGATGTTCGCCCACGGCATCATGACCGGGCTCTTCTTCGCCCTGGTCGGCCTGATCTACGAGCGGGCCCACACCCGGGACCTGGCGAAGATGGGCGGGTTCGCGCATGCGATGCCGGCCATCGCCGTGTTCTTCACCCTGGGCGCGCTGTCCTCGCTCGGCTTGCCCGGGACCGCGGGGTTCGTGGCCGAGTTCCTGGTCTTCCTGGGGGCGGCCACCGGCCGGAGCGCCTGGTGGACGGTGCCGGCGGTGCTGGGAGCCTTCGTGACCGCGGTCTACGTGCTCCGGGCCTCGAAGATCATCTTCTGGGGACCGGCGCCGGCGGGCGCTCCCTCGCACCTTTCGGATCCGCGGCGGACCGAGTGGGCCGCGCCGGTGGTGCTCTGCGCCTGTCTGATCATCTTCGGCTTCTGGCCGAGGCTGCTCCTGGACGTCATCGATGCCACCACCTCCGGGTACCTGAACCGCGTGGCCCTGGTGGCGGAGACACTACGGCGATGAACCCCTGGTTCCAGCTGCTCGGGCCGGCGATCGCGGTGGCAGGCCTCGGTGCCCTGGTGCTCGCCGGGGACGCCGCCTGGCCGGGCCGCGGCCGCCTGTGGGGGTGGATCTCGGTCGTCCTGCTCCTCGGTCTGCTCGCGCTCTCCCTGGGGATGAGCTCCGCCGGCGTTGCGCCTCATCGTGCCTACGTCTCCGGCCCCTGGTCGCTGTTCGTCCAGCAAGTCCTGGTGTGCAGCGCGGCGCTCGCCATCCTCGGCTCGATGGACTGGCTCGAGTCCCAGGTTGGGGGCCGCCAGGCCGAGTATCTGGCCCTGCTCCTCTTCAGCACCTCGGGGATGATGATGATTCCCGGCGCCCGGGACTGGGCGCTGCTGGTGGTCTCCTTCGAGCTGATGGGCATCCCGCTCTATGCCCTCGTCGCCTGGGCGAAGAACGACGGACCGCCCGAGCGCCCCCGGCTTGCCTCCGAGGCGGGCCTGAAGCTCTTCGTGACCGGCACCGCGAGCTCGGCCCTGACCTTCTTCGGCCTGGCGCTGGTGGTGGGGCTCAGCGGGAGCACCCGGATGGACGCTCTGGCCGATCCGGGCCGTGTGCCGTTGACCGCGGTGGGGATGCTGCTCATCGTCGCCGGCTTCGGCTTCAAGATCGGCGCGGTGCCGTTCCACTTCTGGATCCCGGACACCTACCAGGGCGCGCCCACCCCCTTCGTGGCCTATCTGTCGGTCGCCCCCAAGCTGGGCGGGATCTCCGCGCTGGCGGTCATCCTCCTCCACGGCTGGGGGGGAGAGGCCTCGACCTGGAAGCCGGTGGTGGTGCTGCTCTCCGCGGCGAGCATGCTGGTGGGCAACTTCTTCGCGCTGAACCAGTCCGACGTGCGCCGGCTCCTCGGGTTCTCGGGCATCGCCCAGATGGGCTACCTGCTCATCGGGCTCGCAGCGAACACGCGCGCAGGCCTGGCCATGGCCCTGTTCTTCATGGCCACCTACGTCTTCAGCAACCTCGGCGCGTTCCTGGTACTGCACGCGGGCGCCGAGGGCTCGGGAGGGCACAGCATTCCGAAGCTCGCCGGGCTGTCGCGCCGGGCCCCGGTCCTCGGCGCCGCGTTGCTGGTGTTCCTCCTGTCCCTGGCCGGCATCCCCTTCGTGGCCGGGTTCTGGGCCAAGCTCTTCGTCCTCCTCGCCGGGTACCAGGCGGGACTGGGCTGGCTGGTGGTGCTGGGGGTCGCGCTCGCGGTCTACGGGCTCTTCTATTACCTGAGCGTGGCCCGCTCGACGTTCATGGCCGAGGGCGAGGGAAACGCGCCCGTCCCGACCCGGCTACCGCTGCGGCTGGCGATCGGCGTGTGTCTGGTGGCGGTGGTGGGGCTCGGGCTGTGGCCGCGGCCGCTGCTGGAGGCGGCGGACGTCGCGGCAGCGGACCTGATGGCGGAGCCGGTGGCGCTGTCGGCGCGTCCCTAGCTTCCTCCGCGCCCGGCCTCGGCCTCAGGGGCTCGCCACGGTGAGGCTCCCCACCTGAATGGCCGTCAGCTGCGTATCGGCCGCGGTGACGACCCCCGAGGAGAAGCGCACGCAGAAGACGCGCAGCTGTCCGTTGCTCGCTGCGCTGACCTGCACGGCCGCGTGCAGCGTGAGGTCCCCACTGACGTTCTGACCGAGGAAGCCGTCAGTGCGGTCGATCGTCGAGCCTGAGCTCCCCTGGGCGAGCAAACAGGTGACCGCCGTCGACGTCGCCGAGTTGTTGGTGAGCACGACCTTGGCGGTAACGACATACCACCCGAGCGGAACGACGACGCTGGTCACCTGGGTGGGGATGGATCCGAGAGAGACCGGCGTGGTGGACAAACCGAACTGGGCGGTGAACCCGGACGAGGGCCCCTGAGGACCGGGAGGGCCGGCTGGCCCCATCGCGCCGGCGGCGCCGGGAGGTCCGGCAGGGCCGGTCAGACCGATTGGACCGGGAGGACCGATGGGCCCCGGGGGGCCAGCCGGACCGATGGGGCCGGTGGCGCCGGCAGGGCCCTGGGGACCGGCCGGACCGATGGGCCCGGTGGCGCCGGCAGGGCCGGTGAGCCCGGTCGGGCCCTGTGGACCGGCCGGACCGATGGGCCCAGCCGGACCCGTGGCGCCCGCCGGCCCGGTCAAACCGATCGGGCCCTGGGGACCGGCTGGACCGGCAGGCCCCACGGGACCAGGCGGGCCCACGGAGCCCTGCCCCCCGACTCCGACGGCGACTTCGAACGCGGCCTTGACGCATCTGCCCCGGGATGGGGTGACGGTCAGCAGGTAGCTCGCGGGAAGCAGGTTGCTGGGGACCACGGCGACGATGTCCGTGGGCGACCAGGAGGCGACGCCGAGGCGCTGCCCGCCGAGGGTCACCGTCCCGCTCTTCGTCCCGAAGCCCGTCCCGTGGACGAAGAGGTTCGAGCCGTCCGCGTCCGCCCGGAGGATGCGCGGCCCGTCGCTGTTGCCCCCCGGATCGCTCTCCCGGCACTGGTCGCGATCGTCCCTGCCGTGCTCGTCTCTTCCCTTGCCCTGACCCTCGTTCGTGGCCCGCGCGTCCTGCCCCAGCGCGAGCGCTGCGGCGAGAGCGATGACTCCCCAGTGTGATCTCATGCGCAATTCCCTGGGGCCGCTCCTCGATCGATCGGACCCCGGGATCCCCGACCCGAGAGGACACTTCGCTTCACGTGCCCTCGCAATGAGGCGCGAATCACCCGTCGTGGTGTCCGCGTCGGCTCAGGGCGAGCGTGGAGCAGGTTTCCCCAGCGTCCGGCGATGGAGATCTCCCACCGCGTCCGACGTGTTGAGCGAGCCCCTCGTGGCGTTCACTCCACTGGTGAGCGTCCACCCTGGGGCGGGTCCGCGGGCATCCACGACGTGACAAACGTGAGTCGTCCTTCGTCGAAGCCCGCTTGAACGACCGCCGCTCCCACCTCGACGCAGGAAGGCGTCGATTCCTCAACCCATGAAGGTGTCGATCACGATGATGTCGTCGCGGAGCACCTCCTCGCTGAGCGCGTGGTGCTCCTCGCCATCCATGTCCGCGCGGAGGCGGCGGATGAATTCCTCGAGGTGCCGGACGGTGTCGTCCAGGTTCTCGTCGAGCGCCAGATGGCTCAGCTGGGTCAGGGCCGCGCGCTGGGCAGCGTGCTCCTCGTCCATCGCCGCGACCCTGACCGTTCCCCAGGCGTCCACATCGACGAGGATGGGGCGGAGCACCGTCTCCTCGTGCTCGAGGTGGCGGAGGAAGGCATCCTGGAACGTGCGGAGGCTTGCCCGGACCCTGGAGATGGAGCCCGGGACCCGGCGGGTCATCTCTCCCAGCGCCTGCTCGATCTCCTCCAGGATGTCCCGGAGCACGGTGTGCTCGTCGAGGATGAGGCGGCGGATCTGGCTGGCGCTCAGCTCCATGGATGCACCTCCCGCAGGTCCGCAGACCGTTCGCTCTCCGAAACGACTCTCGGCCGCCCGCGCACGGCTTGCGTCGGAGCCCCCGCGCCCGGGGTACCACGCCGGGTTCATGCCAGAAGCATGCGCGTCGACGCCCAGGTCACCGGGACAGCGCGTCGTCCAGGAAGGCGAACACGTCCGGCTCCCACCGGCTGGTCGCCAGGTAGAGACCATTGTGGCCCTGCTCGGGCGTGGTTCCGAGCGGTGGGTAGAGGAGCATGCGCCGGGCCGGGTTGCCCGGCCCGGTCTCCTCGCTCAGGGCGACGCTCGGCTCGGTGCTGAAGTCGTTGCTCCACTGCACGAGCAGGATGGGGCAGTGTGCCCGGGCGACGGCTTCTCGCAGCGCTCGCCGCATTTCGGCAGAGCGGGACCAGGAGCCGGCCGCTGCCGCGAACGTCACCGCGGCGCGAATGGACGGGTCGCGCGCTGCGGCGAGCAGCGTGAGCGCTCCGCCGAAGGAGTGCCCAGCCAGCACGATCCGTCCTCGATCGATCCGCGGCGCCTGCTCGAGGAAGGTGAGCGCGGCGAGCACGTCGTCGAGTTGCTCGGTCTCGAGGAGCGTGTCCTGGAGCTTCTGGCGAGCTTCGGCTCCATGTTCTCGTTCCTGGCGGGCCAGCAGGTCCTGCAGGAAGGGCGCCGCCGGTGCGGAAGGGCCGTGTCCACGCCGGAACGGGTAGAAGAAAGCAAACCCTCTCCGGACGAAGAGCGGCGCCAGCCGGCTCGCGGCCTCGGTGATGGGCATGCCCGCCGTCTCCGCTGCAACTGCCCCGCCCGAGCCGTGGCTGAACAGGACCGCCGGAAATGCGCCGGTCCCTCCAGGCCTCCACAGAAGACCATGGAGCCGGAGCGTACCGCTGGGGAACTCCACCGCCTCCGGGGGCGCCCCGGTGAACGCGGGTCCAACCGCCGCAGAAGGAGCCGGTGCGGCGAGACGCGAGGGTCCGCTACACCCGGCGGGGAGGACCAGCACTGCGAGCACCAGCGCCCAGTGCCCGGTCCCGGGCGCGAACTTCCTGCAGGCCCTGTCACGGTCGGGCATCGGCGGCGCATCGCGCCATGCCCGCTTGCTCGCCGCGAACCCGCATCCGCTGCGGCCCTGCCGGACGGTGCCCGGCCGGAACGCACCGCTTGCGCCGGGAAAGGGGGGACAGCAGCGGCATGCCCCGTGCTTTCGCTCGAGCTCATGAGCACGCCTCGACTCCTCACAGTAGACGGCAACGAGGCCGTGGCCTCGGTGGCCCACCGTCTCTCCGAGACCATCGCCATCTACCCCATCACGCCGTCCTCTCCGATGGCCGAGCTCGCCGACGAGTGGTCGGCGCACGGTCGCCAGAACGTCTGGGGCGTGGTGCCGCGGGTGGTCCAGCTCCAGTCCGAGGCTGGGGTGGCGGGTGCGGTCCACGGTGCTCTCCAGGCGGGAGCGCTCACCACGACGTTCACCGCGTCGCAGGGCTTGCTCCTGATGATCCCCAATCTCTACAAGATCGCGGGCGAGCTGACGGCCTTCTGCATGCACGTTGCAGCGCGAACCCTGGCCACGCATGCGCTGAGCATCTTCGGGGACCATTCGGACGTCATGGCCTGCCGGCAGATCGGGCTGGGCCTGCTGGCATCCGGCTCGGTGCAGGAGGCCCACGACCTCGCGGCGGTGGCCCACGCGGCGACGCTCAAGGCCCGGGTGCCGTTCCTGCACTTCTTCGACGGGTTCCGGACCTCGCACGAGGTGGCGAAGATCGCCGAGATCTCGGACGAGCAGCTGCTGGCGATGGTGGACGAGCAGGCCATCGCGGCACACCGGGGGCGCGCGCTCGACCCCGAGCATCCGGTCCTGCGCGGCACCGCCCAGAACCCGGACGCCTTCTTCCAGGCTCGCGAGGCGTGCAATCCCTTCTACGCCGAGTGCCCCGAGATCGTGCAGCTGGAGATGGACCGTCTCGCCGAGCTCACCGGGCGGCGGTACCACCTCGTGGACTACCATGGCCACCCCGAGGCCGAGCGGGTGGTGGTGGTCATGGGCTCGGGCGCCGAGGTTGCGCACGAGACCGTCGACTGGCTCGTCGCCCGGGGCGAACGGGTCGGCGTGCTCAAGGTCCGGCTCTACCGGCCCTTTCCGGCCGAGGCATTCCTCGAGGCGGTACCGAAGGCGGTCCGCAGTCTGGCGGTTCTGGACCGGACCAAGGAGCCGGGGGCGCCCGGCGAGCCTCTGTACCTCGACGTGCTGACCACGTTCGCCGAGGCGCGCGGCGTGCGTCCGATGCCCACCATCGTGGGCGGTCGGTACGGACTGTCCTCGAAGGAGTTCGATCCGGGGATGGTCCGCGCGGTGTTCGAGAACCTCGGCCGGCCGGAGCCCAAGAACCACTTCACCGTCGGCATCGTCGACGACGTGGGCCGGACGTCGCTGGAGTGGCAGCGGGACTTCGAGATCGCCTTCCCCGGCCGGACCCAGGCCGTCTTCTACGGCCTCGGCGCCGACGGGACCGTCGGTGCGAACAAGGCCTCGATCAAGATCATCGGGGAGGAGACCGAGCACGCCGCGCAGGGCTACTTCGTCTACGACTCGAAGAAGTCCGGGGCGATGACCATCAGCCACCTGCGCTTCGGGCCGGGGCCCATCCGCTCGTCATACCTGGTGAAGCAGGCCGGCTTCGTCGGGGTGCACCAGTTCACGCTCATCGACCGGCTGGACGTGCTCGAGCTCGCCGCTCCGGGCGCGGCGGTCCTCATCAACGCTCCATACCCTCCGGACCAGCTGTGGGACCAGCTGCCCCGTGAGTTCCAGCAGACGGTGCTGGAGAAGAAGCTGCAGCTGCACGTCATCGACGCGGTCAAGGTGGCCCAGGCGGCGGGGATGGGTGGCCGCATCAACGCGGTCATGCAGGCGTGCTTCTTCGCCCTCTCCGGCGTGCTTCCCCGCGACGAGGCCATCGCGGAGATCAAGAAGTCCATCGAGAAGGCCTACCGGAAGAAGGGTGCCGAGGTGGTGCGCCGCAACCACGCGGCAGTGGATGCGTCCCTGGAGGCGCTGTTCCCGGTACCGGTCCCGGGGAAGCTCACCGCCAGGCGCGGCCGTCCGCCGGTGGTGGCCCCGGAGGCGCCGGACTTCGTCCGCCGGGTGACGGCAGTGATGCTGGAGAACAAGGGCGACCTCCTGCCGGTGAGCGCGTTCCCGGTGGACGGCACCTGGCCCACCGCGACGGCCCGCTGGGAGAAACGGAACCTGGCGCTGGAGATTCCCGTCTGGGACGCGCCCCTCTGCATCCAGTGCAACAAGTGCGCGCTGGTCTGCCCCCACGCCGCCATTCGCACCAAGGTCTACGGCGAGAGCGCGGTGGCCACCGCGCCACAGGGCTTCAAGCACATGGGCTTCAAGGGACAGCCGGGGAGCGCCTACACGGTGCAGGTGGCGCCGGAGGACTGCACCGGCTGCGGCCTCTGCGTCGAGGTCTGCCCGGCGAAGGACAAGGCGAACCCGAGGCACAAGGCGCTGGAGCTCGCGCCCCAGCCGCCGCTCCGCGAGCAGGAACGGAAGGCGTTCGACTTCTTCCTCGGGCTGCCGGAGGTGGACCGGACCACGCTCCGCCTCGACGTGAAGGGCACCCAGTTCCTCCAGCCGCTGATGGAGTTCTCCGGTGCCTGCGCGGGATGCGGCGAGACGCCGTACATCAAGATGCTCACCCAGCTCTTCGGCGACCGAATGATCATCGCCAACGCCACCGGGTGCTCGTCGATCTACGGAGGAAACCTCCCCAGCACGCCATACACGGTGAACAAGGAGGGCAGGGGCCCGGCCTGGTCGAACTCGCTCTTCGAGGACAACGCCGAGTTCGGGTTCGGCATCCGGTTCGGTACCGATGCACTCAAGCACCTCGCAGAGGTGATGCTGAAGCGGCACGCCCCGGTGCTCGGCGACGCCTTCGTCACCGAGCTGCTCGAGGCGGACCAGTCCACCGAGGCCGGCCTGGCGGCGCAGCGGAAGCGGGTCGCCGAGCTGAAGAAGAGGCTGAAGCCCGACGGGCTGGAGGGGAGAAAGCTGCTCGGCCTCGCCGACCACCTGGTGAAGAAGACCGTCTGGATCGTCGGCGGCGACGGCTGGGCCTACGACATCGGGTACGGCGGGCTGGACCACGTCCTGTCCACCGACCTGGACGTGAACATCCTGGTGCTGGACACCGAGGTGTACTCCAACACCGGCGGGCAGCAATCGAAGGCCACGCCGATCGGCGCCGCAGCCAAGTTCGCCGCCGCTGGCAAGTCCGTCGCCAAGAAGGACCTCGGCCTGCTGGCGATGGGCTACCGCACGGCGTACGTGGCGCAGGTGGCGTTCGGGTCGAAGGATGCCCAGACGGTGAAGGCGCTGCTGGAGGCCGAGAGCTATCGCGGGCCCTCCCTGGTCATCGCCTACAGCCACTGCATCGCGCACGGGTACGACCTGATCCATGGGCTCGAGCAGCAGAAGCGGGCGGTGGACTCGGCGACCTGGCCGCTCTACCGCTTCGATCCCCGGCGCATCGCGGCCGGGCAGCCACCACTGGTGCTGGACTCCGGGCCGGCGAAGCTCCCGGTGCGCGACTACATGCGCGAGGAAGCGAGGTTCCGGATCACCGAGACGCTGGATCCCGAGCGGTACAAGCAGCTTCTCGCCTGGGCACAGCAGAACGTGACGCAGCGGTACGGCGTCTACGAGCAGCTGGCCAAGGTGGTCGTGCCGCAGGCCACCACCATCCCCGACGTCCGGCCGCCGCCCTCGGCCGCCCTGGAGTGAGCACGCACATGGACCTCTCCGTCGAGTACCTGGGACTGAAGCTCGCGCACCCGCTCCTGCCGGGTGCCTCGCCGCTGGCAGACGAGGTGGGGACCGCCCGGGCGCTGGAAGATGCGGGAGCTCCGGCCATCACCCTGCGCTCGCTCTTCGAGGAGCAGCTCACGCAGGAGCAGCTGTCCACCTTCATGGCCACCGAACGGTACCGGGAATTCTCCTCCGAGGCGTCGAGCGTTCTGCCCGAGCCACCCGACTACCGGCTGGGCCCGGATGCCTATCTGGAGCAGATCCGGAAGATCCGCACCGCGGTGAAGGTTCCGGTCATCGCCTCGCTGAACGGGACGACGCCGGGCGGCTGGCTCGACTTCGCTCGCCTCATCGAGGAAGCGGGGGCGAGCGCGCTGGAGCTCAACCTGTACTCGGTGCCCACCGACCCGGCGCGCGACGGGGCGGCGGTGGAGCGGGAGACCCTGGAGCTGGTCCGGACCCTGAAGGGAAGGGTGAAGATCCCGGTGGCGGTGAAGCTTTCGCCCTTCTACACCTCGATCTCCAGCTTCGCCCGCGGGCTCGAGGAAGCGGGAGCGGACGGCCTCGTCGTCTTCAACCGGGTGTTCGAACCGGACATCGACGTCGACGCCCTGGAGGTGAGGCGGGTGCTCCATCTGTCGGACAGCTCGGAGCTACCGCTCCGGCTCCGCTGGCTGGCCATCCTCTCGGCCCAGCGGCGCCTCCCGCTGGCCATCAGCGGCGGCGTGCACGAGGTCATCGACGTGATCCGGGCGCTGATGGCCGGGGCGACCGTGGTGCAGCTGGTCTCCACGCTGCTCCGGAACGGCCCCTCGCGGTTGCTGTCGCTCAGGGCGGGGCTCGAGCGATGGCTGGTGGAGCGCGAGTACACGTCGGTGCGTCAGCTCCGGGGGAGCATGAACCTCAAGGCCTGTCCGGACCCGTCCGCGTACCAGCGGGCGAACTACATCCACCTCCTGCACGGGTGGCGTGAGCACCCCGGAGCTCCCTGACCGCCGAGAATTCTCAACGCTGCTGCGGAATCGCGCTGTCGATCACCCGGGTGACCCGCTCCGGCTCGTCGAGCATCGGCCAGTGGCTGACGCCGTGGAGGTGCTCCACCGTGCGGCAGGGTCTCGCCCTGGGATCTCGAGACGCGGTGTGGTCGGTCACGACGCAGCGGAGGGGACCCGGGTACGCGGCGAGCGCGGAGACCGGCTCGAAGGCGCCCATCCCGGCAATCGTCCGCTGGAGGACGTCCCTCGGGGTCTGCCGGACGCTGGCGAGCACCGCGGTGCGGGTCTCGGGTCGGGCGCCGGTCAGAAGCCTCTCGGTGAGCGCATCGACCTTGGCACGGAACGCGGCGTCATCTGCCGCCGCGAGCTCGGCGGTGAGCGCGGCGAGCTCGGTGCGGAGGTCACCCGGAGGATCGATGAGGACCAGCGCGGCCACGCGATCCGGGTGGAGGCCGGCGTACCGGCTCACGACATCGGCCCCGAACGAGTGGCCCACCAGGACCGCCTGATCGACGCTCGCCACATCCAGGATCACCGAGAGGTCGTGGACCAGCGTGTCGAGGTCGTACTTCTTCCGCGGGGCCAGCGAGCTGTCGCCGCATCCGCGCTGGTCGTAGGCGATGACCCGCGCCCGGTCCTCCA
>Ga0207679_10000448_pt1 | contig 29103 bp, 28 predicted proteins | sample KBSC73metaG_FD_184320 | JGI IMG/M metagenome (GOLD analysis project Ga0207679, IMG submission 184320) | Corn rhizosphere microbial communities from Kellogg Biological Station, Michigan, USA - KBS C7-3 metaG (SPAdes) (version 2) | ecosystem: Host-associated > Plants > Roots > Rhizosphere > Soil ... | reverse complement strand
CACCTTGACGAGACCCGGTGCTCGACAAGGTGGGCATCGGTCTGGCCGGGTACGGGATGGTCGGACATGCGATCAGCTGGGTATGGGGAACGCCGGAGGAATGGCCTGCGTCAAGTCAAAGAACACCGCCCTGCCCGACTCAGTCGAGCCCGGCGAGTCGGGACTTGATGGACGGCTCGCCCTGGAATGGCGAAAGGGCCGCATGGCGGCCCTTTCGTCCCAGGGATCAGCTCTTGAGCGCGTTCAGCACGGCACCGGCGCAAAGCTCCATCAAGCCGCCGGGCACGATACCGAACAGCAGCGCGGCAAAGCCGTTCAGCGTAAGCACCGTGCGAACGTCCAACGAGGCATTGAGCGGCCGGGCATCGGCCGGCTCGTCGAAGTACATGACCTTGACGATGCGCAGGTAGTAGTAGGCACCGACCAGGGACAGCACCACCGCGATCACGGCCAGCACGATGTAGCTGTACTGGTTCGTCGTCACGATCGCCTGGAGCACCGACAGCTTGGCGAAGAAGCCGACCGTGGGCGGAATGCCCGCGAGCGAGAACATGAACACCGCCATCACCGCCGCGAAGAACGGGCTGCGCTTGGCCAGGCCCTTGAAGTCGTCGATCTGGTCGGCTTCGAAGCCCTGACGCGACAGCAGCATCACCATGCCGAAGGTGCCGAGCGTCGTGAACACATAGGTGACGATGTAGAACAGGGCCGAGCCGTAGCCGTTGGGCGCCGACAGGGTGTTGTTCGCGATCACCGTGGGCGCGAAGCCCAGCAGCATGAAGCCGATGTTGCTGATGGTCGAATACGCCAGCATCCGCTTCAGGTTGCTTTGGGCGATGGCGACCACGTTGCCGATGAACATGGAACCGACCGACAGGACAATGATCATCTGCTGCCAGTCGAGCGCGAGGCCCAGCAGCCCTTCGACCAACAGGCGGAAGGTCATCGCGAACGCGGCGAGCTTCGGCGCGCCTGCGATCAGCAGCGTCACCGCCGTGGGGGCGCCGTGGTAGACGTCAGGCACCCACATGTGGAACGGCACTGCGCCGAGCTTGAAGGCCACGCCGGCCATCACGAACACGAGGCCGAGGGCGAGGACGCCTTCGTTGAGCTGGCCGGTGACGATGGCTTCGAACACGCGCGGGATGTCGAGCGAGCCGGTGGCCCCGTACATCATCGACAGGCCGTACAGCAGGAACCCGCTGGCCAGCGCGCCGAGCACGAAGTACTTCATCGCCGCCTCGGTGGCCTGCGCATGATCGCGGCGCAACGCCGTCAGCGCATACAGCGAGAGCGACATCAGCTCCAGGCCCAGGTACATCACCAGGAAGTTGTTGGCCGACAGCATGACGCTGATGCCCAGCAGCGAGAACAGGCTCAGCGTGAAGAGTTCACCCTTGAGCATCTCCCGCTCGGCCGCATACGGCCGTGCATAGACCAGCGACACCATGACGGCGAGCGCCGCGAAGAAGCCGAGCAGGTGGCCAAGCGAATCGCTCACGACCATGCCCTGCATCGCGTAGATGGCCGGGGTGTCGATGTAGGTGAAGTGCATGGCCGCCACGGCGGCGAGCGTGAGCTGCGTCAGCCAGTAGGTGGGCGTGCGGCGTGGGCTCTTGACCCACAGATCGACCATGGACACGACGAGGGCCATGACGAGCAGCAACAGCTCGGGATAGATCGCCAACCAGTTCATGTGATTCATTGTTTCGTTCCCGAGGTGCGATCAGTTCAGCTTCGAGACGGCCACGTGGCGGAGCAGTTCGTTGACGCTGACGTGCATGACGTCGGTGAAGGGTTTCGGATGCAGGCCCATGTAGAGGGTTGCCACCGCCAGGGCGCCCAGCATCGCGAATTCGCGAAGGTTGATGTCGGTCAGCGCACGCACCTCGTCGTTGACGACCGGGCCGAAGTACACGCGCTTGATCATCCACAGCGTGTAGGCGGCGCCGAAGATCAGCGCGGTGGCGGCCAATGCGCCCAGCCAGAAGTTCACCTTCACGGTGCCGAGGATCACCATCCATTCGCCCACGAAGCCGGCGGTGGCCGGCAGGCCGCAGTTGGCCATGCCGAAGAAGACGGCGAACGCGGCGAACTTGGGCATCGTGTTGACCACGCCGCCGTAGCTCGCGATTTCACGGGAGTGCACGCGGTCGTACAGCACGCCGATGCACAGGAACATGGCACCCGACACGAAGCCGTGAGACACCATCTGCACCAACGCACCGGACACGCCGAGTTCGTTGAACAGGAAGAAGCCGAGCGTCACGAAACCCATGTGCGCCACCGAGGAGTACGCGACGAGTTTCTTCATGTCCTGCTGCACGAGGGCCACGAGGCCGACGTAGATCACCGCCACCAGCGACAGCGCGATGATGAACCAGGCGTATTGCTGGCTGGCATCGGGTGCGATGGGCAGCGAGAAGCGCAGGAAGCCGTAGCCGCCGAGCTTGAGCATGATGGCCGCCAGCACCACGGAGCCACCGGTGGGCGCCTCCACGTGGGCGTCAGGCAACCAGGTGTGCACCGGCCACATCGGCACCTTGACCGCGAATGCCGCGAGGAATGCAAAGAACAGCATCGTCTGCGCAGGCAGGGACAGCGGCAGCGTGTGCCACGACCGGATATCGAAGCTGCTGCCCGATTTGTAGTACAGGTAGATCAACGCCACGAGCATCAGCAACGAGCCCGCGAGCGTGTAGAGGAAGAACTTGAACGCGGCGTACACGCGGCGCGGGCCGCCCCAGATGCCGATGATGATGTACATCGGGATCAGCGTGGCCTCGAAGAACACGTAGAACAGCAGGCCGTCGAGGGCGGAGAACACGCCGATCATCAGGCCGGAGAGGATCAGGAACGAGCCCATGTACTGGTTCACCCGGTCGGTGACGACCTCCCACGCGGCGATCACCACGATGATCGTGATGAAGGCGGTGAGCAGCACGAACCACACCGAAATGCCGTCGATCCCGAGGTGGTAGTGCGCCTTGAAGCGCTCGATCCAGAACTCCTTGTCCGGATGGGCCGAGTTCTCGACGAACTGCAGGGCCGCGGTGGTGGCGTCGAACCCGGTGATCAGCGGGATCGTGATGACGAAGCTGACGATCGCCGCGACGAGGGCGAACCAGCGCACCGCGCCCGCGTTGCTGTCGCGGCCGAAAGCCAGGAGGAATGCGCCGGCAAACACCGGCAGCCAGATGGCGAGACTCAACAAACCCATGTTCTTGTTCTCCGTGACCTTATTTGCCCAGCGGGTTGCTGAGGTAGGGCCACAACTGCCAGGTCATCAGGCTCACGACGCCGAGGATCATGACCAGCGCATACCAGTAGAGGTACCCCGATTGAACGACGCGCACCACCGAGGCCAGGCCGCCGACCAGGCGTGCCGAACCGTTGATGACGGCGCCGTCGATCACCGCGGCGTCCCCACCCTTCCACAGGCCGCGGCCCAGGAGGCGCGCACCGGCGGCGAGCACGTTCTCGTTGAACCAGTCGAAGAAGTACTTGTTCTCGAGGATGCGGTTGATGAAACCGGTGCGTGCCTTGATGGCCGCCGGAATTTCCGGTTTGACCATGTAGAAGAAATAGGCCGTCACGACGCCAGCGAGGGCAAGCCAGAACGGAGGAGCGGTCAAGCCGTGCAGTGCCATGGCGATCGGGCCGTGGAATTCGCGCTCGAGTTCTTCCATCGCCGGGTGCAGGTGCTCATTGACGAAGATGGCGCCCTTGAAGAAATCACCGTACAGCATCGGCTGGATCGTCATGTAGCCGATCACGACCGAGGGGATGGCCAGCAGCACGAGCGGCAGCGTGACGACCCATTTGGATTCGTGCGGCGTGTGTGCGTGGCCGTGGCCGTGGTCGTCGTGGTGATCGTGCTCACCGGGGAACGGCTTGTGATGGAAATGCTCCTTGCCATGGAAGACGAGGAAGTACATGCGGAACGAATAGAAGGCGGTGACGAACACCCCCGCCATCACGGCGAAATTGGCGAAACCGGCGGCCGGGAGGTGGCTCAGGTGCACGGCCTCGATGATGCTGTCCTTCGAATAGAAGCCCGAGAACAGCGGCGTGCCGATCAACGCCAGCGAGCCGAGCAGCGAAGTGATCCAGGTGATGGGCATGTACTTGCGCAGGCCGCCCATGTTGCGGATGTCCTGGTCGTGGTGCATGCCGATGATGACTGAGCCGGCCCCGAGGAACAGCAGCGCCTTGAAGAACGCGTGCGTCATCAGGTGGAAGACGGCCACGGAATACGCCGACGCACCGAGCGCGACGGTCATGTACCCGAGCTGCGACAGCGTGGAATACGCGACCACGCGCTTGATGTCGTTCTGGATGATGCCCAAAAAGCCCATGAAGAGCGCCGTGATGGCGCCGATCACCATCACGAAGTTCAGGGCCGTGTCGGACAGCTCGAACAGCGGCGACATGCGGGCGACCATGAAGATGCCGGCCGTCACCATCGTGGCGGCGTGGATCAGCGCGGAGATGGGCGTGGGGCCTTCCATCGAATCGGGCAGCCACACATGCAGCGGGAATTGCGCGCTCTTGCCCATGGCGCCGATGAACAGGCAGATGCAGATGACGGTGATCAGCATCCAGTCGGTACCGGGGAAGCCGATCTTGGCGAGTTCACCGGCCTTGCCGAACACCTCGGTGTAGCTCAGCGTGCCGCCGTAGGCGACGATCAGGCCAATCCCAAGGATGAAGCCGAAGTCGCCCACGCGGTTGACGATGAAGGCCTTCATGTTCGCGAAGATGGCCGTCGGCTTGGTGTACCAGAAGCCGATCAGCAGGTACGACACGAGGCCCACCGCTTCCCAGCCGAAGAACAGCTGGAGCAGGTTGTTGCTCATCACGAGCATCAACATCGAGAAGGTGAACAGCGAGATGTACGAGAAGAAGCGCTGGTAGCCGGCGTCTTCCTCCATGTAGCCGATGGTGTAGATGTGCACCATCAGCGACACGAAGGTCACCACGCACATCATCATCGCCGTGAGGCCGTCGACCATGAAGCCGACTTCCATCTTCAGGTCGCCCAGCACCATCCATTGGTAAATGGTTTCGTTGAAGCGGGCGCCGTCGGCGATCACGTCCTTCAGGGTCATCGCCGACAGCACGAAGGCGATGGCCACGCCCAGGATGGTGGCGATGTGCGAGCCGCGGCGACCCACGGCCTTGCCGAAGAAGCCGGCGATCACGGCGCCGGCGAGCGGTGCGAGCGGCACCGCGAGCAACAGGTTTTGCGAGAGTTGTGCAGACATCGATCTCAGCCCTTCAACTCGTCAAGTTCGTCGACATTGATGGTGGCGCGGTTGCGGAACAACACGACCAGGATGGCCAGCCCGATCGCCGATTCGGCGGCGGCCACGGTCAGGATGAAAAACACGAACACCTGGCCGGCCATGCGATCGGCGACGACCGGCAGGTAGTGCGAGAACGCGACGAAGTTCAGGTTCACCGCCAGCAGCATCAGCTCGATCGCCATCAGCAGCACGATCAGGTTCTTGCGGTTGAGGAAGATCCCGATCACCGACAAGGCGAACAGGATGGCGCCCACGGACAGGAAATGTCCGAGAGTGATGGGGCCCAAGGCGAGACTGGTCATTTGGTTTCTCCCGCCACCGGCTGCTCCGCCACGGGCGCGGCCGGTGCTTCCACCACGGCGTCCATCTTGACGAGGCGCAGGCGGTCACGCGCCTTCACGCGCACCTGGTCGGCCGGGTTCATCGACTTGGTGTCGCGGCGCGGGCGCAGCGTGAGTGCGATGGCGGCAATGATCGCGATCAGCAGCAGCACGGCGGCGAGCTGAAGCGGGTACAGGTATTCGGTGTAGATTTCCTTGCCGAGCAGCTTCGTGTTGCCCTGTGCCAGTTCAGCAGCCGTGGGCACCGGAGCCTCGCTCAGGCGGAAGCCGCCCAGCAGCACCGCGGCCATTTCCAGCGCGATGATCACACCGACCAGACCGGCCAGCGGGAAGTGTTTCCAGAAGCCGGCGCGAAGCCCATCGACGTTGATGTCGAGCATCATGACGACGAACAGGAACAGCACCATCACGGCGCCGACGTAGACGAGCACGAGCGAGATCGCGAGGAACTCGGCTTGAAGCAGCATCCACACACAGGCCGCCGAGGCGAAGGCGAGCACGAGGAACAACGCCGAATGCACCGCGCTGCGGGCCGTGATCACACGGAACGCGGCGCCGAGCAGCACGGCGGAGAAGACGTAGAAAAGCGCAGTGGTCATGTCCATGGGGTTCGATGGCGCCTGGCCACCCCCGCGGGGCGGCCTGACACGCCGACCTGGCGGTCAGCGGTAGCGGGCGTCAGCCTCCTTGTTGGCGGCGATTTCGGCCTCGTAGCGGTCACCCACCGCGAGGAGCATGTCCTTCGTGAAATACAGATCGCCACGCTTTTCACCGTGGTACTCGAAGACATGCGTTTCGACGATCGAATCGACCGGGCAGCTTTCTTCGCAGAAGCCGCAGAAGATGCACTTCGTCAGGTCGATGTCGTAGCGCTTGGTGCGGCGCGAACCGTCGTCCCGCACTTCGGATTCGATCGTGATGGCCAGCGCCGGGCACACGGCTTCGCACAGCTTGCAGGCGATGCAGCGCTCTTCGCCGTTTTCATAACGGCGCAGCGCATGAAGGCCGCGAAAGCGCGGGCTCAGCGGTGTCTTTTCCTCAGGGAATTGCACCGTGATGTTGCGTGACAGGAAATGCCGGCCGGTGAGGGCCAGGCCCTTGAACAGCTCGACGAGAAGGAAACTCGAGAAGAGATCCTTGATGGAGGCAACGGCAGCCATGGGGAACTCACTTCCAGATGTTGTACGGTGACTGGATCCACAGACCCACCACCAGCAGCCACACCAGCGTGACCGGAATGAAGATCTTCCAACCCAGACGCATGATCTGGTCGTAGCGGTAGCGCGGGAAGGAGGCGCGCACCCACAGGAAGACCGTCACGACGACGAAGGTCTTCAGGCCGAGCCAGATCCAGCCCGGGATCCAGTTGAACGGTGCGAAATCGAACGGCGGGAGCCAGCCACCCAGGAAGAGCGTGCTGGTGATGATCGACACCAGGATCATGTTCGCGTACTCGGCCAGGAAGAACATGGCGAACGCCATGCCCGAATACTCGATCATGTGGCCTGCCACGATTTCCGATTCGCCTTCCACCACGTCGAACGGATGGCGGTTGGTTTCGGCCAGGCCGGAGATGAAGAACACCAGGAAGATGGGCAGCAACGGCAGCCAGTTCCACGACAGGAAGCCGAGGCCCATGCTGGCGAACCGGCCATGGCCCTGCTGCATGACGATCTCGCTCATGTTCAGCGAGCCCGACACCATCAGCACGACGACCATGCAGAAACCCATTGCGATTTCATAGCTGACCATCTGGGCCGATGCACGCAGTGCGCCGAGGAAGGCGTACTTCGAGTTCGACGCCCAGCCGGCGATGATCACGCCATAGACTTCGATGGAGGTGATGGCCAGCAGCAGCAACAGGCCGGCATTGACGTTGGCAAGCACCACATCGGGACCGAACGGCACCACCGCCCAGGCGGCAAGCGCCGGCATGATGGTCATCACGGGGCCCAGCAGGAACAGGCCCTTGTTCGCTGCCGAGGGCATGATGATCTCTTTGAAGATCAGCTTGATGGCGTCGGCGATGGGGGTCAGCAGCCCCATGGGACCCACGCGGTTCGGGCCAGGACGGATCTGCGTCCAGCCGATGGCCTTGCGTTCCCACAGCGTGAGGTAGGCAACGGAAAGCATCAGCGGTGCCACCACCGCGATGATCTTGATCAGCGTCCAGGCGACCGGCCAGAAGCTGCCCAAGGTTGCGCTGCCGAAAGAAGTGATCGTGTCGAGCATGTCGTGGCGTCCTCAGGCTTTCTCGACGGTGATCGGGCCGAACATCGCGCCGAGGGCGGCAGTGGCCGGATGGCCTGCCGGCACGCGCACTGCATTGGCAGCCAGCGTGGGGTCGAGTTGGGCCGTCAACACGGCAATGGCATCGCCTTGCGACAGACGCACGGCCGCGTTGTCCTTCAAGCCCAGCTCGGCCCACAGCGAGGCCGAGAGGCCCGCGACCGGCGGACGGGCATCCTTCGTGAGCTGCAGCGAAGTGGCGCGGCGCACCAGCGAATCGCTCGCATAGATCATGACGTCGGAGACGCGCTCGAGGGCCGTGGTGGCGGCCGACGGCTTCACCGGAGCCGAGGTCTTGTTGCTCAGGCGGGCCGGTACGGTGGTGACGTCACCCAGGGCCTCGGCACGCACTTCTTCCGAGGTTTCCTGCGCAAAGCCACCGAGGCCCAGCAGGTTGCCCAGCACGCGCAGCACCTTCCAGGCCGGCCGTGCATCCGCCAGCGGCTTGACGACACCGTGGAAGCTTTGCACACGGCCTTCGGCGTTGACGAAGGTGCCGGAAGTTTCGGTGAACGGGGCGATCGGCAGCAGCACATCGGCCACATCGAGTGCGGCGTTCTTGAACGGCGTCAGCGCCACGACGAAGGCGGCATCCTGCAGGGAACGAACGGCCGCTGCCGGGTTGGCCGCATCGAACGCCGGTTCCGTGTTGAGGAGCAGGCAGGCTTTCAGCGAACCGGTCAGCATCTGCTGGGCGTTCAACCCGCCCTGCCCCGGCAGCGCGTTGACGAGCTGCGCACCGACGGTGTTGGCGGCTTCGGTGAGGTAGCCCACGGTGGCGCCGGTCTGCTCGCCGATCCAGTTGGCAAGCGACAGCAGGCCGCTGGCCTGCGGATGCTGCGCCGCGGCGTTGCCGAGCAGCACGGCCTTGCGTTCACCCGACAGCAGCGAGGTGGCCACGGCCTTGGCGGCATCGGTGACGTTCGCGCTCAGCGGTGCGGTCACGCCCTTCTCGGCCGCGACGGCTGCGGCGATCTCTGCCAGCGCCTGCACCCAGCCGCTCGGAGCCACGGTCAGCGAACTTGCCACAGGCATCAGCCAGTCATCCTGCACGGCGTGCAGGCTGTGCACCTTGGCGCCTTGGCGCGCGGCCTGGCGCAGACGCGCGGCGAACAGCGGATGATCCTTGCGCAGGAAGGAGCCGACGACCAGCACGCGCTGCAGCGTCGACAGCGACGCGATGGAGGTGCCGAGCCAGCGAACGCCTTCGGGTGCCGTGAAGTCGGCATGGCGCACGCGGTGATCGATGTTCTCGCTGCCAAGGCCGCGCACGAGCTTGGCCAGCAGGTGGAGTTCCTCCACCGTGCTGTGGGCCGAGCCGATGGCACCGATCCGCTGCGCACCGTGCTGCTGCTTGATTTCGGTCAGGCTGCGGGAGACGTACTCGAGCGCGGTGGTCCAGTCGGTGGCATGCCACTCGCCGTTTTGCTTGACCATCGGCTGCGTCAGCCGGTCATCGCTGTTGAGCGATTCGTACGAGAAGCGATCGCGGTCGGCGATCCAGCATTCGTTGACGTCTTCGTTTTCGAGCGGCACGACCCGCATCACGCGGTTCGACTTGACCTGCACGATGAGGTTGGCACCGGTGCTGTCGTGCGGGCTCACGCTCTTGCGGCGGGACAGCTCCCAGGTGCGGGCGCTGTAGCGGAACGGCTTGCTGGTCAGCGCACCCACCGGGCAGATGTCGATCATGTTGCCGGAGAGTTCGGAATCGACCGTGTCGCCGGCCACCGTGGTGATCTCGGAGTGCTCGCCGCGGTGGATCATGCCGAGTTCCATCTGGCCGGCCACTTCCTGGCCGAACCGCACGCAGCGCGTGCAATGGATGCAGCGGCTCATCTCTTCCATCGAGATCAGCGGCCCCACGTCCTTGTGGAACACGACGCGCTTTTCCTCGTTGTAGCGCGACGAGGAAGCGCCGTAGCCCACGGCCAAGTCCTGCAGCTGGCATTCGCCGCCCTGGTCACAGATCGGGCAGTCGAGCGGGTGGTTGATCAGCAGGAATTCCATCACGCCCTGCTGCGCCTTCAGCGCCTTGTCGCTCTTGGTGCGGACGATCATGCCCTGCGTGACGGGCGTGGCGCAGGCCGGCATCGGCTTGGGCGCCTTTTCGATGTCGACCAGGCACATGCGGCAGTTGGCCGCGATGGACAGCTTCTTGTGGTAGCAGAAATGGGGGATGTACGTGCCGGCCTTGTCGGCGGCATGCATCACCATGCTGCCCTCCTGCACCTCCACCTTCTTGCCGTCGAGTTCGATTTCGATCATGTCGTGTGTCGCCTTGCGGGTGCCGCTCAGACGTAGGCGGGTACCGTGGACGTCTTGTGCTCGATCAGGTGCACGAATTCGTCGCGGAAGTGTTTGATCATGGCGCGCACGGGCATGGCCGCGGCGTCACCGAGCGCGCAGATGGTGCGGCCCTGGATGTTGTCGGCGACGGAATTCAACAGATCGATGTCTTCCATGCGCCCCTGCCCGTGGGCAATGCGCTCCACCATGCGGTGCAGCCAGCCCGTGCCTTCGCGGCATGGGGTGCACTGGCCGCAGCTTTCGTGCATGTAGAAATACGACAGGCGCAACAGGCTCTGCACCATGCAGCGCGAGTCGTCCATCACGATGACGGCGCCCGAACCGAGCATGGAGCCGGCCTTGGCGATGGCGTCGTAGTCCATCGTCAGGTCCATCATGATGTTGGCCGGCAGCACCGGCGCCGACGAACCACCCGGGATGACGGCCTTGAGCTTGCGCCCCTTGCGCACCCCGCCTGCCAGCTCGAGCAGCGTCGAGAACGGCGTGCCGAGCGGAATCTCGAAGTTGCCGGGCTTTTCCACGTCGCCCACCACCGAGAAGATCTTCGTGCCGCCGTTGTTGGGCTTGCCCACTTCGAGGTAGGGCTGGCCGCCGTGGCGAATGATCCAGGGCACCGCGGCAAACGTTTCGGTGTTGTTGATCGTGGTGGGCTTGCCGTACAACCCATAGCTGGCCGGGAACGGCGGCTTGAAGCGCGGCTGGCCCTTCTTGCCTTCGAGCGATTCGAGCAATGCGGTTTCTTCGCCGCAGATGTAGGCGCCGAAACCGTGTGCCGCATGCAGCTGGAAGCTGAACGCGGACCCGAGGATGTTGTCGCCCAGGAACCCGGCAGCGCGTGCCTCCTCCAGCGCGGCCTCGAAGCGTTCATACACCTCGAAGATCTCGCCGTGGATGTAGTTGTACCCGACGCTGATGCCCATCGCGAAGGCGGCGATCGCCATGCCTTCGATGACGATGTGCGGGTTGTACATCAGGATGTCGCGGTCCTTGCACGTGCCAGGTTCGCCTTCGTCCGAATTGCAGACGAGGTACTTCTGCCCCGGAAACTGCCGGGGCATGAAGCTCCACTTCAATCCGGTGGGAAAGCCGGCGCCACCGCGGCCGCGCAGGCCGGAGGCCTTCACTTCGGCAATGACCTGGTCCGGGGTCATCGGCTCTGCGCCGTTGCCGCCCGTGAGGATCTTGCGCAAGGCCTGGTAGCCGCCGCGGGCCTCGTAGTCCTTGAGGGACCAGTTCTTGCCATCGAGGCCGGCGTAGATCTGCGCGCCGATGTGGCGGTCATGGAAACAGGTTTCCAGGCCCTTGGCCTGGAATTTGGAGAGGTCGAGCTGGGGTTGCATCTCGGGGCCCTCGATCACTTGACCGCCGCACGCAGCGTGTCGACGAGTTCGTCCAGACGCTCCGGGGTCATGAAACTGCACATCTGACGATCGTTCACGAGCATCACCGGCGCATCGGCACAAGCGCCCAGGCATTCACTCTTCTGCACCGTGAACAGGCCGTCCGCCGTGGTGCCGCCCTGCGCCACGCCGAGCTTCTCGCACAAATGGTTCAGCGCCTTTTGCCCGTCACGCAACTGGCACGGCAGGTTCGCACAGACGTTCAGCTTGAACGTGCCGACCGGCTGCTGGTTGTACATGTTGTAGAACGTGGTCACCTCGTGGACCGCGATCGGCGGCATGCCGAGCACGTCAGCGATCTGGCGTTCCGCTTCAGGGGACACATGGCCTTGTTCCTGCTGGACGATGGCAAGGCAAGCCATCACGGCCGATTGGCGTTGGTCGGCAGGATACTTCGCAACTTCGCGGGCGAAACGGGCGAGGGTCGCTGCCGAGGGGGTGGCGTCGGTTGAGCTCATCGGGGTTTACCTGTCAATCTCGCCGAACACGATGTCCATCGTGCCGATCACGGCCACGGCGTCGGCAATCATGTGACCACGCGACATTTCGTCCATCGCTGCAAGGTGGGCGAAGCCGGGCGGGCGGATCTTCAGGCGATAGGGTTTGTTGGCGCCGTCGCTGACGATGTAGATGCCGAACTCGCCCTTCGGGTGCTCGACGGCCGCATACACCTCGCCCTCGGGCACATGGAAGCCTTCGGTGAACAGCTTGAAATGGTGGATCAGCTCTTCCATGCTGGACTTCATGTCCACGCGCGAAGGCGGCGCCACCTTGTGGTTGTCGGTGATGACCGGGCCCGGATTGGCGCGCAGCCAGTCCACGCATTGCTTGATGATGCGGTTGGATTGGCGCATCTCCGCCACGCGCACCAGGTAGCGGTCGTACGTGTCACCGTTCGTGCCCACCGGCACGTCGAAGTCGACGCGCGCGTAGGCGTCGTACGGTTGCTTCTTGCGCACATCCCAGGCAATGCCCGAGCCGCGCAGCATGGGACCGCTGAAACCGAGGTTCAGCGCCCGTTCGGGCGACACCACGCCGATGCCCACCGTGCGCTGCTTCCAGATGCGGTTTTCCGTGAGCAGGGTTTCGTAGTCGTCGACGTTCTTCGGGAAGCGGCGGCAGAAGTCGTCGATGAAATCGAGCAGCGACCCTTGCCGGTTCTCGTTGAGCGCCTGGATGGCCTTGGCGTTACGGATCTTCGATGCCTTGTACTGCGGCATGGTGTCCGGCAGGTCGCGGTAGACGCCGCCCGGACGGAAGTAGGCCGCGTGCATGCGCGCGCCCGACACCGCTTCGTACATGTCGAACAGGTCTTCCCGTTCGCGGAAGCAGTAGATCAGCACGTTCATCGCGCCGCAGTCGAGGCCGTGCGCGCCGAGCCACATCAGGTGGTTCAGCAAACGCGTGATTTCGGCGAACATCACACGGATGTACTGCGCACGAAGCGGCACGTCGATGCCGAGCAACCGCTCGATGGCCATGCAGTACGCCTGCTCGTTGGACATCATCGACACGTAGTCGAGGCGGTCCATGTAGGGCAGGCTCTGGATGAACGTCTTGGTTTCAGCGAGCTTTTCGGTGGCCCGGTGCAGCAGACCGATGTGCGGGTCGGCACGCTGGATCACTTCGCCGTCGAGCTCGAGCACGAGGCGCAACACCCCGTGCGCGGCGGGGTGCTGGGGACCGAAGTTCAGCGTGTAGTTCTTGATCTCAGCCATTAATGCAGACCACCGTAGTTGTCTTCACGGATGATGCGGGGGGTGACTTCGCGCGGTTCGATCGTGACCGGTTGGTAGATCACGCGCTTTTGTTCCGCGTCGTAGCGCATCTCGACGTGGCCGGACACTGGGAAGTCCTTGCGGAACGGATGGCCGATGAAGCCATAGTCGGTCAGGATGCGGCGCAGGTCTTCATGACCTTCGAAGAGGATGCCGTACAGGTCGAACGCTTCGCGCTCGAACCAGTTGCCCGAATTCCAGATGCCAGTGACCGACGCCACCGAAGGCAGGTCGTCATCGGGGCAGAACACCTTCAGGCGAAGGCGCCAGTTGTTCGTGACCGACAGCAGGTGGGAGACGACGCAAAAGCGCAGGCCGTCCCGAGGCTCATCCTTGTAGCTCGAATAATCGACACCACACAGGTCGATCAACTGCTCGAATTTCAAGCCCGGGTGGTCGCGCAGTTGCTGGGCCACCGAGAGGTAATCCGCGGCGCCGACGGTGAGCGTCAGCTCCCCGCGATCGAGCACGAGGGATTTGATCGACGGACCCAAGTCGGCCTCGAGGCGGGCCTTCAACGTTTCAAGTTTGCTCATCGCTGCAGCCCTCAACGAGCAATGGTGTTTTCGCGGCGGATCTTCGCCTGCAATTGCAAGATGCCGTAGAGCAGTGCCTCGGCCGTGGGCGGACAGCCCGGCACGTAGACATCCACAGGCACGATGCGATCGCACCCGCGCACGACGGAATAGCTGTAGTGGTAATAGCCGCCGCCATTGGCACACGACCCCATCGACAACACCCAGCGCGGCTCGGCCATCTGGTCATAGACCTTGCGAAGCGCAGGCGCCATCTTGTTGCACAAGGTGCCGGCGACGATCATCAGGTCACTCTGCCGCGGACTCGGGCGGAACAACATGCCGAACCGGTCGATGTCGTAGCGCGCCGCACCGGCGTGCATCATTTCGACCGCACAGCAGGCCAGGCCGAACGTCATGGGCCACAAGGACCCGGTCTTCGACCAGTTGATCACCGTATCCAGGCTGGTGGTGACGAAACCCTCTTTGAGAACGCCTTCGATGCCCATACTGCTATCTCCCGATCATTCCCAGTCCAATGCGCCCTTTTTCCACTCGTAGACAAACCCTACGACGAGGACACCCAGGAACACCATCATGGCCCAGAAGCCGACGGCACCGATTTCCTTCAGCGAAACTGCCCATGGGAAGAGAAAGGCAATTTCCAGGTCGAACAGAATGAAGAGGATGGCGACGAGGTAATACCGCACATCGAATTTCATCCGGGCGTCTTCGAACGCCTCGAACCCGCATTCATAAGGAGAATTCTTGGCCGTGTCAGGACGGCGAGGCCCGAGCAGAAAACCCAGGACTTGGGGCGCAACACCGACCGCCGCGCCGACCAGGATGAACAGGATGACGGGCAGGTAGGGGGCCAGATTCATGATGGGCTTCAGGTCTTGAGACAACGACGAAGCGCGCATAACGCGCGCTTCGTCGAAGGATCTGGTGCCGACGGCGAGACTCGAACTCGCACAGCTTTCGCCACTACCCCCTCAAGATAGCGTGTCTACCAATTTCACCACGTCGGCGGTGCACTTTTCTGAACGTTCGGATCGCTTGAGGTTTGCTCACCGAACAGCCGCTTATTCTAACCTGATTCCCGTGCTTTTTACAGGGGATCGTGAGATTTCAGCAGAGAAAATTAGAAGGACATTGTGGCCGTGTCTTCCAGGCGCTCACTTCGTGCCGGAGGCAGCCGATGCAGCAGCCGCAGGAGCGCTTGCCGGAACCGGTGCAGGCACAGCGACCGCCGAGGCGGGAGCCGGAAGCGCCCCCGGGATCTGCACCGGTGCGCTCGCGGCCGGCGCAGCGGCCCGTTCGAGCACGCTGTCACCACCACCGGTCGCCGGCCTGGCCCTCGTCGCATCCGAGGCGTAGACCAGGATCAAGGTGCATGAAAAGAAGATCGCGGCGGCAATGGCCGTGGTACGCGACAGGAAGTTGGCACTGCCGGTGGCGCCGAACAGGCTGCCCGACGAACCGCTGCCGAACGAGGCGCCCATGTCGGCGCCCTTGCCGTGCTGGATCAGCACCAGGCCGATCATCACCAGGGCCGACAACATCTGGAGGGCCAACACAATGTTCACCCAGTTGACCGCGAATACCGCTTGCATTCTTGTAGCTCCGAAAATTCTGAGGGCACGGTACGGCGGCGATCAGCCGGCCGCCTTGCAGATGGCGGCGAAGTCCGCCGCCTTGAGAGAAGCGCCACCGATCAGGCCGCCGTCGATGTCGGGTTGACCGAGCAATTGCGCCGCGTTGTCCGGTTTCATGCTGCCGCCGTAGAGGATCAGCATCTCGTCCGACTTGGTGGTGGCCGCGTGCAGCTGGGCGCGCAGCAGTGCATGCACCGCCTGGGCCTGCTCCGGCGTGGCCGTCTTGCCGGTTCCGATGGCCCACACCGGCTCGTACGCCACGACGATCTGCGAGATGCAATGGCCGAGGGCGTGGATGACGGCCGACAACTGGCGCTTGACCACATGGTCGGTTTCACCGGCCTCGCGCTCGGCGAGCGTCTCACCGACGCACACGATGGGCGTGAGCTTGTGGGCCAGCGCCGCCTTGGCCTTGTCGGCCACGGCCTGGTCGGATTCACCATGCATTGCACGGCGCTCCGAATGGCCCACGATCACGAAGCGGCAACCGAACTCGGCCAGCATCGCGGGCGACACCTCGCCCGTGAATGCCCCCGAGGCCTGCACCGAGCAGTCCTGGGCCCCCCATTGGATGGGGCTGTCCTGCAGCGACAGGGCCACATCGCCGATGTACGGGAACGGCGGGCAAACCGCCACCGTGGCTTCCCACGGTCCTGCAGCACGGAGGCCGGCGATCAGTTCGGCATTGGCCGCACGGTTGCCGTTCATTTTCCAGTTGCCCACCACAAGCTTGCGACGCATCGTCATTTTCCTTGTTCGAGTTCGATCGGATTCACCACGTGAGAACCAGCTTGCCGATGTGCTGGTTCGATTCCATCAGGGCGTGCGCCCGGCCGGCATCGGCCGCGGCGAAGGTCTGATGGATCACGGGTTTGATGCGGCCGGCTTCAAGCCAGGGCCACACCGTGTTGCGCAACGATGTCGCGATGGCCGCCTTGAAGGCCACCGGCCGCGGGCGCAGCGTGGAGCCGGTGATGACCAGGCGGCGGCGCAGCACGAGGCCGGCGTCGATCCTGGCATCCACCCCACCCTGCACCGCAATGATCACCACGCGGCCATCTTCGGCCAGGCATTGGAGCTCGCGGGCCACGTAGTCACCGGCCACCATGTCGAGCACGACGTCGACGCCGCGCCCTCCGGTGATGCGCCTGGACTCGCTCACGAAATCGTGCGTGCGGTAGTTGATGGCGTGGTCGGCACCGAGGCCGATGCACGCGCGGCACTTCTCATCGCTGCCGGCGGTGGCGATCACCGTGGCACCTGAGGCCTTGGCAAGCTGGATGGCGGTCACGCCGATGCCGCTCGTGCCGCCCTGCACCAGGAGCACTTCGCCCGGCTGCAGGCGCGCGCGGTCGAAGACATTCGACCACACCGTGAAGAACGTTTCAGGCAGGCTTGCCGCCTCGACGTCGCTCAGCCCACGGGGCACCGGCAGGCACTGCCCCACCGGCGCGACACACGATTGGGCATACCCACCGCCCGTGACCAGCGCACACACGCGGTCACCCACCGTCAAGCCAGCAGCAGCCATCGCCGCGGCATCACCGCCTGCGATGCTGCCCGCCACCTCGAGGCCGGGCAGGTCGGATGCCCCCGCCGGCGCCGGGTAAGCCCCCTTGCGCTGCAGGACATCGGGGCGATTCACACCGGATGCCGCCACGCGGATCAACACCTCACCCTCGCCCGGAACCGGGTCCGGACGATCGGTGAGACGGAGCACCTCAGGTGCCCCGTGCGTGGAGATCTCGACGGCTTTCATGGCATCAGGCGCAAAGGCCGGTCACTCCGCCGCGGGCGGCTGGTCGCGGTCGATCAGGGCCTTCATCGACAGCTTGATTCGGCCCTTGTCGTCCGTCTCGAGCACCTTGACCTTGACGATCTGGCCTTCCTTCAGGAAGTCGGTGACCTTCTCGACACGCTGGTGGGCGATCTGGCTGATGTGCAGCAGGCCGTCCTTGCCCGGCAGCAGGTTCACGAGGGCACCGAATTCGAGCAGCTTGGTGATCGGGCCTTCGTAGACCTTGCCCACCTCGACTTCGGCCGTGATCTCTTCGATGCGCTTCTTCGCCAGCGCCGCCTTCTCGGCGTCGGTCGATGCGATGGTGATGGTGCCGTCTTCGCCGATGTCGATCGTGGTGCCGGTCTCTTCGGTCAGTGCCTTGATGGTGGCGCCGCCCTTGCCGATCACGTCACGGATCTTCTCGGGGTTGATCTTCATCGTGTACAGGCGCGGCGCGAATTGCGAGACCTCGGTCTTCGCCTCGCCCATGGCGCTCGTCATCGCGCCGAGGATGTGCAGGCGGGCTTCCTTGGCCTGGGCCAGGGCGACCTGCATGATCTCCTTCGTGATGCCCTGGATCTTGATGTCCATCTGCAGCGCGGTGATGCCGGCGGTGGTGCCGGCGACCTTGAAGTCCATGTCACCGAGGTGGTCCTCGTCGCCCAGGATGTCAGTGAGCACCGCGAAGCGGTTGCCGTCCTTGATGAGGCCCATGGCGATGCCGGCAACATGCGCCTTCAGCGGCACGCCGGCATCCATCAGCGCGAGGCAGCCGCCGCACACGGAGGCCATCGACGAAGAGCCGTTCGATTCGGTGATCTCCGACACCACACGCATGGAGTACGGGAACTCGCTGCGATCCGGCAGCACGGCGACGAGGGCGCGCTTGGCCAGACGGCCGTGGCCGATCTCGCGGCGCTTCGGCGTGCCCACGCGACCCGTCTCGCCCGTGGCGAACGGAGGCATGTTGTAGTGCAGCATGAAGTGCTCGCTGAACTCGCCGGAAAGCGCGTCGATCTTTTGCGAGTCACGTTCGGTGCCGAGCGTGGCGGCCACCAGGGCCTGGGTTTCGCCACGGGTGAACAGCGCCGAACCGTGCACGCGCGGCAGCAGGCTGTTGCGGATCTCGATCTGGCGCACGGTGCGGGTGTCGCGGCCGTCGATGCGCGGCTCGCCCGACAGGATCTGGCTGCGCACGATGCGGGCTTCGATGTCGAACAGCACGTTGTCGACCTTGACCTTGTCGAATTCGATGCCGTCGGCCGTCAGTGCCGCAACCACGCTGGCTGCCACTTCGCGGGTGGCCTGGGTGCGAGCCTGCTTCGAACGGATCTGGTAGGCGGCGCGGAGCTTTTCCTCGGCCAGTGCGGTGACCTGGCCGATGAAGGCCTCGTCCTTCGCAGGCGGCTGCCAGTCCCAGGCCGGCTTGCCGGCGTCGCGCACCAGTTCATTGATGGCCGCGATGGCGATGTTGCCCTGCTGGTGGCCGAACACCACGCCGCCGAGCATGACTTCTTCGCTCAGCTGCTGGGCCTCGGATTCCACCATCAGCACGGCCGCTTCGGTGCCGGCGACGACCAGGTCCATCTTCGAATCGAGCAGCTGGGTCTTGCCCGGGTTCAGCACGTATTCGCCGTTGATGTAGCCCACGCGCGCAGCGCCGATGGGGCCATTGAACGGGATGCCGGAGATGGCGAGCGCGGCGCTCGAACCAATCAACGCGGCGATGTCGGCCGACACCTCGGGGTTCAGCGACAGCACGTGCACGACGACCTGCACTTCGTTGTAGAAGCCCTCGGGGAACAGCGGGCGCAGCGGGCGGTCGATCAGGCGGGAGGTCAGGGTTTCCAGTTCGCTCGGGCGGCCTTCGCGCTTGAAGAAGCTGCCCGGGATCTTGCCGGCGGCATAGGTTTTCTCGATGTAGTCGACCGTCAGCGGGAAGAAATCCTGCCCCGGCTTGGCGTTCTTGGCGCCGACCACGGTGGCCAGGACCACGGTGTCTTCGATGTCGACGATCACGGCGCCGCTCGACTGGCGGGCGATTTCACCGGTTTCCAGCGTGACCTTGTGCTGACCCCATTGGAAGGTCTTGGTGACTTTGTTGAACATGCTCATGCGTTTCTCCTAGTGTGCGGCGCCTGCAGGGCGGCGCCCGGACCCTGGAGTTGCAGCACCCTGGCGCGATGCCATTCCATCGGCGCTCGTCGCGTGGCCCTTGCCGGGTCGCCTGGAACGCTGATGGAATGACACATCGTCATCGATGGATGCCTGGACTCCAAAACAAAGAGCCTGTGCTGGGGATCCCAGACAGGCTCTTTTCGGAACTCATGAACCGGATGGCTTCGTCGGAACTGCTCGCGACGTGAGGTTCACGAGTTCCCGTGCGATCACTTGCGCAGACCCAGCTTCTGGATCAGGGCCGTGTAGCGGTCGGCGTCACGGTCCTTCAGGTAGGCCAGCAGCCGCTTGCGGGTGTTGACCATCTTCAGCAGACCACGGCGACCATGGTGGTCCTTCAGGTGGGTCTTGAAGTGGGGGGTCAGCTCGTTGATGCGGGCGGTCAGCAGGGCGACCTGGACTTCGGGGGACCCGGTGTCGTTGGCGCTGCGTGCGTTGGCCTTGACGATCTCGGCCTTTTGTTCGGTGGTGGACATCTGTGTGTTTCCAGAAAGACCCGGTGCGGCGCCGATTTCATCGGGTGCCAGCGGTTTCGGGTGGGTTGACTTGCGGTAGCGGGGGAAACCTCCCCGCGCCGTGCGAAAGGCCACATGGGTGGCCGCTCACGCCCCTGTCGGAGCGCAAAGCCGGTCGATTATAGCGGAAGGCGGACGACCATCCACTGGCCCCTATGCCGCGGAGAGCTCCCACCGGGGGCGCACATCAAAGCCCTGGTCGAACGCGGGAACGGCCCCGCGCTGCAGCCGCATGGCCGCTGCCAGCGCGATCATCGCGCCATTGTCCGTGCAGAGCGCCAGTTCGGGGTAATGCACCCGGATGTGGCGTTTGGCGCACTGGGCGTTGAGCTGCTCGCGCAGCATGGCATTGGCCCCCACCCCGCCCGCCACGACGAGCCGTTTCAGTCCGGTGTCCTTGAGCGCGGCCATCGATTTGCGCACGAGCACCTCGACGATGGCCGCCTGGGTGGCCGCGGCGAGATTGGCCTTGTCTTGTTCGCACACCCCGGCGCCCAGCTTGAGCACCTGGGTGCGCACCGCCGTCTTCAGCCCGGCGAACGAAAAATCATGGTTGCCACTGTGCAACAGGGGCCGCGGCAGCGAATAGGCCGACGCATCGCCGAAGGCCGCGAGCCGCGCCAGCGCCGGGCCACCCGGGTAACCGAGCCCCAGCAGCTTGGCCGATTTGTCGAACGCCTCACCCGCGGCATCATCGATGGTCTCACCGAGCAACTCGTAGCGTCCCACGTCGTCGACCCGCATCAGCTGGGTGTGCCCGCCGGAGACCAGCAAGGCCACGAACGGGAACGTGGGCGGATCGCTCGCCAGGAAGGGCGACAGCAAATGCCCTTCGAGGTGGTGCACGCCGAGCACCGGTTTGCCGAGCGCGGCAGCCAGTGCACAGGACACACCGGCCCCCACGAGCAGCGCGCCGGCCAGCCCCGGCCCCTTGGTGTAGGCGACGACGTCGATGTCGGCCAGCGTCAGGGCCGCCTCGGCCAGCACCTGGCGGGCCAGCGGGACGACGCGGCGGATGTGGTCGCGCGAGGCGAGCTCGGGCACCACGCCGCCGTAGGCCTGGTGCATGTCGATCTGGCTGTGCAGCGCATGTGCCAGCAAGACGGGAACCCCCGATGCCTCGGCCTCGACCACGGCCACCCCGGTTTCGTCACACGACGATTCGACGCCCAGTACCTTCATCGGCGAAGTGTAACAAGCGGGAGAAGCGGCGCTTTATCCGAAATCCGTATCAACTTGTCACAATGTGGGGCGCGCCTTTTCCAGAAAATCGGGGGGAACGCTTTGTTGGATTTGTCGGGCGGACCACCGGCTTCGGTTTCATCAGCCGAAGCCCACCGCCTTGTTGCTGGAAACACCATGAAGGAATATCGCCTGACGTCGTGGCCCGAGCTTGCGGCCCCGTACCAAGGCTCCGCCTACAGGCGGATGCTGAGTGACATGTCCCACCGGTACGTGTCCATGTCGCAATTGATGACGAGCAGCGGCGCGCGGCGCCAGGAAGTCCGCCAGTTCCTCGCCTCGCTTCATTCACGCGGCCTGCTGGCCGAACGCGAGTTGTTCGTCTCCGATACCTTGCTCGATTCGGTGCGCCCCCTTGGCAACTGGATCCGCCGCAGGTTCAACATCTCGCGCGGCAGCCGCTGACCGCCCCCTGCCCTTGCAGAAGCCCGCCGTGTGCGGGCTTTTTCACGTTTTGGCGCCCCGTCGTGGCGCAGATGTTGCTCGCCCTGGGGCATGACATCGCCCGTTCGCCCCTTGGCCGCACCACTGCGCATCGTGATCGTCGCACCGGACTCGCTGCTGGCCGACGGCAGCGATGCACGCGCCATCCATGAGGCCGAGCGCTCCCGCGCGCTGCGCATCGGCCTGTTGGAGAACGGCTACAACATCGTTGCGGTGCTGCCCGCCGATGTGTTTCTTCCCGAACGGCTCGCACAGATCGCACCGGACATGATCATCGTCGACGCGGAGAGCCAGGCCCGCGACACGCTGGAGCATGTGGTGATGGCCACGCGGGAGGCGCGCCGCCCCATCGTGCTGTTCACCGAGGATGAGGACACGACCCATGTCGGTGCAGCCATCGCTGCAGGGGTCACCGCGTACGTCGTGGCGGGCATGGCCGCGGAACGCGTCAAACCGGTGCTCGACGTGGCGCTGGCCCGGTTCCGGCATGAGGAAGGCCTGCGCCGCGAACTCGCCGATGCACGCAGTGAGCTCTCCGACCGCAAGCTGATCGACCGAGCCAAGGGCATCCTGATGCAGCAGCACGGGCTGACCGAACAGGACGCCTATGCGCGTCTGCGCAAGACCGCGATGAACAAAGGCCTGCGGCTCGCCGAAGTGGCGCAGCGGCTGATCGACGTGACCGACCTGCTCGCCTGAGCAGCACCGTTCCGGTGCCCTCTGGCACCAAAAGGACTGGCACAGCACTTGCGAATCTGAAGCCAGGGATCAACGGCGATCCCCTGAAATTTGACACCAGGAAGCACCAATGACGGTGCCCCCTGGTGGGACGAAGGCGTCCTCACGCTCCCGGGCCCGGCCCAGGTGACGTGCGGACGCCTTTTTGTTTGTTGTCTTCCCGCGTGAAGACCTGAAGGAACCGCGATGACCGACCACACCGAAGACGGTAAGAACCTCATGAGCCGCCGAACCCTGATCAAAGCCGCTGCGTCCGGCGCCATGGGCATGGTGCCCGGCCTGCCCTCGGCGGTGTACGCAGGGGGTTCCGACAAGCCCGAGAAGACGGAAGTCCGCATCGGCTTCATCCCGCTGACGGACTGTGCCTCGGTGGTGATGGCCTCGGTCCTCGGATTCGACCAGAAGTACGGCATCAAGATCATTCCGACCAAAGAGGCCTCCTGGGCAGGCGTGCGTGACAAGCTCGTCAATGGCGAGCTCGACATGGCCCATGTGCTGTACGGCCTGGTCTATGGCGTGCACCTCGGCGCGGGCGGCCCCAAGAAGGACATGGCCGTGTTGATGACGCTCAACCACAACGGCCAGGCCATCACGCTGTCGAAAAAGCTGGCCGAACTGGGCGCGGTGGACGGCCCGAGCCTGTCGGCCCTGATGAAGAAAGACCGGCGCGAGTACACGTTCGCACAGACCTTCCCCACGGGCACGCATGCGATGTGGCTGTACTACTGGCTGGCGGCCTATGGCATCCATCCGATGAAGGACGCGAAGGTCATCACCGTGCCGCCACCTCAGATGGTCGCGAACATGCGCGTGGGCAACATGGATGGCTACTGCGTGGGCGAACCCTGGGGCCACCGCGCCATCATGGACGGCATCGGCATCACGGGCGTCACCACGCAAGACATCTGGAAGGACCACCCCGAGAAAGTGCTCGGCTGCACCGGGGAGTTCGCCCGGGCAAACCCGAACACCGCACGCGCCGTGGTGATGGCCGTTCTGGAGGCCAGCCGCTGGATCGACGCGAACCTGCAGAACAAGCTGAAGATGGCCGAAACCGTGGCCGGCAAGGCCTACGTCAACACCGGCGTCGACGCGATCAACCAGCGCATCCTCGGCCGCTACCAGAACGGGCTCGGCAAGACCTGGGACGACCCGAACCACATGAAGTTCTTCAACGATGGTGCGGTGAACTTCCCGTACCTGTCGGACGGCATGTGGTTCCTCACCCAGCACAAGCGCTGGGGTTTGCTGAAGGACCATCCTGATTACCTGGGCGTGGCCAGGCAGATCAACCAGACCGAGCTCTACAAAGAAGCCGCCAGTGCGCTGAAGGTGAGCGTGCCGAAGGATGTGATGCGCGCGAGCAAGCTCATCGACGGCGTGGTCTGGGACGGCAAGGACCCGAAGAAGTACGCCGACGGCTTTGCCGTCAAGGCCTGATCCGCCCCGCCCGCCCACGAAGGAGACCACCATGGTCAGTGCAGTTTTTCATTCCCCCCTCGACGCCTCGAAGGAGGCCGACGCCGCTGCGGACAAACCGAAGACCGCGGTAGCCACCCCTTCAGCCACGGCCCGGCCCGCACGCACGCCGTTCGATGGGCGGGGCTTTCTCCTCAAGGTGATCCCTCCCGTTGCGGGGATCGCCGCGCTCATCGGCATCTGGGCCCTGCTCACGATGAAGGGCGGCGCGTTCCCCACGCCGGCAGACACGCTGAAGGAAGCCGTCGCGTTGTTTTCAGACCCGTTCTACAGCAGGGGTCCGAACGACCAGGGCATCGGCTGGAACATTCTGTTCTCGCTGCAACGGGTGGCGGTGGGCTTTGGCCTGGCCGCCCTCGTCGGCATTCCCCTCGGGTTCATGATCGGCCGCTTCGGCTTTCTCAGCCGCATGGTCTCTCCACTGATCGGCCTGCTGCGCCCGGTATCGCCGCTGGCCTGGCTGCCCATCGGGCTGCTCGTGTTCAAGGCGGCCAATCCGGCGGCCATCTGGACCATCTTCATCTGCTCGATCTGGCCGATGATCATCAACACTGCGGCCGGCGTTCAGCGCGTGCCAGCCGATTACCTGAACGTGGCCCGCGTGCTGAACCTTTCCGAATGGAACGTCATCACGAAGATTTTGTTCCCGGCCGTGCTGCCCTACATGCTGACGGGTGTGCGGCTGAGCGTGGGCACCGCATGGCTGGTGATCGTCGCGGCCGAGATGTTGACCGGCGGGGTGGGCATCGGCTTTTGGGTGTGGGACGAATGGAACAACCTCAACGTCACCCACATCCTGATCGCCATCTTCCTGATCGGCACCGTGGGCCTGCTGCTCGAATGGGCCCTCGTCTCGATCGCCAGGCGCTTCACCTATGACGATGTTTGATCCACGGAGCCCACGCACCATGAAAAGCTTCATCCATGTGCAAAACGCCGAGATGGTGTTTCACACGAAAAAGGGGCGCTTCCACGCGCTGCGCCAGATCAATCTGAGCGTGGCCCAGGGCGAATTCGTCACGCTGATCGGGCACTCGGGCTGCGGCAAGTCCACGCTGCTGAACCTCATTGCCGGACTGACCTTGCCGACCGACGGCGCGCTGATCTGCGACAACCGCGAAATCGCCGCGCCGGGCCCCGAACGCGCCGTCGTGTTCCAGAACCACTCGCTGCTGCCCTGGCTCACCTGCGAGGAGAACGTGCACCTGGCCGTGGAACGTGTGTTCGGTGCCACCGAATCCGGCGCCATGCTCAAGGCGCGTTCCCGCGCCGCGCTCGACCTGGTCAACATGGGGCATGCGGCATCGAAACGGCCCCATGAAATTTCCGGCGGGATGAAGCAGCGCGTGGGCATCGCCCGGGCGCTGGCAATTGAACCCAAGGTGCTGCTGATGGACGAGCCGTTCGGCGCCCTCGACGCCCTCACCCGTGCCCACCTGCAGGACGAACTGCTGAAGATCGTCGCCCGCACGAAGAGCACCGTCGTGATGGTCACGCACGACGTGGATGAGGCGGTGCTGCTGAGCGATCGCATCGTGATGATGACGAACGGCCCGGCGGCAACGATCGGAGAGATCGTGTCGATCGACCTGGAGCGCCCGCGCAACCGTGTGGAACTGGCTGCAGACGCCCGGTATGTGCGCTACCGCAAGGAAGTGCTCGACTTCCTTTACACGCGCCACGGCCATGTCGAGCGAGCTGCCTGAGCGAAGGCCACCGCGGGGCGGCCTGCACCGCCCCGCCGCCGTCCGTACCACAGCACTGTCGGGGGTTCCCCATGAGTTCGCCTGTCACCTCCCACATGACGATCAACGCGGCGCCGGCGGCAACGCCTCCCGCCGCAACATCGCTTCATCGTCCCGCGCTCGGGTTCAAGCTCGGCAAGTACCGTGAAATCCTGGTTGCCGTCGCGTTTTTCCTGCTGTTCGACCTGGCCGTGCTGGTATTGAACTTCTACGTGTCTTTCCAGATCTCGCAAGACGCTGTCTCGATCAACCTGTCCGGACGTCAGCGGATGCTGACGCAGCGGCTGGCGAAAGGTCTGTTCGAAATGGAGCTGGCGGTGGCCGATGGCCCGCCGCCTTCGGCGCTGGCAGACGAGCTGCGCCTGGCCACGCGGCTGTTCGATGAAACCTTGACCGGCTTTCGCAGCGGCGGCGCGGTGACGGGCGGCGAGGGAAAGCCGGTGCAGCTCGTTGCGGCCAGCAGCCCGAAAAGCGCGGACATCCTGTCGCGCAGCGCCGCGCTGTGGGAACCATGGCGCCAACTGCTGACGGACGGCGCGTTGACTCCCGAACGCGTCCATGCGGCCGGCATGTACGCCCGCACCCACAACATGGCCCTGCTCGCCTTGATGAACGAACTGACGACCGACCTCGAATCGGCCGCGAACCAGCGCGCCTCACAGTTGCGCATGGTGCAGACGGCGGGCATCGTGCTGGCGCTGCTGAACTTCCTGTTCATCCTCTTCAAGTTCATCCGGCGCCTGCGGCAGTCCGACGAAGCCGCCGAGCAGGCCTCGGAGGAAACGCGCGAAATCCTCTCGGTGGTGCGCGAGGGGCTCTTCCTGCTCACGCCGGAGTACACGCTGGGCATGCAGCTGTCGGAATCGGTGTCCAGCATCCTCGGGCAGACGGTGCGGCCGGGCGACCATTTCCTCAATGTGCTGCGACCGATGGTGTCGGCCCGCACGCTGGACGATGCCCGTGGCTACATCGATCTCCTGTACCTGCCGCACATCAAGGAAGACCTGATCCAGAGCATCAATCCGCTGACCCAGGTCACCGTCACGACCACCGATGCACTCGGCCAACCACGTCTGCGGCATCTGTCGATGCATTTCAATCGCGTGATGGCCGACGGCGGCATTCGCCACCTGCTCGTGACCGTTCAAGACGTTTCCACGCGCGTCGAACTCGAACAGAAGCTGCAAGGAGAACAGCAGCGCGCCCAGCGCGAATTCGACCTGCTCGTGCGTGCGTTCGAAACCGATCCCGGGGCCCTGCGAGGGTTCGTGGAACGCTCGGAGGCGGCGCTGCTCGAAGTCAACGACCTGCTGCGGCAGGTGGAGAGCGGCTCCGATGCAAAGCAGTTGCGCCGCATCGTCGATGCGGTGTACCGGCATGTGCACGCGGTCAAGGGCGAAGCGTCGATGCTGTCGCTCGACCTGCTGACGGCCACGGCGCATCAATTCGAAGCGCAGATCCAGGCATTGCGAGAACGGGGCACGTTCTCGGGCGACTCGCTGCTGGCACTTCCGCTGCCACTCGAAGAGCTGTTGACACGCCTGCAGGCGCTCAAGCGTTCGGTGCTGAGCAACCGCACCGTCGCACAGCCCATCATGGATGTGTCGGCATCCATGGCGGCGCTCGTCGACCGCATGGCGAAGGATCTGGGCAAGCCCGCGCGGCTCAGCATCTCGTTGGCCGCGCTGGCCACGCTGCCGGCCGGATGCCAGGAAGCGCTGCGGAAAGTGGCGCTTCAGCTGGTCCGCAACGCCGTCGCGCACGGTGTGGAAGACGCCCCCACCCGCATCGCGCTCGGCAAGCCGCCCATGGCCACCGTGGACGTCTCGCTCCAGCGCAACGAAGCCAACGAGGTGGAACTGGTGGTCAGCGATGATGGTGCGGGCCTGGATGTGGCGTCTGTGCGGGCGCGGCTGCAGAAGCTCGGCTGGTTCACCGAGCGGCAGCTCGAAGAGATGAGCCCCGCCCAGGTGCTCGCGCAAATCTTTCGTCCCGGCCTGAGCACGGCGGCCCAAGCCGGTGAATACGCGGGCTGTGGCGTGGGCCTCGACATCGTTTCGGGTGAGGTGCGCCGGCTCGGGGCACGGCTGCGGGTGTCCACCCGGCCCGGCCAGGGCACGACATTCCGTGTGCGCCTGCCCGGAGACACCCGATGAAGCTGCTGGTGGTCGACGACTCCAACATGGTCCGCTCGCGCATTGCCCGCATCGTGCAGGGCGGCGCGCTGGGTGCCGTCACGCTCGTGGGCATGGCCCGTGATGGCGCGGAGGCGCTGCGGGCGGCCCGCCAGGCCAGCCCCGACCTGGTGACGATGGACCTGACCATGCCGGAGATGGACGGCCTGGCCTGCATCCCTGCGCTGCTGGCCGCGCATCCGCGCACGCGCATTCTGGTGATCAGTGCCCTCGACGACAAGAGCACGGCGATCCGGGCGCTGCGCCTGGGCGCCCACGGCTTTCTGCCGAAACCATTCACCGACGAGGCGCTGCAGCTGGCACTGCATGGCCTGGTCCAGCACAAGGCTTGACGCCCATGGAGTCGCTCAAGGAATCCGAGCTCCGGCTGTTCATCGATTCGGTCCGCCGGTATTTCGAAGTCACGAGCCGGGTGCCCGTCGAGATCACCTCCGCCTACCTCGGCATGGGGGCGCTCCATGGCCATGAGTTCAACGGCATCGTGACGTTCTCGGGGCCGCTCACGGGCCAGGTGACGGTGTCGCTGCCGATGCGCGCCGTGTGCGAACTGCTGCTCATCCAGCGTGAGACGAAGCTGACCGAGGCCAACCTGCTCGATGCCGTGGGCGAAATCGCCAACACGCTTGCGGGCAACGCGCGGCGCCACCTCGGCAGTGAGGTCGACATCTCCGTCCCCACCACGGTGCGTGGCCCGCGGATCGACACCCGACAGGCGTGCCGCCATCCCTATGTGATCACCTTCCGGTGGAACACCTACCCCGGCTTGGTGTGCGTGGACCTCGCGCCAACCGGCTGAAAATTGATGCGGCGCCTGCCGTACCGGCAACGTCCGCGTCGGCCGTCTCCATCATTGGGGGCGCCGGCCTGTGCGCCTGTTGCGCCCTGGCAGGCTGCGGAATTTTTTCGGACGCCCCGCCGTGTGTCAGGCAAAATGCCAGCCCGCTTCGCGCCGCTTGTCCATGACCGATCCTGCCCGCCCCATCGACCATCCCCGCAGCATTCGCAGCTTTGTCGTTCGCGCCGGCCGCATGGGCACAGGCCAGATGCGTGCGCTGGAGCAACTCGGGCCGCGGTTCGTGGTGCCCTATTCTCCCGCCCCACTCGACGCGCCTGCACTGTTCGGTCGCACCGCGCCTCTCGTGCTGGAGATCGGATTCGGCATGGGCGATGCGACAGCGACCATCGCA
>Ga0207679_10000447_pt1 | contig 29118 bp, 29 predicted proteins | sample KBSC73metaG_FD_184320 | JGI IMG/M metagenome (GOLD analysis project Ga0207679, IMG submission 184320) | Corn rhizosphere microbial communities from Kellogg Biological Station, Michigan, USA - KBS C7-3 metaG (SPAdes) (version 2) | ecosystem: Host-associated > Plants > Roots > Rhizosphere > Soil ... | reverse complement strand
CAAGGTGTTCCAGACCGACGTCGGAACGCTGCAAGTGACGATCTCCATCGGCATCGCCGCCGTCCCGGTGAACGGAAGCGCCAAGCAGGAGCTGATCGATCTCGCCGATCAGTGCCTCTACTTCGCCAAGCGGAACGGGAGGAATCGGTCGGTGCTGCCGCAGCTGATGGAGTCCGCCCGGCGGTCGGCGTAAGTCGGAGCCGGGATGGACTCCCCGCATCCGCTGGCCTTGGCCCTGAGCGGGTCGACCGACGCTGCTCTCCGCGCCGAGGCCGAGGCGTGCGCGGAGCGCTGGGGTTTGCCGCTGCTGCTCCGCCGGCCGAAGGCGCCGCTGACCGGATTGTTCGTCCAGGCGAGGGTGCTGGTGGTGTTCGGGGAGAACGCGGTGTCGCTCTGGGATCGGCATGGCCACGTGGCCGGTGGACCGGGGTTGGCCGCCCTGCGGCTGAAGGAGATTGCGAAGGGGAGGGCCGAGGACCCGCTCCAGCGCATCGGTGAGCTCGCGCCCGGGGAACGGGTGCTGGACGCGACCCTGGGCTTCGCGCAGGACGCGCGGGTGGCGGCGCGGCTGGTGGGCCCGGACGGCTCGGTGCTGGGCATCGAGTCGAGCATGCCGCTCGCGGTCCTGGCCGACGCCTCGCTCCGTCGGGAGGGCTCCGCGGTCGAGGTTCGCCACGCCGACTCCGGGGAGGTGCTCCGAGGGTTGCCGGCAGCGAGCGTGGACGTGGTGCTCTTCGACCCGATGTTCGGCCGGGCGCTGGCGTCGCAGCCGGGCTTCGAGATGCTGCGGCGGCTGGCGAATCCGTCCCCGCTCCGGGCCGACGTGCTCGCCGAGGCGCAGCGGGTCGCCCGGCGGGTGGTGCTGGTGAAGGCAGCCCGGTACACGCCGATGCTCCGGAACCTCGGGCTGCGTCACGAGCACGCCTCCCGCAGCGCCCCGGTGGTCTGGGCGCGGGTCCGGGCCGGCTCGGGGCGGCCGATCCCACCGTGAGCTAGAATGCGGTGAGCGTCCGGTGCCCGGAGGGGAGGACCGATGGGGTTCGCGACCTTGCTCGCCATCTCTCTGCTGGGAGCGGGTGGTGAGGTCGCCGCTCGGGAGCAGGGCGCAGCGGCTCCGGATCGCCCGGAGGTCGAGGGGAAGACTTTCCCCACCCTGGTCGTGGACACGTCCGCCATCTCGCCTCCGCTCCGTGCCCACGGGTCTCTCGACTGGGACAAGGTCAGGGAGGTCGTCTCGGGCCAGCAGGCCGCGCTGCTGAGCTGTTACGAGCGCGGAATCCTCGAGAACCCGACGCTCGCCGGCACCTGCACCGTGCGGATCGTCATCGACAGGAACGGGACGGTCGGCTCGGCGGGCATCCAGGGCTCGTCGCTCCAGTCGCTCTCGATGCACCGCTGTGTGCTCCAGCTCGTCCGGACCTGGCGCTTTCCGCCCCCCTCCGACGGCAAGGCCGCCGCCGTCGAGTACCCGCTGACCTTCCGCAGGGAAGAGCGCGACGCCGGACCCTGATCTCCGGACACGCGGACGCACGAAGCCCGCGACCGGTCAGCGCTCAGCCCCGCCGTGCGCCCTTCGGCGGCCCCTCGCCCCCCATCGGGGCCATCCGCCCGGTCGGCGCGCCGGCCATCTCGTGGGGCATCCGGTCCCGCTGCGCCCGCAGGTACTGCATCGGGGAGAGGTAGAGGAAGTTCGATACCCGTGACGTGTACAGGCAGGCGTACTGCTCCACCTGCGAGCCGAAGCGGCTGTTCTCGTTCCCTTCCTTGAACATCAGCCCCCAGAAGGGATTGAACCCCAGCTCCACGTCGCGCTCCAGCACGTCGGCGATCTCGGCGCTCGTCCGGAGCGCCCGCCGGAGCCGCTCCAGCTCGTGCTTCGCCTTCCGCCGTTCCTCCTCCAGCAGCGCCCGGTCGCCGTTCGCGCCACCGTTCCGGTCCAGGCGGCGGTCCAGCGCGTTGAGCAGGCCCTTGCGGACGTTCAGCTCGTCGTCGAGCCGCGCGATGAGCAGCTCCACCTCACCGAGGCGGAAGATCTCGTCGGCGCGCCCCTCCGTGTAGCGGATCTCGTCCTCCAGCTCCTGCACCACCATGCACGTTCGCCACAGCGAGGCCTTCCGGCTCCGGAGGATGTCTCCGAAGATGTGATCGCCGACGTAAAGGACCTTCTCCCCCCCGATGCCGGTCATGCGCTCCAGCGCAGGCAGGTTCCCGCCCTGGTACACCTTCCACCGCTCGAGCGCCTTCGCCTCGCCGACCACCGTGTTGTCCCGGGTGGTGGACTCGATCTCCACGAAGGGGCGCCCCTCGGTGAAGAACGCCGGCTTCATCGCCCCGGTGATGACCAGGTCGAAGTAGTTCCGCCACGACGGGTACTCGCTCACCATCCCGTCCAGCAGGAAGGACATCACCACGTCGGTGTAATCCCAGAGCGAGTTGGTCAGGAGGAACAGCTTCTTCCCGCCCGAGCGCAGCTTGTGTAGCGCGGGCCCCAGCTCCGGGTCGCGAAAGATGTAGCGGCCGATGTCCTTCCGCACCTCGCGCTTCAGGGAGTCGTCCCGGTGGACCGCGTCGATCGCGTCCCGGACGTCGTCGTAGAGCCGGCCGTACTCCACCGTCCGACCCTGCTGCTCCAGGAAGTCGATGATCGCCGCGTAGAGCCAGGCCTCGGGCAGCGAGAACAGGGTGTCGATCCACGCATAGCGCTCGCTGGTCAGCCGGATGCGCTCGTTCCGGTAGAGCTTGTTGCACACCTCGGGCGGAAGCGGCGCAAGCCCGTGGTAGGCCCGTCCCACGCTCCCGAACCGATCCATCTTGATGAGGTTGCCCTGCGCCTTGTCCACCACCAGCCCGCGCATCACGAACCCGTGGTCGTACTGGAGCAGCCCCAGCTCGGGCGGGTAGCCGAACTCGGTCACCAGCCGCGACAGCGTCAGGTCGAACGAGAGCTGCTCGATCCGGCGCAGGTGGTAGATGGCCAGGGTGTAGTCCATGTCGAACCCCACCATCTCCACGTTGCCCAGCCGGAGATTGCGGTTGACGAAGACCTGGCGCGCCCGCTCCACGTGCATCCGCGCCGTCCCGTCCAGCAGGCGAGCGAGCTCGGCGTCCGAGAGCATCCGGACGGCTTCCTCCTGGGCCCGGACCGCCTCGGGGAGGGAAGGGCGGATGTGAAGGCCGCCATGGAGAGGCTGGTCGGGAAGGGGGGAGGGGTCGTCGCGGCTGAGCATCGGTGGTCGGGGGTGTGTTCCTGGAAGTCCGGTTTCTTGCGGGCGGAGCCCCCCGCTGGCAGCGTAGCGCGGGTGGTGAACGCGCGCGCCGGTGCCCGTCGAATCGAGGACAGCGCGCTGCTCGACCGCATCGCCGAGCTGGAGGACCGGCTGCGCACGCTCGAGCGGCAGCTGGGCCAGAGGCCTGCGCGCCGGCGGGCCTCGCGGGGTGCCCAGGCGGCTGGCCCGGCTTCCACGGCCGACCGCTGTCCGGGGTGCCTCCTCGAGCTGCCCCCCGGCCCACGTGGGGGGGAGTGTGTCTGGTGCGGGTTCGTCTTCGCCGCGGTCCGCGGAAGGCGTGCGAAGTCGGTGCGAAGGCGCCGGGGGGGCGGTATGCAGGGCCCTTCCCGTGAGCCGACCAGCCGAGAAAAGGACTGACTTCTTCCGCGTCCACGAGGCGCGCGTTTCCAACGGCCTGCGGGTCCGGATGGTCCCGGATCACGACGCCCCGGTGGTGAGCCTCTACACCTTCTTCCAGGTGGGCTCGCGCAACGAGCGCCCGGGCATCACGGGCATCAGCCACCTCTTCGAGCACATGATGTTCAACGGGGCGGCGAAGTACGGGCCGAAGGAGTTCGACGAGGTGCTGGAGTCGAACGGAGGCCGCTCCAACGCCTACACCACCCAGGACGCGACCGTGTACTACGAGGATTTCGCCGCCGAGGCCCTGGACACGGTGCTGGATCTCGAGTCGGACCGGATGCGTTCGCTGACCATCGACGACCGTTCGCTCCGCAGCGAGCGCGAGGTGGTGAAGGAGGAGCGGCGGCTCCGGGTGGACAACGAGCCCGCCGGCCTGATGGACGAGGCGCTTCACGCGCTGGTCTACGAGGCGCATCCCTACCGCTGGCCGGTCATCGGCTGGATGGGGGACATCGAGGCCATCCGCCGCGAGGACTGCGAGGCCTACTTCCGCACCTTCTACGCCCCGAACAACGCCACGCTCTGGGTCGCCGGGGACTTCGAGCCCGATGCGCTCCTCAAGCGGATCCGCAAGGCCTACGGGAACATCCCGCAGGGGCCGCCGGTGCCGGCGGTGATCAACTCCGAGCCCCCGCAGCGCGGCGAGCGCCGGGCCCAGCTCCACCACCCCTCGCGCGCGCCTTCCCTGCTGGTCGCCTACCGGGGGCCTCCCGTGGCCCACCCCGATACCCTCACCCTGGACGTGCTGCAGTTCATCCTCGGGGTGGGCGAGGGGAGCCGGCTCCAGCGGGCGCTGGTCTACGGCAAGAGGCTGGCGGTCAACGTGGGCGTCGACTGGAGCTGGCGCCGTGATCCCGGCGTCTTCGCCTTCCACCTCGAGCTGCAGCCGGACGCCGACGTGCAAGGCGCCGAGACCGCGCTGTACGCCGAGCTCACCCGGATCGCCGAGCAGGGCGTGGAGCCGCGTGAGGTGGAGAAGGCGCGCAACAACCTCCGGGCGCACCTGATCCGCGAGCTCACCTCCAACTCCGGCCGCGCCCACGCCCTGGGGACCTACGAGCTGTTCCTCGGGCGATGGGAGGAAGGGCTCTCGCTCGCCGAGGCGTACGGCCGCATCGACGCGGCGAAGGTCCAGGCCGCGGCCCGCCGCTGGCTCGACCCCACCCAGCGCTCGGTGGTGACCCTGGTCCCGGAGGACGCCCAGACGTGACCGCCGCCAAGCAGCACACGGTCCGAGCGGTGGCCGTGGGTCGCGGCCTGCGCCTGCACCGGTTCCAGACGCCGGGCGGGCTGCCGGTCACCGTCGCCCGGCGCGGCCGCATTCCCCTGGTTGCGGTGCGCCTGGTGCTGGCCTCCGGTTCCGCGGGCGACCCTGGCGCCAAGGAGGGACTGGCCGACTTCACCATGCGCCTGCTCCGCCGCGGGACTGCGCAGCGCGACGCGCACTCGATCGACGAGGCCATCGAGTTCGTCGGCGCCTCGCTCGGTCTGTTCGCCGGTGAGGACCAGGTGGCGGTCGCCCTCACCACCCCCGCCGAGCACCTCCCGGCGATGCTCGGCGTGCTCTCCGAGCTTTCCCGGAGCCCCGTCTTCCCCGAGGAGGAGGTGAGCACCGAGCGGGAGCGGACGCTCGGGCAGTTCGCCAACGACGTTGACGACCCCTCGCTCCTGGCCGACCGGGCCCTGCTCCGGACGGCCTGGGCCGGGCATCCGTACGGGCACGACGTGTCCGGCACCCGGGCCTCGGTGGCGAGCTTCACCCGGCAGGACCCCGCCGGGTTCCATGCCGCCTACTTCGGGCCGCGTCCCGCGCACCTCTTCGTGGTGGGCGCAGTGGATCCCGACGCCGTCGCCACCCAGGTGGAGGAGGCCTTCGGGCCCTGGGCCGGGGGGCCGGAGCGTGGGGTGGAGATTTCACCGGCGAAGGGCATGGCCCGCGCGGGCACCGTCGTGGTGGTCGACCGGCCCGAGCAGACCCAGAGCCAGGTCCGTCTCGCCGGGCCGGCGTATCGCCGCGGTGCCCCGGTGCAGTTCGCTGCGCAGATCGTGAACGTCACCCTCGGCGGAGGCTTCACCTCGCGGCTGGTGCGCGAGGTCCGGGTCAAGCGCGGCCTCTCCTACGGGGTGGGCTCCTCGTTCGACGCGCTCCGGGCGGGCGGGCTGTTCTCCGTCTCCAGCTTCACCAAGGTGGAGACCACCGGGCAGCTCCTCTCGGTGATGCGGCAGGAGGTGGACCGCATGCGTGAGCGCGGGCCCACCCAGGCCGAGGTGGAGAAGGCCCAGCGCTACCTGGCCGGCCTCTTCCCCCTGCGCACCGAGACCAACGAGTCGCTCGCGGCGGTGCTGGCGGACATGGCCCTCTACGGGCTCGGTGACGACTGGCTGGACCGCTACCGCGACCGGGTGTACGCGGTGACGCGGGCCGAGGCGCGGGAGGTTGCGGGGCGCTACTGCTTCCCCGAGGCGCCACTCACCGTCGTGGTCGGTCCCGCCGAGCGGCTCCGGCCCCAGCTGGAGCGCTTCGGCCCGGTGGAGGTCCTCTCCGCCGACGACGTGCTGTGATTCCCGTCCTCTGGTGCGCAGACGGACTGGTGGCGGTGGACAAGCCCGCCGGCATGCCGGTCGTTCCCGGACGGACCGAGTCGGGCGGACCTCCCCTCCGCGAGCGCCTCGAGGCCCAGCTCGGCCGGCGGGTCTGGGTGGTGCACCGGCTGGACCGCGACACCTCGGGTGTTCTCCTGTTCGCGCTCGATGCGCGGACGCACCGGACGGCGAGCGTGGCCTTCGAGCGTGGTGTCGCCGACAAGCGGTACCTCGCGCTGGTCTCTCCTCCGCTCCCCGGGCCGCTCCGGGTGGACGCGGCGCTGATGGCGGCCCGCCGCTCCCGGATGCGGGTGGCCGGGCCGGGCGAGGAGGGAAAGGCAGCGGTGACCGAGCTCACCCCGGTCGAGACCTTCGGCGACGTGGCGCTGGTGGAGGCAAGGCCGCTCACCGGCCGGACCCACCAGATCCGCGTGCACCTGCGCCAGGCAGGGGCGCCGCTCCTGGTCGACCCGCAGTACGGCCGTCCGGAGCCGGTCACCGAGCGGCGCCTGGGCGGAGGCTCGGACGCGGTGGTGCTCGCCAGGACCCCCCTCCATGCCGCACGCCTGCTCGTCTCGGGGGGCGAGGGCGTTCCTCCGGTCGACGTCTCGGCGCCGCTGCCCGCGGACATGGCCCGCGCGCTGGCCCTGCTGCGTCAGCGATCGACGTAGAAGAACAAGGATGTCCCGCCCGGGCCGCCGCCCAGGTCGGAGACCACGAGCTGGTGGCTGGCCGGACGGCTCACGGTGACGGTGATGACCTCCACCCGGACACCGGCGACGAAGGGTCCGCTGATGCCAGGGGAGACCGTGGCGCCGGGGACCGAGAGGTTCACCGTCCCGATGTAGCCGCCGTCCTGCCCGCCCTGGGCACGGAGGGTCACGCCGAAGGGAACACCCGAGTGCTGGTCCGGGATGGTGTCGATGGTGTAGCCCACGGGCCAGGTCCCCGGGCTGACCCGGAAGACGTCGGTCGCGGTGGCCAGCCGCCCGTCCGCCAGCTCCACCGTCACGTCGTAGCTTCCCTGGGGCAGGACGGAGGGCAGGAAGTCGGTGATCACCCCCGCATCCGCCCACCTGGAGGGGCCGAACGTGCGGGGGCCGATGCTCAGGGTCAGCCGATCATCCACGCTGACCGCCTGCGCGCTGTGGTCGACGAACGTCGGGAGCACGGCATCGACCGTGACCGTCACCGGTCCGCTGCTCGAGGCGGGCCGCTGCGCCGGGCTCACCGACACCACGGTGGGCGGCGGCAGGGTGGCCCCGGTGCAGCCGGCGAGACAGAGGGCCACCACGAGGCGAAGGACGCGGGTCACCGGAGCTCTCCCCGCACGCCCACCGAGAAGACGCCGCCGCCTGGACGGGCCTCGAGATGGTCGGTGCTCACCTTGGAGAGCGCAGGTCGCACCTCGATGTACGGCTCGACCGGACCCACCCGCAGACCCGCCTGGACGGCGGCGAAGACCTCCCAGCCCAGCACGGCCTCGGACAGCGGGGCGTCGAAGGTGCTCGAGAGGTGGTGACTGCCCGGTAGCACGCCTCCTCCGACGCGCATGCCGAGGCGGAAGGTCCCGACGGAGACGGCTTCCCACCGGACTGCGAGCTCGATCGGAAACAGGAGCAGGGACGAATCCTGGATGCCCAGCGTGCCCACCTGCGTGCTCATCGACTGGGACCGTACGCCCAGCTCGAGCTCCAGGACCACCGGGACGTTGCGAGGCCCGTAGCCGACGACGAAGGCTGCCTGGGGGCCGGCGTTCGACCCACCACCCACGTATCCGCCGATCGCGCCGCCCAGGACCCAGCGCTGGGGAGGAGGAGGAAGGGGAGGAGCTGGCGCGACCGAAGGGCTCACGGCGCGGACCACCTCCAGCGTCTTCTGAGCCCGGACCGAGCCGTCCAGCGTCCGCGCCAGGAGCGGGACCGTGCTCCGCCCCGGCTCGGGGCTGACCCGGAAGAGAAATCTCCGTCCCGATTCCTGCTCTCGCTCGATCTTCGCTCCCTCGGCCATCAGCTCGGTCCCGGCCGACTCCTCGGTGTCGGGCACCAGCACCAGGGCGTGCACCGGTGCACCGTCGACGCTCGAGTCCGGAGCGAGGCCCAGGAGCCAGGGCGAGGGCGGCAGGCTCAGGGGGATGACCCGGATCTTGCTCTGGTCCGCGAGCTCGGCGATGACCCGGGCCTCGTGGGCATGCGGGCCCACCTCCACCGGGAGCTTCAACCGTCCCTGCCGGTCGGCTCGTCGCGGCCCGAAGCGCGCCCCGGCGACCTCGACCGTCACCTGCGCCGACGGCTCGGTCTCGATCGCGAGCTCGGTGCGCCCGGCGCAAGGAAGGGCGAGCACGGTGACGTCGGCGAGGGTCGGCGACTCCCCGGTCCAGAAGGCGAAGAGCACCAGGGTGGGGGCGCGTGCCTCGAGCGAGGGGGTCCAGAGGTAGCGGGTGAAGTCCTCCCCCGATGTGGTCTCGGTGAGCGTTCCCATCGAGACCGCGGCGTGGAGCCCGGCCTCGGCGTTGCGCACGGTGATCTCCGCGCGGGCGCGGGGCCCGAGCACCAGCCGGGAAGGTTCGGCCTCCACCACCGGCGCGGCCCGAGCGCTGGAGGCGACGGCGAGGACGAACGCCGAGACCACCCGGATCGACCGGATGATCGCGCCGCAGTCGCGGCCGAGGCCTAGGAGCGACGACGGAGCGTGGCCGCCGTCACGTGACGGAGGAGCGACGACGGGATCGGCCGCGGGGGCAAGCGAGGGCCGGTCGATCCGGGTGGTTTCGGCGTTCGGCGCCCAGACCACCTGGCTCGACCGGACGATCGCTTTCGGCGTGGGGAGCGCGGAGAGGGGAGAAGGGCGCACGTGGCGTCGGCGCGGAGGCTAGCAGCCTTTCACGCCTGGTCAGGTTCGTCGCCTGCGTTCTGCGCGTCCTCGGGTCGGTGGGGCGGGCTGAAGGAGGGACGGGCCGTGCTCGCGCTCCGGCCCTGCACCAGTGTGCGCGCGGCCGACTTGAACGCCACGTCCATCTTGTCCTGTCGCACCGCCCGGACGATGCCCAGCCCGAAGGTAGGGTGACGGACCACCTGGTCGACGGCGAACGCCTGGTCGGGGCGGTAGTCCAGGGCCTTTCCGACGTCCAGCGCCGCCAGCTGCTCGTCGAAGCCGACGATGCTCTTCGGAGTCCTCTCCGCGGGGGCAGCGCGTGTCCGGCGGGCCGCGGACCGGGAGGAGCTCTGTGTTCCCCGGTACACGTGGTCGCTCCCGCAGGTGTTGCAGCGGACGCGGGCGATCTTCGACCCGACCATCGCCAGGATGGTGTGGGCGAGATCCATCTTGCACCGCGTGCACGTGGCATCTACCTCGCCGCCCACCCGATGCGTTGCCATGTCCCTCGTGTCCTCGCCTGTTCGGTGTGAGGGCAGCCCTGGAGGGGGCGGCCGGGCCGGCCCGCGACGTGCAGAACGCGCCGGCGCCACCGATGCAGAGTAGCCTCGGCGGCGACCGGCAGCCATCCCCGGCAGGAGATTCACACCCGTGCCCATCCGTCCGACCCGAGCCGAGATCGACCTCGGGGCCCTGACCCGGAACCTCCAGACGCTGCAGACAGCAGCTCCGGGCGTGGACGTGCTCGCGGTGGTGAAGGCGGACGCGTATGGGCACGGCGCCGTGCCGGTCTCACGCGCGCTCGAGGCGGCGGGGGTCCGCTTCCTCGGGGTGGCACTGGTCGAGGAGGGGCTCGCGCTCCGCCAGGCCGGACTGAAGAGCGACATCCTGGTGCTGGGCGGCGCCTACGAGGGCGGCTGGGAGCTGATGCTCGCGCAGGGGATGATCCCCGTGGTGTTCCGGCCCGAGCACCTGAGCGCGCTCGACGCCGCGGCGACCGCACGGGGGACGACGGCCCGCGCGCATCTCAAGGTGGACACCGGGATGGGGCGGCTGGGCGTGCTGCCCCCCGACGTTCCGGCCTTTCTCGAGGCCGCGCGCAGATGCCGGCGGCTGTCGCTCGAGGGGCTGTGTTCTCACTTCGCCAACGCCGACCTTGCCGACGCCGCGCTCACCGAACAGCAGATCGTCCGCTTCCGGACCGCGCTGGGACAGATGCGCGCCGCCGGCTTCGAGCCGCGCTGGCGCCACCTGTCGAACAGTGCGGGGTTGCTCGCTCTGCCGGAGGCGCGGGACGGAATGGAGATGAACGTCGCCCGCCCAGGGCTGGCGCTGTACGGGGTGCAGCCGGCGCCCTGGCTGCGCGCACCCCGGGTACTCGAGCCGGTGCTGAGCTGGAAGACATCGGTGGTGCACCTCAAGACCGTCCCCGCCGGAACGCCGATCTCCTACGGGAGCACCTGGACCGCGCCCCGCCCCTCGCGGATCGCCACCCTGCCGGTCGGGTACGCCGACGGCTGGTCGCGTCTGCTCTCCAACCGGGGGGCCGTGCTGGTCCGGAGCCGGCGAGCTCCCATCGTCGGCCGGGTGTGCATGGACCTGTGCATGGTGGACGTCACCGATCTCACCGGGGTCGAGGTCGGCGACGAGGTGGTGCTCATCGGCCGGCAGGGGGCGGAGATTCAGGACGCGCACCAGCTCGCGGCGCTGCAGAGCACCATCGCCTACGACGTGCTCTGTGCCATCGGGGCGCGAGTACCGCGCGTGGTCGTGGGCCAGTAAACGACGCGGGATGTGCCCCGGTGGGCGGCCTGCCCTAGGATGCCGGCCGCCGCCCGATGACCACTTCCGACCTCGAGTCCAGCCCGAAGAGGAACCCGCTGGTCGGCCTGGTGGAGGGCGTCGGCAACGGCGTCATCGGGATCTTCCAGACGCTGGGCGGACTGGTCTCGCTCGCCGCATCGATCATGGTGTGGGCAGTCCGGCCCCCCTACCGGCTGCAGAACCTCTTCGCGCAGTTCGACTTCGTGGGGGTGGGCTCCATCGTTCTGGTCTCGCTGACCGGGACCTTCTCCGGGATGGTGTTCGCCACCCAGTCCTGGAGCGCCTTCGAGCTGTTCGGGGCGGAGAGCCTCGTCGGCCCGACGGTGGCCCTCACCGTGACTCGCGAGCTGGCCCCGGTGTTCAGCGCGTTGATGGTGACCATGCGGGCCTGCTCTGCCATGTGCACCGAGCTCGGCACGATGCGCGTCACCGAGCAGGTGGACGCGCTGGAGACCATGGCGGTGAACCCGGTGCAGTACCTCCTGGTTCCGCGGGTCCTGGCGGGGCTGTGCATGGTGCCCCTGCTGACGATGATCTTCGACGCCGCCGGGCTCTTCGGCGGCTTCTTCGTCGCGGTGCCGCTCAAGGGCCTGTCGGTGGGCACCTTCGTGCTCCGGACCCAGAACCTCCTGGCGCCGGCCGACATCTGGGAGGGACTGGCCAAGGGGGCCCTGTTCGGCTTCACCGTGACCCTGATCGCGTGCTACCGGGGATACAACGCTCGCGGAGGCGCGAAGGGCGTGGGCCAGGCGACCACCCGGGCGATGGTGGACGCCGCGCTGGCGGTCTTCATCGAGGACTACTTCATGGGGCTCCTGTTCCACGGATGAGCGCCGCGCAGAAAAAGCCTCCGATGATCTCGGTCCAGGACCTGTGGAAGTCCTTCGGGGACAACCACGTGCTGACCGGCATCGACCTCGACGTCGAGGAGGGGAGCACCTGCGTCATCCTGGGAGGATCGGGCTCGGGGAAGACGGTCCTGATGAAGCACATGATCGGCCTCCTCAAGCCGGACCGGGGCAAGGTGATCGTGGACGGCGAGGACATCGTCCCCATGGACGACCGGGATCTCGAGCGCGTGCGCCGGAAGTTCGGGATGGTGTTCCAGGGGTCGGCGCTGTTCGACTCCATGACCGTCTACGAGAACGTCAGCTTCGCGCTCCGGGAGCATTCCACCCTCTCCGAGGAGGAGATCCGGGCCAGGGTCCGGGAGAAGCTCGCCATCGTGGGCCTCCAGAACGTCGAGGAGCGCTTCCCCGCCGAGCTCTCCGGTGGAATGCGGAAACGGGTGGGCCTGGCCCGGGCGATCGTGCTGGACCCGAAGATCGTGCTCTACGACGAGCCCACCACCGGGCTGGACCCCATCACCACCGACTACGTGGACGACATGATCGTCACCGCCAAGGCGGAGCTCCACGTGACCCAGGTGGTCATCAGCCATGACATCGCCTCGTCGTTCAAGGTGGCGGACAAGGTGGCATTCCTCTTCAAGGGAAAGATTGTCGCCGAGGGCCCTCCCCAGGAGCTGAGGCACGATCCGCATCCCGAGCTGCAGCACTTCCTCCAGATGTGGTTCGGGAAGGGCGAGTAAGGTGAGCTCTCTGGTCGTTCTCGGAGCGGAAGGAACTTGAAGACCTTCGTCACCCCCTTCCGGGTGGGGATGCTGGTGCTTGCCGCGGTGGGCTTCCTGCTCGCCTTCATGATCTTCGTCCGCCGGGGGACGCTGGGGGTCGAGACCATCACCGTCTACGCGATGTTCCGTGACGCCTCCGGCCTGGGAACCCGGAGCCGGGTGCAGGTGGCCGGCATCCCGGTGGGCGAGATCCGGGAGATCACCCTGGTGGGGACCCGGGCCCGGGTGACCCTGCGCCTGCGGAAGGACATCGGGCTCCGGACCGATGCCACGCTCATCAAGCGGACCGAGTCGTTCCTCGGCGACTACCTGCTCGACCTCCAGGTGGGGTCACCCGAAGCCCCGTTCATGCCCGATGGCGGGGAGATCAGCCACGTGATCGACCAGCAGGGGCTGCAGGCGCTGTTCGACACGCTGGGGAAGATCACCACCGACATCCAGTCGGTGACCACGTCGCTGCGAGAGGCCCTGGGCGGTGACGCCGGAACCGAGTCGCTGAAGACCATCGTCCGGAACCTGACCGAGCTGTCGCAGTCGGTGAACGATACCGCGCAGCGGTCGAGCCAGAACATCGAGGCGATCCTGGAGAACGTGCGTGACGTCACCGCCTCGATGCGCAGCGCCACCGAGGGTGAGGCCTCCAGCGTCCGGGAGATCATCGAGAACGTCCGCATCCTCACCGGGGACGTGCGGAGGATCGTCGCCGACGTCCGGACCACCATGGGTGCCGACGGTGGGACCGAGCAGCTGGCCTCCATCGGAAGCTCGATCCAGAAGCTGGATGCCACGCTGGGCAACCTCCAGGCGGTCACCGAGAACCTGAAGGAGGGTCGCGGCGCGGTGGGGCAGATCGTCTCCGACGAGAAGCTGGGCCGCCAGGTGGGGGAGACCATCGAGGACGTCTCCAACTACGCCCAGCGGCTGGTCGGGCTGAGGCTCGAGGCCAGCATCCGGAGCGATTACCTGTTCAACGCCCGGGCGGCGAAGATCGACGCGACGATGCGGATCATCGCCCGGCCGGACAAGTACTACATCCTCTCGCTGATCAGCGACCCGCGGGGCGTGGAGAGCACCGAGTACATCCAGACCAATCCGCCCTCGCGCGATGACCCGGCGCTGCAGAAGCGGACGGTGACCAGCATCAACGCGCTCAAGTTCTCGGCCCAGTTCGCGAAGCGGTACTACTGGGCCACCTTCCGGTTCGGCATCATCGAGAGCACCGGCGGGGTGGGGGTGGACCTCCACTTCTGGAGGGACCAGCTGGCGCTGAAGACGGACTTCTTCGACTTCGCGAACCAGCGGCTGAAGTGGCCTCGCGTCCGCACCAGCCTCCAGTTCACCTTCCTCCAGCACCTGTTCCTGAACGCCGGCGTGGACGACATCTTCAACCGGCCGGTCTACAGCCAGCTCGACAACCGGGTCCTGGCTGGCCGGGATTTCTTCCTCGGGGCGGGCATCGTCTTCACCGACGACGACCTGAAGGCGTTGATCCCGCTGGTCCCCGCGCAGTGACCGGGCGGCTGTTTCCTGCCCGAGCGCTCATCTCCGCCGAGGCGACCTAGCCGAGCGCCTGTGCGACCAGGTCCGCGTTTCCGAACGCCGAACGGTACCGGGCGACGAAGTCGGCGTGGGTGAAGCGGTGCTCCTGGCAGCCCCGGACCTCGATGGCGTACGCCGCCGCGACCGCGCCGATCCGTCCCGCCACCGGCCAGGGGAGCTTCCGGGCCATCCCGAACACCAGGCCTCCCAGGTACGCGTCGCCGGCGCCCGTCGGATCGACCAGGGCCTTGATCGGCGCCACCGGCACGTCCACCGGTGGCTTCCCGCGCTCCAGGACCGTGGAGCCCTGCTCGCCGCGCGTGACCACCGTCACCGGGGCGATGGACTGGAGCACCGCCTCGCTCTTGCCGATCTTCTGGGACATGAGCGCGAACTCGTAGTCGTTCCCGATGACCGCCGCGGCCGACTCCATCCCATCCAGGATCTGCTGCGATTCGAGCCGGGGGGTCTGCTTCCCCGGATCGAAGAGGTAGGGCACCCGGGCGTCCCTGCAGGCCTCCACCGCCTTGAGCATGGACTCCGGGTCGGTGGGGCTGATGACCACCAGGTCCTCGGGGCCCAGCCCCCGACCGCCCAGCTCCAGCCGGTGTCCGTGCGACAGCGCCCCTGCGTAGAAGGCCACGATCTGGCTGGCGTCCAGGTCGGTGTTGATGAAGCAGGAGGCGGTGAACTCACCCGGGATCACCGTCACCCCCGAGGTATTCACTCCGGCCTGGTCGAGCGCGGTCCGGTACTCGGCGAAGTCCTCCCCCGCGGTGGCGATCAGAAGGGGCTCCCCACCCAGAAGCGCGAGCGTCCACGCGATGTTGCCCGCCACGCCGCCCCGGAGCCTCCGCATGTCGTCCACCAGGAAGCTGACCGTCAACCGGTGCATCCGGTCGGAGAGGAAGTGCTCCCGGAACTTGCCCGGGAAGGTCATGAGGTAGTCGTAGGCCAGGGAGCCGGTGACGACGATGCGCATGGCTGCCCCCAAAGCACGGAGGCGCGGGGATCGGCAAGGTCGTGTAATGTCGACGGTCCAGGAGGCCGATGCGCTTCGCCGTCATCTCGGACATCCACTCCAACCTCGAGGCCCTGACCGAGGTGCTCCGCACCGTCGAGGCCCAGAAAGTGGACCGGATCGTGTCGCTCGGCGACATCGTGGGATACGGCGCCTCGCCCAACGAGTGCTGTGACCTGGTTCGCAGCGTGGCCGAGGTCACCCTGCTCGGGAACCACGACGCCGCGGTGGGCGGCCGGATGGACTACTCCTTCTATTACGAGGGCGCCCGCCACGCCCTCGACTGGTCCGCGAAGGTCCTCACCGAGGAGAACCATGCCTGGCTCCGGAGCCTCCCCTACACCTACCGGGTGGGAGAGATCGGCTTCAGCCACGGGTCCCCGGTGGACCCTCGCGCCTACGAGTACGTCTTCGCCCTGGAGCAGGCGCGCGAGCTGGTGCCCGAGATGCACGATCTCGCCGAGGTGACCTTCATCGGCCACAGTCACCTCTGCAAGGCGTTCGCCCTGGGGAACAGCGAGGTGAACGACGTCGTGGCGCAGAAGTTCGCCTTCCGCCGGGGCTACCAGTACCTGATCTCGGTGGGGAGCGTGGGCCAGCCACGTGACTACGACAACCGGGCCTGCTTCGTGGTCTGCGACACCACTGCCCGGACGGTGGAGTACATCCGCGTCGAGTACGACATCGAGGGCGCCGCCCGGCGCATCTTCGAGGCCGAGCTCGCTGCCAACTTCGGCCGACGCCTCTTCCTGGGGGTCTGACCCGTGACGACCCGATTCCTCGCCCTCCTGCTGCTGCTGGTCCTCACCGGGTGCGCGCGCAAGGAGGCGTCACCCGAGTACACTCGTGCCTCGGAGCGGTTCAACAAGCTCTACGCCAAGTCGCTCGATGACGCGTACCTCGACCCGGGAATGCACGAGGTAGAGGCCCTTCTGGAGAAGGTTCCCCCGGACTCGCTCGACGCACAGGCGGCGGCTCAGCTGCTGGCGCGCATCCGCGAGAACCGGACCCGCCTCGAGCAGGGGGCGAAGGACCGGGAGAAGGCGCTGGCCGCGGCGAGGACCGCGCCCACCTTCTCCGGTCCCTCGGTGGCGCCGCCGCCACCGCCTCCACTCTCTGCGCGCACGACTCCGCCTCTCACACCGGACGCCGGGCCTCCCGTGGCGCCCACCGCGGGGATGGCGATGCGCGACTTCAACCGGCTGTTCGGGGACTGCTTCGAGCCGGCGGGCCCGGTGGAGGTGAACGGGCGAGGCCCGCGCGACTCCTACAGCATGGTCGACTCGGACCGCTGCCGCCGCTCGATGCCCGCCCTGGCGAACTCCCTCGTCCTCGCCGACGCCCAGAGCGTGATGGGCATCGTGCCGAAGTCGGCGCTGCAGCGGACGCCGGCGGACGGCGGAACACCCTCTGCGCCGCCGGACGCCGGGAGTTAGTGTCGGCAGCTCCGGCATGCAAGACGGTCCCTTCCTCGCGCTGATGCGCTTCGTCCCCAAGTCCGTGCTCTCCCGGGCGGTGGGAACCCTCACTCGCCTGCCCGCGCCGGCCGGGGTCCACCAGGCGGCGATGCGGGCCTTCGCCCGGGCGTACCGGGTGGACATGGCCGAGGCCGAGGCCGACTTCGGCGGGTACGGGCGGTTCAGCGACTTCTTCAGCCGGGGGCTGCGCCCCGGAGCCCGCCCGGTGGATCCCCACCCGCGGGTGGTGGTCTCTCCGGTGGACGGGGTGGTGAGCCAGGCGGGCATCGTGGAGCGGGGCAGCTGTCTGCAGGCCAAGGGCATCCAGTTCCCGTTGGACCGGCTCCTGGACGACGCGGAGCTCGCCGCCCGCTACGCGCTCGGAGGAGCGTACGCGACGCTGTACCTCTCGCCGCGCGACTACCACCGGGTGCACGCTCCGGTCGCCGGCGCGGTGGTGGCGTCGCGCTACCTCGCCGGCGAGCTCTGGCCGGTGAACCGTGCGACGGTGCGCAACCGCGATGCGCTCTTCTGTCTCAACGAGCGGCTGGTGACGGTGATCGACAGCCCCCCCTTCGGTCGGGTGGCGGTGGTGAAGGTCGGGGCGACCTGCGTGGGGCGGATCCGCGCCGCGTACGACGACCGTGTCACCCACGCCGGGCACGCGGTGGGGCTGCGGACCTACGTCCCGCCCCGTCCGGTGGAGAAGGGCGACGAGCTGGGCCGCTTCGAGATGGGCTCCACCGTCATCCTCCTCTTCGAGCCTGGCCGGGTGGTCTGGGACGACTGGCTGGTGCCCGAGGCGGTGGTGCGGATGGGGCGACGCATCGGAGCTGCCTCGTGAGCCAGCGAATCTCCGGGGTGAAGGGGATGAACGATCTCCTGCCGCCCGAGATCGCGGTCTGGCAGGCGCTGGAGGCTGCCGCCCGGGAGACGTTCCGGCGCTTCGGGTACGACGAGGCCCGGACCCCGATGCTGGAGGACACCGCGCTCTTCGTCCGGAGCGTCGGCGAGGCGACGGACATCGTGGGGAAGGAGATGTACACCTTCCAGGACAAGGCCGGCCGCAGCCTCTCCCTCCGTCCGGAGGGGACCGCGCCCTGCGTCCGCGCCTACGTCGAGCACGCCGTGGCCCAGCGCGAGCCGGTCACCCGCTGGTGGTACCTGGGCCCGATGTTCCGGTACGAGCGGATGAAGACCGGACGCTACCGGCAGTTCTGGCAGATCGGCGCCGAGGCCTACGGGGTCTCCGCGCCGGCGCAGGAGACGGAGCTCATCGACCTGGCGCTGCAGCTTTTCCGTGCGGTGGGGCTGGAGGACATCCGGGTCGAGCTGAACTCGCTCGGTGACCCGGAGACCCGCGGCGTGTACCTCGAGTCGCTGCGGACCTTCCTCCGCGCCCACCGGGCCGAGCTGTGCGCCGAGTGCCAGGAGCGCACGGAGAAGAACCCGCTCCGGGTCTTCGACTGCAAGAACCCCGGCTGTCAGGCGGTGCTCACCGGTGCGCCGGCCATCACCGACGCCCTCTCCGGCGAGGCCCGCGCCCACTTCGAGGTGGTCCAGCGGCAGCTCACCGCCCTGGGCATCCCCTTCCGGGTGAACCCGCGCATGGTGCGGGGTATCGACTACTACACGCGGACGGCGTTCGAGTTCCTCTCCGACGACCCGGTGCTGGGCACCGCCTCCGCGGTCGGCGGCGGCGGCCGGTACGACCGGCTGGTGAAGGAGCTGGGCGGACCGGATACCCCGGCGGTGGGCTGGGCGCTGGGGATGGACCGGCTGTCCCTGCTGCTCCAGGCGAAGGGCGTGGTGCAGCCCTCCCGGCCCCAGCTCTTCGTGGCCGTGGCCGAGGAGGCCGCCGCGGACGCGGCGCTGGCCCTGGTGAGCCGGCTCCGGCGCGCGGGACACCGGGTGGACTTCGACGCTCGCGGGGGCAGCCTCAAGAGCCAGATGAAGCGGGCCGACAAGTCGGGCGCGGCGTACGCGCTGGTCCTGGGCTCGCGCGAGCTCGACTCCGGTGAGGCACAGCTCAAGCCGCTCGCCGGAGGAGAGCCGGTGCCGGTGCGGCTGGATGCGCTCGAGGCGGCGCTCGCCACCCGGCGCTGAATGGATGGACCGGGCGTGGCCGAGGCGTAAGTGCGCGCGACACGTGGCCGCCAGCGCGGCAGCGCTCAACCCGGGAAGGGCGCGAAGTCCTCGGTCCGGGCGAGCCCGAGCCACAGCTGGGCCAGGTCGGCAGGGGGGACGATCGCTCGACGCGCCTCGAGGTCGAACCAAAGGATGAAGCTCTCCACCGTCGCGCAGTGCGCTCCGTCGGAGCTGCGGAAGAGGCGATTTCGCACCTTCATCTTCCGCGCATCGGCCGTGATGGAAGCCATGGCCATGTCCACCCGGAACGGCTCGAGCAACCGGAGCTCCTTCTTGTAGGTGAGCACGTCCTGCACCACTGCCGGGCCCAGACGGCGGCGGTAGAGCTCGGCCATCGAGAAGCCACCGTCCTCGAGGAACCGCAGCCGGGTTTCCTCGGCCACTCCGAGGTACGCTGCGTTCCGCATGTGCTGGTTGAAGTCCATGTCTGCCCAGCGCGCGCGGTACTCCTGGACGTAGGGTTCGGCCATGTCGCGCGTCCTACCCCAGCCAGTGGTCACCGTCATCGCCGGACCGACCGGAGCCGGGAAGTCCGAGCTCGCGGTGGAGCTGGCCGAGCGCCTCGGTGCGGAGATCGTCAGCGCCGATTCGCAGGCGGTGTACCGGCACTTCGACCTCGGGACGGCGAAGCCGGACCCCCGGCAGCTCGCGCGTGTCCCGCACCACCTGGTCTCGGTGGTGGAGCCGACCGAGCCGTTCTCCGCCGCGCGCTGGGGTTCGCTCGCCGACGCGGCCATCGCCGACATCACGGCCCGGGGCCGGCGCGTCCTCGTGGTCGGCGGAACCGGGCTGTACATCCGGGCGCTGCTCCACGGGCTCACCGACACCCCGCCGGATCCCCAGGTCCGTCGCATCCTGGAGGACGAGGCGCGCCGCCTCGGGCCGGAGGCGATGCACCGGCGACTCGGGGAGGTCGACCCCCGGACCGCGGCCCGCCTGGCGCCCGCCGACGTGGTGCGGGTGGTGCGCGCGCTGGAGATCCACGCCACGACCGGCACGCCTCCTTCCGAGCTGCGCGCCGCTCACGGATTCGGGTCGGCACGCTATCCGGCGCGCATCCACTTCCTCGACCCGCCCCGCGCCGAGCTGGAGCAGCGGCTCGCCGCGCGAACTCACTGGATGTTCGAGCAGGGCCTCCTCGGGGAGACCCGGCGCCTCGTCGACCGGGGCTTCAGGGACACCGCGCCCATGCGCAGCGTGGGGTACCGTCAGGCGCTGGCGGTGCTGGACGGCGAGCTGAACGAGGACCAGGCCGAGCGAGAGACGTTCCTCGAGACGCGCCGCTACGCGAAGCGGCAGCACACCTGGTTCCGGCGCGAACCGGGGACGCGCTTCGTGCCCCCACCCTACGCGGCGGTGTGGGAGGAGGCCGGGCTGTCCGTCCCGAGCCGAGGGCGATCGCGCTGAGCGAGCCCGTGCCGCTCGAGGATCCGTTCCAGCATCGCCCGGTCGAGTGGCTTCGCCAGAAACTCGGCGGCCCCGGCCTCCAGCGCCTCACGGCGGAGCCGCGAGCCACCCAGCCCGCTCATCACGTACACCGGTGTGCCCCGGGTCGCGGGGTGGGCGGCAAGCCGGCGGCAGAGGCGGATGCCATCGACGCGCTCCAGCACCACGTCCAGGAGCACCGCGGCCGGGGGGCGATGCGCCACGGCAGCCAGGAGCTCCAGCTCGCCGGGAAAGGTCACCACCTCCGCACCACCGAGGCTGAGCTGCTCCCGGAGCCCCTCCCGGGCGTCGGCATCGTCGTCCACCACGTAGAGGAGCCGGGGGTCGCGCGGCGGCTGGAGCACCGGCAAGGCCTGCTCCGGCGGACGGAAGGGAGCCATCAGGACGTTCCGCATCGCGTCCCAGCGCATGCGCCAGAGCACCGGGGTGGCGCGGGGCCGCTCGAGGCCGGCGAGGGTCAGCTCCGCGGGCTCGGGCCTCGGCTGGCCGCCCCGGAAGGCTCGCGCCGCCTCCGGTCCCGCATGGCGAGCGACCCTCCAGAGCGCGGCCGCGGCGTCGATCTCCCTCCGGAGGCGTCCCACGCCGGCGCGGCGCATCGCGTGAGCGAGCGCGGAGGGCGGCTCGCTCGCCTCCACCAGCGCGTGCGCCACCTGCGCGGCGAGGGCAAGCGTCGGTCCCACGGCGAGGTCCAGCGGGTGCCCCAGCGCGTCCGGTCCGGTGGCCACCCAGCCGGGCCCGGTGAGCACCGGCGCGCTGCCGGCGGGAGTCGGCCGCCGCCCGAGCGACAGGAGGTCGAAGTCCGGCTCGAGGAGCCCGTCCCGCGCGGCCTCGACCAGGAGCAACGAGAGGTCCACCGGCTCGACGCCCGGCCCGAAGGCCAGGGCCCAGGCCCCCACCGGAACGGGCAACAACAAGAATCCGTCCACTCCCGGCGCCGGTGCGAGCACCAGCTGTGCGAAGGGAAGCGGCCGGCGGGTGGCCATCCAGGCCTCGGCGCCGGGGAGGAGCGGCGCGCGTCCGGGGGGTTCGGCCGCGGCCACGCTCGCGTCCTGCGGCTCGAGGGCGAAGGCCACCAGGTCCGCCCGGGCGACCAGCCCATGGGAGCGCACTGTCCGTCCAGGCGCCCGGCTCCGTGACATCGGCTCGGTGCGCTCGACCGCCCAGGCGCGCACCCGCGCCCCCGCCATCCCGGCCCGGGCGGTGACCAGCTCGCCCAGCGGGTCCTTCCCCGGGAAGCCCAGGCTGACCACGCCCGGAGGGTAGGGGAGCCAGGCTGCTGCCCCCCGGGAGAGGACCCGCAGCCCCACCAGCGGGGTGGTGGGCTCGGTGCCCGGGAGCGTGCAGCCGAGGAGCGCCAGGCGCGATCGGCACTGGGGGGTGAGGATCCGCGCCATCCCACGGGGCGATCCGTTGCCGGCATAGAGGAGCGTCTCCACCTGCCGGCCGCGGCCGAGATGACAGAGGGCCAGCGCGAGCGCGGCGCCAGCGAGCCCCTCGCCCACCACCGCCAGCTGCGCCATGCCGCGCATCCCGCTCCGCTCCTCAGTGAGTGTCCGCGGCGAGCCCGTCCGATGGACCCGCCACCTCCACCCGGTTTCGTCCCTTGTGCTTGCTCCGGTAGAGCGCGGCGTCCGCAGCGGCGAGGAGGCTCGACGGCTCCTGCAGGTGCATCCCGCCCTCCATCGCCGCGATGCCGATGCTCAGGGTCACGGGCCGAGGCCACGGCCAGGGGCGAGAGGCCACACGCAGACGCAATCTCTCGGCGACGATCATCGCCTCGGCCGCGGTCTGGTGCGGCAGCAGGGCAACGAACTCGTCCCCACCGAACCGCGCGGCGAAGTCCACCTCCCGCAGCTCCTCCCGGAACACCTCGCCCATCTTCCGCAGCGCGGCGTTTCCCGCTTCGTGGCCGTAGCGGTCGTTGAGCATCTTGAGGTTGTCCAGATCGACGAGAAGGACCGCGAGCGGCTCGGCGTACCGGGCGGCGCGGGCGAACTCCTCGTCCAGCTTGAGCTGCAGCGCCCGGAAGTTGTGGAGTCCGGTCAGAGCGTCGGTGCGGGCCAGCGATTCGAGTCGAGCTACCCGGCGGGCCTGCTGCCACGCATGGAGCAGGCGGACCCGCAGCTCCTCCGGCCGTCCCGGCTTGGCGATGAAGTCGGCCGCACCGCGACTGAAGCAGTCCACGACGGTGCGTGGGTCGGTCTGCCCGGAGAGGAACACCACCGGAACCTCCCGGGTGCGGGGATCGGTCTGGAGCACCTCGAGCAGCCCCATGCCACCCAGCCGAGGCATCGCCAGGTCGGCCAGCACGAGGTCCGGCACGTGCGCCTGGATCAGCGCCACCGCCTCGGTGCCGTCGTCGGCCTTGAGCACGTCCCAGTCGCGGCCCAGGAGCTCGGCCAGCCCATCGCGGGTGGGCGGGTCGTCCTCGACGATGAGGAGTACGGGGCGGGCAGGACGTCGGTCCATCACGGGTCGCCCGGTGTCCGACCAGGGAGACTGGAGTCCGCTGCCGGCCAGGGTGCCACTCCTCTGAGCGAGACGACCCCCGCAACACGCGAGAGGTGGTCCGCCGAGCAGCAAGCGACGTGCCCCGGCCGCGACAGTCAGTTCAGCGGCTTGGGGAGTGTGCTGCAAAACGACAGGAAGAAACTCCAGCCCTCCTGCTCAGCGACGCTGGAACTGTACCCGTCTGCCGCCGCCGAAATCCTGTGGCGGGGCCTCCAGATTGAACTGCCACCACATCGGCTCCCAGGGCTTCATCTTCAGCCGCTTGTCGTTCTGCAGGGCAGTGAGGGCGGCCTTGAGCTTCTCGTCGTTCGGATTGGCGGCGACTGCGCGGCCGAGGACGCGCATGGCTTTGTCGCGTTCCTTGGACTGCTGTAAACACCACGCGTAGACGGCCCAGACCAGCCCTTCCTTCTTTCCGGCCTTCACCGCCTTTTCGAAGGCCTCGCTCATCGGGCCATACTGCTTCCGCTGGTAGTGCAGCGCCCCGAGCATGGCCTGGGACATGGGGTCGCGGCGGCTCGCCTGGGTGAGGTGAGGCTCCGCCGACGCGTAGTCCTTCATCATGTAGTGGAGGATGCCGATCTGCCCGTGCACCTGAGGGGCGACCATGATCTGCCAGCGGTCGTACTGGAGGCCTTGCTCGAGCGTCTTGACCGCCTTGGCCACCTTGGCGTCCTTGTCGCGCGGGGAGGAGATGCTCTGGAGCTCCTTCTGGGCGCTGTTCACCAGGCCCTTGAGCTTGTCCGCGATCCGCTTGGCGAGGAAGACATAGGCGCCGACGAACACCAGCACGCCGGGCACGATGCCGGCGAGCCAGGAGAGCCCCGCCAGCCGCACGGCCACGGTGACCACGACGCCGGCGGCGAAGGCGATGAGAAGGTTGTACATGTCGGGGACGTGCTAGACCCGCCCCCGCGGCGTCGCAAGGCCCTCTGTCGAAATTGGTAGACGAGGCGGACTCAAAATCCGCTGCGGCTGACCCCGCGTCCCGGTTCGAGTCCGGGGAGGGCCAAGAGTTGGCTCCGAGGGCGATTCCGCGGGACGCGCCCCGGAGGCGGTGATAACGGGTCGGCGCGAGCCAGCGCCTCTCGAGGGCCAGGCGGGGCGCTGCGGCGGGCAAAGACACTCGACTCGCCGGAGTGCGGGCGAGGCCTCGGCGCGAGGCCTGGTCCCGATGCGCGGAGGCGAGTCATGACGACTGCTCCCATCCTGATGGCCGTGGTGGCTCTCGCCGCCGCGGAGCCCCGGACGCGGCCGTGGCGGGACGATCCGCTCTTTCGCCGGCTGGCGGAGCGGCTCGATCGCGTCCGGGCGATCGACAACCACACCCATCTGATCGAGGAGGGGACGTTCAATCCGGCGCGTGACGCGATGGTGCCGCTTGGGCTGCGAAGCACGGACCCGCGTTACGCGGAGGCGCTGCGCGACCGCTTCGGCTCGCCGGTCAAGGGCGGCGACGTGTCCGCGGCTGCCGCTCGCGCAGTCAGGGTGCGCGCGGACAGGATGTCCCGCCTCGGCCCCGGAGGATACTGGGCAGATCACCTCGACTACACTCGGACCGAGATCGCCCTCGTCAACCAAGACTTCCGCGAGGGCATCGATGGGCGGCGGCTGCGGTGGGTGCCACAGGCGACCAACCTGCTCTATCCACTGCCCGCCGAGGCGCTAATGAAGCGCAGCCCCAAGCACCGGACGGGCATCCAGGAGATCCAGGTCGCGCTCAAGCGATTCCTGGTGGAGTCGGGACTCGACGCCGTCCCGGCGGACCTCACCGCCTATGTCGCCTTCGTCGAGGCGACGCTCACCCGCTGGAAGCAGCAGGGCGCGGTCGCCGTCAAGTTCTGGGACGCGTACCTGCGCACCCTCGACTTCGAGGACGTCTCGGCGGAGCGGGCGGCGACCCTGTACGCGAGGGGCCGGACCGCGCCGCTCACGCGCGAGGAGTACCTGGCGCTGCAGGACTACCTGGCCCGGCGCATCTTCAGCGCCGCCGGGGAGCGGAAGCTCCCGGTTCACATCCACTCCTCCAACGGCGTGCCGCCCTTCCTTCGCACGATGGAGGCGGACGTGCGCAACCTGGATCCGGTCCTCACCGACGTCCGCTACTTCGACACGCAGTTCGTTCTCATCCACGGGGGCAACCCGCTCGTCGAATACGGGGCCTACCTCGCCCTGAAGCCGCACGTCTGGTACGACATGTCCGCGATGACCTTTCTCTATCCGGTCCCCGATCTCGCCGGCGTGCTGCGGAAGGTGCTCATCTACGCGCCCGAGAAGCTGCTCTTCTCGACCGACGCGGCCGCTTATCCGGGCATACCGGTCGGCGCCGAGGTCCAGCACGCGTCGCTGTGCCGCTCGTCGCGCGAGGCGCTGGCCCTCGCTCTGGCGGGGCTGGTGCGCGACGGGGTGGTCGACATGGACGCCGCGGTCCGCATGGGCGAGAACGTCCTGCGGGGAAATGCCGAGCGCCTCTACGGATGGTCCTCCGCGCCCGCGCGCTGACCTCTAGACCGGACTCAAATCCGCTGCGGCTGACCCCGCGTCCGGGTTCGAGTCCGGGGAGGGCCACAGGGTTACGCGCCAGCTGATCCGTGCCCGCTCCTGCCAGTGGTCAATAGGTGGTCATCCCGACCGCCTGAAAGAGACGACCATGGAAGGGCGGTACATCGGCAGATGGGAAGGCGGCGAAGTACTCCGGACGGTTACCGGACGCGTCTACGTCATAAGCAAGAACATCCACGGGCGCAGATTGCGCCTATCCACCCGGGCCAGTACCCCTGCCCGAGGCCAAGGCGGTCTACCGGCGTTTCATCCAGGACCCCGACAGCTTCCAGTTGGTGGCTCCACCACCGGCGCCGGGGCAGGGTCAGGCCCGTCGCCTTCGAGGGGCGGCTACCACCGATGCCGCTTCTCGCCCGTCCGACGATCGGAGGGCGGAATGATACGAAGTACCCGACGTTGATGACTGCCCGTCTCCCTGAGGGGAGTGGCTGACGGACGGTGCATCCTGGGGCCTCCGCTTCTCAACCCGACAGGGTCCGGCTACCCGCTGTGCTCGCTTTGCTTCAGTAGCGTGTCCTTCTCCCTCTGTCCTTCACTGCTCGCCGGAGGACCACGTCCAGCGCAAACCGGGTCCACCGGAGATCCGAGTAGGTCCACCGGGTGCCTCACCATGCACCCACCCCGGAGCTAGGTGGGCCACGGGTACTCGGACGCGCTGCGGGTCCACCTGCCGAGAAGTTCGGTATGGGCCCTCAGGAGGAAGCACATGAGCCACGAGACAAAGTCAGAGAAGAAGGCGAAGCAAAAGGAGTACCGCAAGAACCGCTACTGGGGCTGCGACCCGTCGGTGTTCGCGCCGCAGGTGCCGGGGCAGCTTTTGCTCAAGGGGAAGTCAGGGTACCTGCTCCGGCCCATCGACATCGCGGTCGTGCTGGCGCTGGAGTACCACCGAAGGACGGACAAGAAGACCAACGACGTCGCCGAGTGGGTGTGGCCCTCAGAGCGCCGCATCGCCTCGCTCGTGGGAGCGAGTCGTGGCCCCGTCCAGCGCAGCCTGCACAAGCTCGCTGAGCACTACGGCCTCAAGAAGGGTCGCCAGGCCACCTCAAAGGGCAGTCGCACCAAGTACCACATCGCCAAGTTCTACGATGTGCTCGGCGGCCAACCGGAGAAGGACTTGCGCGGCGAGAAGCAGGCCTACGTCGGCGAGCGCGACGCCGAGAGCAATGCCCCGGCTTGAGGCGATTGCCCAGAGGGACGCTCGTATCGCGGACCTGGAGCGGCAGCACCGCGAGCTTCGTTCGGTCATTGCGAAGACCGGGCGCTCGCGTGACAAGTTCAGCAGGCCCAGGCCCGACGCGGATGCGGTCGCCTTCGCCGCCGACGTCCAATTCGAGCCTCCAGAGCAAGAGCCTGACGAGGACATCATCGACGCCCACGCCAGGGACGCCGAGCCAGAGTGCATCGTTGGCTAGGGGTACGTCGGCTGCCTCATTCGGCAGGGGGTGAGCCCAGAGCCGTGGTCAATGCATACCCTCTTGGCGAAGTCCGTGTGGTCAGGCGGTGGTCACGGATTCGCGGTGCCGAGAGCGCCGGCAGAACGTCTGCCGGCGCACCAGCGTCGGACCATTCAGGCACTTGCGGACAGGATCGAACCCGGCTACCCAAAGGCAGCCACCGGAACACCGGACTCAAAATCCGCTGCGGCTGACCCCGCGTCCCGGTTCGAGTCCGGGGAGGGCCAACCACGACTGCGCCCTGCTGGTTCGGTGGCTCAGGAGCCTGCGGCTGCGGACGAGCGCGGGGAATGGGGCAGGCGAACGCCGTCCGTCCGATCGAGCAGGTCGGGGTGCGATGCGCCCAGGCAGATCGCCCCGCCGACTGCAACCAAAAAATATGCGCGGTCGCCTGCCGGGCTGCTCGAGCTGTGGATGAGCTGTGACGAAGCTGTTTACAGTTGTCTTGGCATCCTCCCTGAACGCAAGGTTGTGCTCTCACCGTCTCCGGCGCGCCGACGCCTGCGTCTCGGACCGCAAGCGTGTTCACTGGGTCTGACATCACCCGCCCGATCCGGTCGAAGTCTGGGTCGACTGTTTGACGTTGCGCGTGGCACCTCATCGCTGGACGTCGGTGGAATCGCCCGTCCGGTGATCGGCGATCTGGAAGCGCAGGAAGTCGTGGACCGCGGCGAGCGCCTCGGGATTGCCGGTCTCGACGACCACCCGGGCCCCCCGCGGGGTGTCCTCCTTGCGGTACGAGATCTTCGTCCGCAGCCGCTTCATCGTCTCCGCGCCGGGAGGCATCCGGTCGTGGATGAACATCGGGAGGTCGAAATCGCCGCCGGAGAAGGCGTGGGCGATGTGGCCGAAGTGTCCCCGGATCGAGTCCCGGGTGGCAGTGTCCAGGGGATCGAGCGCGTCGGCGGAGATGATCCCGCCGTCACCGGTCAGCGTGAAGTGATGCGCGGTGGTCCGGTGCGAGAACCCCATCCCCTGATCGCCCCGGTGGTCCACTCCGGCGGCGTGGTCCGTGGAGTGGGAGTGGGTGGCCGACGAGCCGGCGTCCGCGGCGGAGAGAAGCGTCGCGACCAGGAGGAGGGACACCATGGGCTGGCTCCGTCGGATGGCCCTGCGCCCGGAAACACGGGCCAGCTGACGGGCGATTGCCGGTGCGGGCCGAGGCGGCCGGGGACTGGCGCGGGGGGCGCGGCTACGCTATGAGCCTGCCTCCGTTCGGCAGCCCTCCCAGGGGCGGCCGCAGGAGGGCTCGGGGCTATAGCTCAGCTGGGAGAGCGCTTGAATGGCATTCAAGAGGTCACCGGTTCGATCCCGGTTAGCTCCACAAGGAACTCAGTCGGTCGAGGGCGCCAGACGGCGCCCTTCGCATTTCGCGACGTGCGCGTCGAGACAAGGCGACGACTTGGTCCCGGCCGGCTCTCGACTGACGGGAACTAGTTCCTCCCCACGAGGCCAAGGAGCTCGTCGAGCTCGAACGGCTTCCGGAGCGCGCGTTGCACGGCGGGATACATCCCGGCTTCGGGCATCTTCGAGTCCGCCGTCATGAGGACGACCGAGAAGTCCGCGGCGTACGGGTGTGTCTTCAGGCGCTCGAGAAACTCGAAGCCGCCCATCTCTGGCATCTGCAGATCCAGGAGAACGAGACAGGGTCGTTGCACTTCATCGAGTTTCTGCAGGGCCTCGACACCGCTCATGGCGGTCTCGACGAGCCGGCCAGCGTCGCGGAGCACGTCCGCCATGGTCTCGATGAAGTCTCGGTCGTCGTCGACGACGAGGATCGCCCGCCGTGGAGGCGACCGCGGCATGCCCGTTACAGCACCTCCCCGGGATGTACCTTCCTCCTGCCACGACCCGGGATGCAAGCGACGTCGCGAAGTACGTGGCGACGAACTTCGAGAACGCGGCGGGCCACCCTCGCGGTCTGCCTGCGGCCAGGTGACCCGCCCCGAGCGAAGCATTCGTCCGCGCTCTGGGTCAGGGCCACCCCAGCAGAGGACCCTCACCTCGAATCGGGCGCTTTCAACGCCGGATCAGCGTCGTTCGACGGCATCGCGGCAAATTCCCAGCCGGCGAAGCAGCAGCTCCGCGGGGCAGAAGCCGGTGAAGGCGGACTGGACGAGATTCGCTCCGACGAAGCCGGCCAGAAGCAGCCACCACGGGTTCACCAGCTGGGCGAGGACGAGGCTGACCAGCACGAAGCTTCCCGCGATGACTCGGATGGCGCGTTCCATCGGCCGCGTGCCCGGGGCGGCGATGTCATGGGAAGCGGAGACGGCGGTCTGGGTCATGGTCTGGGCTCCTGGCGATGAGAGCCAGGAACCCCCCCCCAAGATTCGGACCCGTGAGGGTTCCAGGGGCAATGGAGGAGCGCGGT
>Ga0207679_10000445_pt1 | contig 29158 bp, 25 predicted proteins | sample KBSC73metaG_FD_184320 | JGI IMG/M metagenome (GOLD analysis project Ga0207679, IMG submission 184320) | Corn rhizosphere microbial communities from Kellogg Biological Station, Michigan, USA - KBS C7-3 metaG (SPAdes) (version 2) | ecosystem: Host-associated > Plants > Roots > Rhizosphere > Soil ... | reverse complement strand
GATCTGGTGACCCTGACGGTCTCCGGCCGCTCGGTGCAGGTACCGGCCTGGGTGCAGCCCGGCCACGCCGACGACGCGGTGTCGGTCTCCTTCGGGTATGGCCGCAAGCAGCACACCCTCGGCGTGAAGGACGCCGACGAGCCGGTGGTGGTCGGGCACGACGTCTACCCGCTCCGGAGCGCCGCCAGCCCCTGGTTCGTCACCGGGCTGGAGGTGAAGAAGACCGGCCGGAAGTACCGCATCTCCACCACCCAGGTGACCAACGTCACCGAGGGCCGGCCCATCGCGCTCATGCAGAGCGTCGAGGAGTTCGAGAAGCATCCCGAGGCGCCCGAGCAGCGCTCGCCGAAGGAGCTCCCGGGCGGCAAGGAGCTGGAAGGCAGGGTCCTTCCCTCGGTCATGCCGGGGATCGACTACTCGAAGCTCCAGTACAAGTGGGCAATGGCGGTGGACATGAGCCGCTGCACCGGGTGCAGCGCCTGCGTCGTGGCCTGCCAGGCGGAGAACAACATCCCGGTCGTAGGCAAGTACCAGGTCGGGCGCGGCCGCGAGATGCACTGGATCCGCATGGACCGGTACTACTCGGGCCCGGCAGAGTCACCGGAGATGGTGAACCAGCCGATGTTCTGCCAGCACTGCGAGACCGCGCCGTGCGAGTACGTCTGCCCGGTGAACGCCACCGTCCACTCGGACGAGGGCCTCAACGACATGGTCTACAACCGGTGCATCGGCACCCGGTACTGCTCCAACAACTGCCCCTACAAGATCCGGCACTTCAATTACCTCCACTGGACGCAGGACAAGAGCCAGGTGGAGAAGATGCTCATGAACCCGGACGTCACGGTGCGCGCCCGCGGCGTCATGGAGAAGTGCACCTATTGCGTGCAGCGGATCGAACGGACCCGGATCGCCTCCCGGATCGAGAACCGGACCATCGGCGACACCGAGCTCAAGACAGCCTGCCAGCAAGTCTGCCCGACCAGTGCCCTGACCTTCGGTTCGCTTCATGATCCGAAGACCCAGGTCAGCCAGCGCCATGCCGATCCCAGGCGCTTCGACGTGCTCCACGAGCTGAACACCCGGCCTCGAACCGTGTACCTGACCAAGATCAAGAACCCCAACCCGGAGCTGGGCTGATGGCCGCCGCCGAACACGCCGCTGCAGTCTCCGGCGCCGACGCGCTCGACACCTATCCGCTGTTGGTCGGGAAGCAGGACAACACCACCCTGACCGGGAATCTCCTGGCCCACGTCTGGGCCCGCCCGGACAAGGGGTGGCTGCTGTCGTTCATGATCGCCCTGTCCGGCTCCGGCGCGCTGGTCCTGGCGATCACCGTGACCCTGGTGGAGGGCATCGGGGCCTGGGGCAACAACATCCCCGTCGGCTGGGCCTTCGACATCACCAACTTCGTGTGGTGGATCGGCATCGGCCACGCCGGGACGCTGATCAGCGCCATCCTCTTCCTGTTCCAGCAGCGCTGGCGGACGGCGATCAACCGGTTCAGCGAGGCGATGACCATCTTCGCCGTGATGTGCGCGGGTCTGTTCCCTCTCCTGCACACCGGACGGCCGTGGTTCGCCTACTTCATGTTCCCGTACCCCAGCACCCTGGAGATGTGGCCCCAGTTCAAGAGCCCGCTCATCTGGGACGTGTTCGCGGTCTCCACTTACTTCACCGTCTCGGTCCTGTTCTGGTACCTGGGGCTCATCCCCGACCTGGCCTCGCTCCGCGACGCGAGCAAGAGCCCGATCCAGCGGAGGCTCTACGGCATCTTCGCCCTCGGCTGGCGCGGCTCGGGACGTCACTGGCACAACTACAAGGTCGGCTACCTCCTGCTGGCCGGCCTCTCCACGCCGCTGGTGGTCAGCGTCCACACCATCGTGTCCTTCGACTTCGCCGTGGCCCTCATCCCCGGCTGGCACACGACGATCTTCCCGCCGTACTTCGTGGCCGGCGCCGTCTTCTCCGGCTTCGCGATGGTGATGTCCTGGATGGTGCCCGCCCGGCACTTCCTGGGCCTGAAGCACGTCATCACCATGAGACACCTCGAAAACATGAACAAGATCATCCTCGCAACGGGGATGCTCGTCTCCTACGGGTACCTGATGGAGCACTGGATCGCCTGGTACTCGGGGAACCAGTTCGAGTGGTTCGTGTTCTTCAACCGGGCGACGGGGCCGTACCGCGGCGTGTACTACCTGATGCTCTTCTGCAACGTGCTGGTGCCGCAGATCTTCTGGTTCAAGTACTTCCGGACCTCGATCCCCTGGATGTTCATCGCCAGCATCTTCGTGAACATCGGCATGTGGTGCGAGCGGTTCGTGATCATCGTCACCTCGCTCCACCGCGACTTTTTGCCCGCTGCCTGGGACATGTACTACCCCACCTGGGTGGACATCACTCTGTTCCTGGGAACCATCGGGTTCTTCAGCACCTGCTTCCTCCTCTTCCTCAAGTTCATCCCCGCGGTCGCGGTGAGCGAGGTGAAGGAGCTCAACGAGGAGCTCCGGCACCGTCCCGCCCCCGTCACCGTGGTCACCGGAGCCTGATCGATGGAACACGCCGCGGAACATCACGGCCACGCCGCCCCGGTCGGGAAGACCTACGTCCTCGCGCGGTTCGAGAGCGGCGAGGCGCTGGTCGACGCCTGCTACAAGGTCAGGGAGAAGGGCTTCGAGACCATCGACACCCACTCGCCGTACCCGCTGCACGGCGGTGACGAGGCGCTGGGCCTGGGACGGAGCCGCGTCCCGAGCATTGCACTCGCCGGGGGTCTGACCGGGATGTTCGGCGGGTACCTGATGATGGTCTACATGAACGCGTGGAACTGGCCGATCAACGTCGGAGGCCGGCCTCCCCACGCTCCGCCGTCGTTCATCCCCATCACCTTCGAGACGACGGTCCTGCTCGCATCGCTGTCCATCTTCTTCGGGCTGCTGGCGCTGATGCGGCTCCCCCAGCCCTACCACGCGACCTTCGAGCACGAGGGATTCCGGAGCGCGGTCAACGACGGCTTCTGGCTGAGCGTGGCCCTCCCTCCGGGCAGCGACGGCAAGGATGCCGCCGCGCTCGTCTCCCAGCTCGGCGCCAAGGAGATCAGCACGGTGAAGGAGTCGGCGGAATGAGGGCCGCTCTCTTCCTCCTCGGCCTGGGCGTGCTCTCCGGCTGCAGCTGCTACGGCACGCGGGCCAGCGACGTCCTGCAGCGCATGGAGCAGCAGGACAAGATCCTCCCCTACTCGGAGAACGACCTCTTCGCCGACGGGCGTGGGATGCGCACCCCGGTCGAAGGAACCATCTCCCGCGAGGCGGTGGTGGGCGCTCCCGGCATCAGCACCGGGATGGCGGATGGGGTGCTGGTCAGCCGGATCCCCATCCCGGTCACCGCCGAGCTTCTGGCGCGCGGCCGCCACCGCTACGAGATCGTCTGCTCCAACTGCCACGGCCTGGTGGGCAACGGGGACAGCATGGTGGCGGACAACATGGCCACCCGGCTGCCGCCCTCGCTGGTCGCCCTGGGAGACCGGCCACCCGGGTTCTTCTTCCAGGCCATCACCCTGGGCTATGGGCTGATGCCCTCGTTCTCGGGAGAGATTCCCATCGACGAGCGCTGGGCGGTGGTCGCCTACGTGCAAGCGCTCCAGCTGAGCCAGAACGCACCGGTGAACACCCTGGCTGCAGACGTGCAGCGCCGCCTCCGGGAGGGGCAGACATGGTCGAGGTAGGCCCCACCACCATCACCCAGGATCGTCTCAAGCCTGGCGGAAGAACCTTCAACATCGCCGCGGGCCTCGGCGTGGCGGGCCTGGTGCTCACCGGCGTCGGGTATGCGGTGGGCGGGGCCACCGAGCGGCCGCTGGTCCTCGCCGACTACCTGGTGGCGTTCGCCTACTGGCTGGGGATCGCCATCGCGGCCAGCATCTGGAATGCGATCTTCCACGCCTCGGCGGCCCGGTGGATGACCGTCTTCCGCCGCATCTTCGAGACCATGGGAGCGGCGATCCCCATCTTCATCCTGCTCTTCGTTCCCATCGCCCTGGGGATGCCGGTGCTGTTCCCCTGGGTGAACCCCTCGAGCAAGATGAGCCACGAGCAGCTGGCGCTGCTCACCCACAAGGCGCTCTGGCTGAACGTGCCGGGCTTCCTCATCCGGGCGGTGGTCTACTTCGCCATCTGGGTGGTGGTGAACCAGCTGCTCCGCGGCTGGTCGCTCCGGCAGGACCGGGAGGGCGGGCTCGAGCCCACCCGGCGGATGCGCCGCTACGGCTCCGGGGCCATTCCCTTCCTCGGCCTGTCCATCACCTTCGCCGCCTTCGACTGGCTGATGTCGGTGGATCCGTTCTGGTACTCCACCATCTTCGGCGCCTACTACTTCACCGGCAGCTTCGTGGCCTGCATCGCCCTGCTCACCGTCATCACCGTCCGCACCCGGCACGAGCAGCGGCACTTCGGGGGCCTGGTCACCCGGCATCACACCCACAACCTGGGCAAGCTGATGCTCGCCTTCATCGCCTTCTGGACCTACGTGGCGTTCAGCCAGTTCATGCTCATCTGGATCGCCAACATTCCCGAGGAGGCGTCCTGGTACGTGGTGCGGATGAAGGGTGGCTGGGCCAGCGTGGGCATCTTCCTGGTCGTCACCCACTTCGTCATCCCCTTCTTCGCTCTCCTCAGCCGCGGGCTGAAGTTCAACCCCCGGGGCCTGGCCTTCATCTCGGTGTGGATCCTGGTGGTGCACTGGGTGGACCTCCGGTGGCTGGTGCTCCCCGCTCTGCACCCCGAGGGGTTCTACGTGCACTGGACCGCGGTCACCTCGATGTTCGGCGTGGGCGGCCTCGCCTTCGCCTTCGCCCGCTGGCGCGCCGCCGGCCACTTCACCATCCCGGTCAAGGACCCGTACCTGGCCGACTCGCTGAGGTACCAGCAGGCATGAGCACGACTGCACAGAGCTCGCGCGCGGGCCACGACACCGCCGAGGTGGTCCATGCCCAGCAGCACATGAGCTGGCCCTGGATCATCGGCGTGGGTGTGGGCTCGATCGCCATCTTCATCGTCGGCGGCATCTGGTCGACGCACATCCTGAACAGCACCCGGGCCGAGATGCAGCCCGCAGGCCCGCCTCCCATCCCCAAGCAGGTGGACCAGTACGAGGTGGGCATCGTGAACCAGCGGGTGTTCGCGCTCGACCAGCGTGCCGCCCAGAAGCGCCTGCAGCAGATGGAGCGGCTCAGGAGCTACGGCTGGGTGGATCGCGAGTCCGGGGTGGCGCACATCCCCATCGACGAGGCGATGAAGATGTACCTCGCCGATCAGCAGAAGAAGGGTGGCCAGGCGAAGTGAGCCGCGTGCCTGGCATCGCCTTCGTCGTCGCCGCGCTCCTGCCATTCGTGGCCGGGGCCCAGGCGAACGCGCTGACGCGTGTGCAAGCGGTGGACGTGATCGAGCAGCTGGGTGACCGGGTGCCCGAGGAGGCGCGCCTCGTCGACTCCGAAGGACAGCCCTTCCGACTCAAGGACGAGCTCCACCGGGGGAAGCCGTTGGTGCTGGCGCTCGTGTATTACCGGTGCCCGCAGCTCTGCAAACTGACGCTCAGCGGTCTCACCCGGGCGCTGCGCGAATCGGGGATGAAGCTCGGCCGCGACTACCGGGCGGTGGTGGTGAGCATCGACCCCGGAGAGACGGCGCGCGACGCAGCCGAATCCAAGCGCGGCCACATGCAGGCGCTGGGCGTCTCGCCGACGACGCCGGACTGGCGGTTCGCCACCGCGACCGAGGCGGAGATCCAGGCCCTGGCCCGGGCCACGGGCTTCAAGTACCGGTACGACGCGCCGAGCAAGCAGTTCGAGCACGTGTCGGTGTCCTTCGTCCTCTCCGAGGACGGGCGGATCTCCCGCTACCTGTATGGCATCGAGAATCCAGCCCGTGACATGAAGCTGGCCCTGGTCGAGGCAGGCAAGGGCAAGGTGGGCACCGCGTTCGATCGCGTGCTGCTCACCTGCTTCAAGTACGACCCGGCGAAGCGCAGCTACGGGCCCTACGCGCTGGCGTTCGTCCGGATCGGGGCGCTGCTGGTCTTCGCCGCGCTGGGGGTCTTACTGACGGTGCTCTGGAGGCAGGACGTGAAGCTGAAGAAGCGACGGGGTGCGACGGCATGAACGAGCTCATGAGGCGGATGCTGTTCCTCCCCGAGCAGGCCTCGACGTTCGCCGTGGACGTCGACCATCTCCATTACTTCGTGATCACGGTCACCATGGTCGCCAGCCTCGGCGTGGCCATCGTCGCCATCGCCTTCTTCTGGAAGTTCCGGCGGCGACGGGAGAACCAGGCCACGCCCTTCGTCTCCCCCACCGCGATCTTCGAGGTGCTGGCGATCAGCGTGCCGCTGTCGTTCTTCCTGCTCTGGTTCGCGATCGGCTTCCGGGACTTCGTGAAGGTCTCCTCGCCTCCGCCGGACGCGATGGACGTCTACGTCCAGGGCAAGCAGTGGATGTGGAAGTTCGCCTATCCCGAAGGGCCGAACTCCATCGGCGTGCTCCACGTTCCGGCCAACCGTCCGGTGCGGCTGCTGATCACGTCGCGGGACGTCATCCACTCCTTCTTCATCCCGGCGTTCCGGATCAAGATGGACGCGCTGCCTGGCCGCTACACCGAGATCTGGTTCAGCGCCACCAAGCTGGGGCGGTATCAGATCTTCTGTAGCGAGTACTGCGGCGCCCAGCACAGCAAGATGTGGGCCGAGGTCGTGGTGATGGCCCCCGAGGCCTTCGACGAATGGATCAAGGAGCAGCAGCGAGGCCTGGTTGCCCGCCAGGACGTGCTGGCGGACGAGACCGGCCAGGTCACCCAGCAGGGAAGCCTCGCCCAGTGGGGGCTCCACGTGGCCGCGCGCCAGGGCTGTCTCCGCTGTCACAACGTGGACAGCACGGAGCCGGCCACCGGTCCGAGCTGGGTGGACCTCTACCAGCAGCCGACGAAGCTCACCGACGGCCGCGAGATCATCGCCGACGAGGCCTACCTCACCGAATCGATGATGGAGCCCACGGTCAAGATCGTCGCCGGCTACCAGCCGCTGATGCCCAACTACCAGGGCAAGCTGAGCGGGCCGGAGGCTGCGGCAATCGTGGAGTACATCAAGAGCCTGCGGTCCGACCGGACCGTTCAGGCGACCGGGGGTGAAGAGTAATGACCGCGCCGCTCACCACCACCGCCGTCCCTCCCGCGGGCCCCATCTTCCCGAAGAAGAGCTACCTCAACGACGGGACCACGATCCGCTCCTGGCTTCTGACCCACGATCACAAGCGGATTGCGCTCCTCTACCTGGTGGGGGTGCTCATCTCCCTCTTCCTGGGGGGCGTCTTCGCCATGGTCATTCGGCTGGAGCTGCTCACTCCAGGGCCGACCATCATCGAGGCGCTGACCTACAATCGGATGTTCACCCTCCATGGCCTGATCATGGTCTTCATGTTCATGATCCCGAGCATCCCGACGATCTTCGGGAACTTCTTCCTCCCGATCATGCTCGGGGCCAAGGACGTGGCGTTTCCCAGGTGGAACCTCACCTCCTGGTACGTGTACATGGCCGGTTCGGCTCTGATGCTCTGGGGGCTGATCACCGGCGGCGCGGACACCGGCTGGACCTTCTACGCGCCGTACAGCACCACCACCACCACCAACATCACTCCGGTGCTGCTGGGGGTGTTCATCATCGGGTTCAGCTCGATCCTGACCGGACTGAACTTCATCGTCACCATCCACACCCTGCGGGCCCCGGGGGTGACCTGGTTCAAGATGCCGCTCTTCGTCTGGTCGCTGTACGCCACCAGCGTCATCCAGGTGCTGGCCACCCCGGTGCTGGGGCTCACCACCCTCCTGGTTTCGGCGGAGCACACCTTCGGCTTCGGCTTCTTCGACCCCGCCCGCGGCGGCGATCCGATCCTCTTCCAGCACCTGTTCTGGTTCTACAGCCACCCCGCGGTGTACATCATGGTGCTGCCGTCGATGGGGGTGATCAGCGAGGTGATCTGCGCCGTCGCCCGCAAGAACATCTTCGGCTACAAGATGATCGCCATGAGCTCACTGGGCATCGCCTTCGTGGGCTTCTTCGCCTGGGGCCACCACCTCTTCACCTCCGGGCAGAGTCCGTTCGATGCCGGAGCCTTCGGCGCCATCTCGATGCTGGTGGGCATCTTCACCGCGATCAAGGTCTTCAACTGGGTGGGCACGCTCTACAAGGGCGCGATCGTCTTCAACGCGATCTTCGCCTACATCTGCGGGTTCCTCTTCTTCCTGGTGTTCGGGGGGATGACCGGGATAGCGGTGGCCACGGTCTCGCTCGACGTGCACTGGCAGGACACCTACTTCGTCGTGGCCCATTTCCACTTCGTCATGGTGGGCGCGGTGATCATGGGGTTCCTCGCCGCGCTCCACTACTGGTTCCCGAAGATGTTCGGCCGCAAGTACCCCGAGAACTGGGCCCTGCTCGCCGCGGGGCTGATGATCCTCGGCTTCAGTGCCACCTTCATCCCCCAGTTCCTCCTGGGGAACGCGGGCATGCCGCGGCGCTACTACGAGTACCCGGAGCGCTTCGCCGCGCTGAACGTGGCCTCCACCGCCGGCGCCTCGCTGCTCGCCTTCGCGTTCATCATCATCGCCATCTACCTGGCCATCGCCCTGAAGTACGGCGAGGTGGCGGGGCGGAACCCGTGGGGCAGCCGCGGCTACGAGTGGGACGTGCCCTCGCCGCCGCCCACCGAGAACTTCGACGCGGTCCCCGTCTTCACCCGGGGGCCCCACGAGTACCAGGACGTCCCGGAGGACCTCGCCAAGGTGGGCCATGCAATCTAGCGCGGCGCGGAAGATGACGGCGGAGGGCTGGCTGGAGCCTCCTCCGCTTCCGCATCACTACGACACGATCGAGAACCACCAGAGCGCCCTCCGCTTCGGGATGTGGCTGTTCCTGGGGACGGAGGTGCTGCTCTTCGCCGGAATCTTCGTCGGCTATTTCACCTTCCGGCACTACTTCCCGGAGGCGTTCGAGCAGTCCGCACGGCATCTCAGTGTTCCGCTCGGAACCGCCAACACCCTGCTGCTCCTCACCTCGAGCCTCACGGTGGCGCTCGCCCACTACAACGCCGAGCACGGGAGGAACCGCAACGCCTTCTGGCTCCTCATGGCCTCGGTGGTGATGGGCGCCGGGTTCCTCGGCATCAAGGCCGTGGAGTACACCGAGAAGTTCCACGAGGGCGCGCTCCCCGGGAGGTTCTTCAGCTTCGCGGAGATCACCGCCCCCGGCGGCCCGGTGTTCTACGTCGTCTACTTCTTCTCCACCGGGCTCCACGCGCTGCACGTCGTCGTGGGGATGAGCCTCCTCATCTGGGTGGCGCTCCGCTGCTGGCGGAAGGAGTTCTCGCCCACCTACTACGCACCGGTGGAGAACTCGGGCCTCTACTGGCACCTCGTCGACCTGGTGTGGATCTTCCTCTACCCTCTGCTCTACCTGGTCTGAACGATGGCCACCACGACCCCTCACGCCGCGGCGGCACACGCCAAGCACGAGACGGGACCCGGCAGGCTGGTCCTGAACTGGCTGGTCCTCTGCGGCCTGACCTTCGCGACCTTCGGGTTCTCGAAGCTGCACATCTCGCCCGGGATGCACCTGGCGGCGGCCCTGACGATCTCGACGGTCAAGGTCGCGCTGGTGGTGCTGATCTTCATGCACCTCTGGCACGGCGAGGGAATCAACCGCATCGTCTTCGTGACCTCGTTCGTCTTCCTTCTGCTGCTGATGTTCTTCGTCATGGCGGACGTGACCACGCGCTTCTCGCTGTCCAACTCGCGAATCCCGCCCATGCCCCAGGTGGACCAGAGGATGATTCCCAGCGGGATGCCCCCCGGGATGAGCAACACGCCCCAGGGCCACTCCGGGGGGGGCGCCGGGCCCAGCTCGGGAGAGGCGGGAAAGCAGTGACGCTCCGGCGCCGGGCCCTCCCCACCTCGGCGCCGTGCCTGGCTGGAGTCGCCCTCCTCTTCGCCGCGCTGGTGGGGTGCGCGCATACCGGAAGGGGCGAGGAGCCGGGCAGCGGCATTCGCTTCGTCTCCGACGACTTCCACGGAGCGCTGGCCCGGGCCCGGGCCGAAGGGAAGCCGCTCTTCGTCGACGCCTGGGCCCCCTGGTGCCACAGCTGCGTCAGCATGAAGACCTATGTCTTCCCCGACGGGGTGCTCTCCGGCGTCGCAGACAGGTACGTCTGGCTCGAGGTGGACACCGAGAAGCCAGCGAACCGCGCCTTCGTCGACCAGTTCCCCAGCGAGGCCCTGCCCACGCTCCTGGTCATCGATCCGCGCACCGGGCAGGCTTTCCGTCGCTGGGTGGGGAGCGCCACGGTGGTGGAGCTCGCCGCCCGTCTCAGGGCGACGGCGCTGGCCCTGACTCCCGGAGCGCCGGGAACGGCGGCACAGGCCGCGCTGGCCCGGGCGAGCGCCGCGGACGCCACGGGCGACCACGCGGGGGCGACGGAGGCCTATCGCCAGGCCCTGGCCAGCTCGGTCCCGCGCTCGCTCGACCATGGCCAGGCGGTGGAGGGGCTGGTGCAGCGGCTGGCGCAGGACGGCGACGCCGGCGCCTGCGTGGACCTGGCCAGCGAGGAGCTCTCGCACGTCGCGCCCGGAACCGCGCTGGCGACCCTGGTGGCGACGGGTCTGTCCTGCGCTCTCGAGCTGGAGGAGACGGACCCGCGCCGGCTCTCGGCGCTGGGCGCATTGCAGGATCGCGTGGCGAGCCTGGCCCGGGACCCCTCGGTGGTGCTGATGGCCGACGACCGCTCCAGCCTCTTCGAGACCGAGGAGGGGGCGCGGCGGGCTCGCGGTGACCTTCCTGGCGCCCGGTCGACCGCGCTGCGGTGGACGGCGTTCCTGGAGGAGGAGGCCGGTCGGGCTGGCACGCCCGAGGCGCGGGCGGTGTTCGACTCGCACCGGCTGTCGGCCTACCTCGCGCTGGGGGAGCCCGAGCGGGCGATCCCCATGCTCGAGCAGAGCGCCCGCGACTTCCCGAAGGACTACAACCCGCCGGCGCGTCTGGCGGTGGCCTACCTGGCAATGCGCGAGCCGTGGAAGGCGCTCTCGGAGGCGCGGCGCGCCTCGACGCTGGTCTACGGCCCGCGGACGCTCCGGGTGCTGCTGGTGCGAGCGGAAGCCGAAGCCCGGGTGGGGGACGGGCACGCCGCGCGCGTGACGCTGGCCCGGGCGGAGAAGCTGGTGACCGAGCTGCCCCCGGCACAGTTCCACGCCTCGATGAGCATCGCGATCGCGGCGAAGCGCAAGGCGCTCTTCGAGCCTCCCACCGCCTCGCGCGCCGTGCCCCTCGACCCACGCCGCGGAACCGCGCTCCCCCACTGAAGGTTTCCGAAGTGCCTTTCCGAGGTGCTGCCTTTTCCGAGGTGCCAGACACCTCGTCAGGGGACACCTCGTAAGGACTCTTCGAGACTCGTTGAGGCTTTCCGAAATGCCTTTCCGAGGTGCAAATGCCTTTCCGAGGTGCCAGACACCTCGTCAGGGACACCTCGTAAGGGCTCGTCGAACCTCGTTGGAGGCCTATCGAGTGCTCCGAGAGGCTCGTCCGTGCGGGCGGGTCACGCCGTTCTTTCAATAGAACGGCGCTCCGGCGTCGTGACCGCAGAGTGCGGGCGCTTGATTTGCTCGATTGCCGGCAGCAGCTGGAGAGGGATTGCTGTCAGATCGCCAGCGCGACCATCGGCCGGTTTGCGCCTACCGGAAAGGTGACGCTGAAGTCTCCTGCTCTCCAACGCTGCGAGGCGCCGATGAATGCAGCCACGAAGTCGTGGACCTGCTGACGAAACTCATCGAGCAGCTTTCTGGATGTGGTGTGACACAGAGGCCGGGGAGTACGAGCTGGGCGTTCGGGCCGATGCTGGGGGCGTTGGCCGAGAACCCACGCTCGACCTCGAAAACGCTTGTGGAGCCTGGCCCACTGCTCCTCGATTCCCTGGACGAGACGCTCAAGAAGCTGCCGACGGGTGCGTGCATCCCCGAATGCCGGATGCGGTACGGTCCTCAGGACAAGCTCCTCGGTTCGCGCGCATTTCTCGTCGAACCGCGAACAAGGCTTCCCGGCCTTCCGCTGCTTCCATCGGTCGGACCAGTGAAACCAGCGATACGGACGCGGCATCCCATCGAGCATCATGGTCAGCGAGGTGAGGCCGGGCCACTCCCGACAGGACGCGACGAGCCCCTCCTTCACACCATGCGAGAGGATGTACCGGATCCGCCCGAGCAACGCTTCGTCATCAAGGACCGGCTCTGCTGAGTAGCGTCGTTCCCAAAACGCCCCCCGCCAGCCGACAAGCGTGCCGACCTTCTTCGAGATGTTCGTGAGAAGGTGCTGCATGAATCTCGAGAGGTTTCGCTCGGGAGCGCGGACAAGCAGGTGCACATGATTGGACGCGAAGGCGAACGCAAAGAGCTCGACCCCTGTGAGCCGGACCGCGCGAGCAAGTACGCCGCCGAGGACCTCATTCGTCCGATCGGACGGACGGAGAAACAAACGCCCGTGCAAGCAACGCATCGTGACAAAGTATGTGACTCCGGACTCATAGATTCGGATCGGTCGTGCCAACTGGGCCCCCCCTTGACGAGACGACGAATCCAGAAGGCACAAATCAAGCCATCGACGTGCCAGACACCTCGTTAGGGACACCGCCAACGAGTGGTGCTACCTGGCACCGCGGACAGAAGTAGGTGCTCCGCGCCTCCGGTCCGCGCTTCTCACGCGCGATGGGCGCCCCGCAGCTGCGGCAGGGCTGCCCAGCCCGGCCGTAGACCCAGAGTCGGGCCGATGGATCACCCCGGCGCGTCGTCCGCCGCAGGCCGGTATAGGTGACCATCCCGCCGCCGCTCGACTCCAGCACGTTCATTTCGAGAAAGCGGCGGGCCGTTCGCACCAGCCGGAGCAGCGTCGAATCGTCGAGCGCCGAGACCGGCGCGAACGGGTGCACCCGCTCGGCGAAGCACACCTCGTTCTTGAACACGTTGCCGATCCCGGCGAGCGCCCTCTGGTCGAGCAGCGCGTCTCCGATCGCAAGCGCCCCCCGCTCGCGGAGCCGGCGCACCGCCTCGTCCTCGTCGAAGCCGGCATCCAGCACGTCCGGCCCGAGGCGGGCCACCGCCGGGTCGCGGGCCAGCTCCCGACCGGTGCGGAACTCGGCGACCGGGACGTCGAAGCCCACCGCCTGAAAGTCCGCCGTTTCTACCACCACCCGCATCGCCGAGCGCGGCCGCTGCCACCGCTCCCCGGGCCGGTACACGTGCCAGCTCCCTGCCATCCGCAGATGGGTCCGGAGCACCAGGTCCCCGGAGAACTCGATGAGAAGGTGCTTTCCGACGCTGCGGACCCGCTCGACCGTGCGACCGGCGATGGGCGCGTCGTCGTCCATCCGCGACAGCTGCGCGAGCACCGTCTCGAAGCGCACCACCGGCTTGCCCGCGAGCGCCCGGTGGAGCGTCCGCGCGGCCCGGAAGAGGCTGTCGCCCTCAGGCATGGGGCACCGGCCGGGAAAGCGTCACCCGGCGCAGGTGAAATCCGAGCGACGAGGGCGTGAAGCCGGCCTCCGACAGGTAGAGGGCGAGCGGGCTCTGCGCAGCAGGCACGCCGTTCACCTCCTCGAGCAGCATGCCCCCTCGCCGACCGACGAGGCCCCGCGCTGCGACCGTCGCCAGCGCCGAGGCCACCGCCCGCGCCACGCGACCGCGGTCGGGCTCGGTCTCGGGCAGCCACAGCCAGGCCTGGCGACCGCCGCGACCGAGGAAGGCTCCCACGGCTCCATCCACCAGCACCACCTGGGACCCCGCCGAGCGCGAAGGCCCCCGCGCCGGAGCACCGTCGAGCGCCGGCCACCGGAGGAGCGTCCCGTAGGGGTTCGCCGGATCCGTGGCCGCGAGCAACGTCACCTCGGCCTCCTCGGGGAGCTCCCGGAGGGAGCGCAGCAGGTCGAGCACCGGCGGCAGCGCGAACTGCACTGCCCCCACGCCAGAGACGAAGTAGCCGCGTCGCACCCGTCCGCCGTCCTCGAGGGACCGGAAGACGGGGTACACCCCCGAGAACCCCCCCGGGAGGCCCTCAGCCTGGGCGACCTCGCGGGTGACCAGCCCGTAGCGCGAGAGAAGTTGCTGGGCCGACGCTGCCGCCCACTCGGTGCCACCGACCGCCGCAGTGGTGCGCTCCTCCACCAGCGACCACCGGCCCTCGGCCGATGCCGGGAGCGTGCGGCGGCTCCGGAAGACGTGCCCGCCGGTTCCAAGACGACGGCTGCCGCCCTCCATCGCGGGCGCGGTGTAGGCACGGAGCACCCGGAAGGTGTCGTTGGTCACCAGGCCCTTCCAGACCAGATCCCACAGCGCCTCGAGCGTCTCGCGAGGAAAGCCGCCGCCCGCCGCCTCGTGCAGCGGAGAGAAGAAGCTCGCGCCCTTTGCCCGGAGAACCTCGAGCACCGAACGCGCACGCTCGGTGAGCGGCTCCACGTCGAGGCGCGGCCCTGGGGGACGCAGCAACCGCGGCAGATGGTCGGTCAGGTAGAGCGCGATGCGTCCGTCGCGCTCGCCGATGGGCTCGAGCCCGACCCACGCCACCTCGCCCGCCGCCACCAGGGTATCCAGCTCGCCGGGGCTGTACCGCTCGACGCGGGCGGGGAGAATCTCGCTCTCCAGCACCGAGGCGGGCAGCGCACAGCCCTGGAGCCGCTCCACCACGTCGAGGACCGCGTCCAGCCCTGGTCGGGGCCGAGCGATGCCGTGCCAGTGGGAGAGGAACCGTCCAAGAACCCGCGGCTCCACCGGCTCCACTGCATGTCGCGCCCGCGCCAACGAGCGACGCCGGACGACCGCGAGCACGTCCACGTCGCACCACTCCCGCCGCGTGCCGCCTGGGCGGAACGCCCCCTCCACGAGCCGACCGCGGCGGATCAGCGCCTCGAGCACCGGCTCGATCCGCGCCACTGGAAGGCCGAACCGCGCCCCCACCTCCTCGAGGGTGAACGGAGCATGCGTGCGCGCGTAGCGGGAGACAAGGTCCCCCAGGGGATCACGCACCGGGAGCAGCAGCGCCTCCGGCAACCCTGGCGGGAGCGGCACGCCCAGCGCGTCGCGGTAGCGCCCGGCGTCCTCGGCCGCCACGTGGCGCTGGACGCCAGCCACCGGAAGGAGCACCGCCCGGCGGGCCCGGACCAGGTCGTCGATCCCCGATGCCACCAGCGCGCTGGTACACCGGCCGCGCAGCTCCTCCGAGGAGAGACCTCCCACCCGGAGCAGGAGGTCGTGGATGCCATCCGTTCCCCGGGCACGGAACCGGGGCTCGAGCTGCTGGAGCTCGGCTTCCACCGCAGAAAGCACATCGGCGTCCAGCAGCTCGCGGAGCTCCGCGTCCCCGAGCAGGTCCCGGAGCTGAGCCTGGTCGATGGAGAGCGCCTGCGCCCGGCGCTCCGCCAGGGGCGCGTCGCCGTCGTAGATGTAGTTGGCGACGAAACCGAATAGCAGCGAGGCCGCGAACGGCGAGGGTGTCGCGGTGTCGACCGTGGTCACCCGCATCGAGCGATCGCGGAGAGCGCGCAGCGTCCCCACCAGGGCGGGCATGTCGAACACGTCCCGGAGGCATTCCCGGTAGGTCTCGAGGAGCAGGGGGAAGGTGGGGAACCGCGCCGCGACCGCGAGCAGGTCCGCCGCGCGCTTTCGCTGCTGCCAGAGCGGGGTCCGCGCGCCGGGCCTGCGCCTCGGAAGCAGCAGCGCCCGCGAGGCGTTCTCGCGAAACTTCGCGGCGAAGAGGGCAGTGGAGCCGAGCTCGCGGAGCACCAGCGCCTCCACCTCCTCGGGAGACGGCAGCAGGGCATCCACGTCCGGCGCGAGGTCCGAGTCCGGGAAGCGGACCACGATGCCGTCGTTGGTCCACATCGTCTCCACGTCCAGCCCGAGCTGGTCACGGACCCGCGCGGTGAGCGCCATCGACCATGGCGCGTGCACCCGGCCGCCCAGGGGGGAGAGGAGGCAGACTCGCCAGTCCCCTAGCTCGTCCCGGGTGCGCTCGACCACCAGGGTCCGGTCGTCCGGGACGTCGCCCGTCGCCCCGGACTGATCCTCCAGATATTGAAGAAGGTTTTCCGCCGCCTGTCTCTCCAGCTGGTGCTCCCGGATCAGTCGCGACACCGCCGCGGTCCGCGGGATCTCGCGGAGCTCACGGATCAGCCGGCCGATGAGCTGGCCGGTCTCGAGCGGGCGCGACGCAGCATCTCCGTGCCAGAAGGGCATCTTCCCCGGCTGGCCCGGGGCGGGCGACACCAGCACCCGATCATGGGTGATCTCCTCGATGCGCCACGAAGACGCTCCGAGCAGGAAGACCTCGCCCACCTTGCTCTCGAACACCATCTCCTCGTCGAGCTCGCCGACGCGCGCGTGCGCCTTCTCGCTGCCGGCGAGGAACACCCCGTACAGGCCCCGGTCGGGGATGGTGCCGCCGTTGACGATGGCGATCCGCTTGCTGCCCTCGCGCCCGATGACGGTGTTCGCCACCCGGTCCCAGGTGACGCGCGGGCGGAGCTCGGCGAAGTCGTCCGAGGCAAATCGGCCGGAGAGGAGGTCGAGCACGTTCTCGAACACCGTCCGACTCAACTCGGCGAACGGCGCGGCCCCGCGCACCGCGGCGTAGAGCGCATCGACCCTCCAGGGTTCCACCGAGGTCATCGCGACGATCTGCTGCCCGAGCACGTCGAGTGGATTCCGGGGATGCCGGGTGGACTCCACGCGCCCGTCGGTCATCGCCTGCGTCAGCGCCGCGCAGGCCACCAGGTCCCCGCGGTACTTGGGGAAGATGACCCCGGTGCTCGGGGCATCGATGCGGTGACCGGCGCGCCCGATGCGCTGGATGCCGCTGGCCACCGAGGGCGGGGCCTCGATCTGGATGACCAGGTCCACCGCGCCCATGTCGATGCCCAGCTCGAGTGAGGAGGTCGCCACCAGCGCCCGCAGCCGCCCCGCCTTGAGCGCGTCCTCGATCTCGCTCCGCTGCGCACGCGCCAGGGAGCCGTGGTGTGCCCGCGCCAGCGGCTCGCCGGCCAGCTCGTTCAGCGCCGCCGCCAGCCGCTCGGCGATCCGCCGACTGTTGACGAAGATGAGCGTCGTCCGGTGCTCCCGCACGAGATCGACCAGCCGTGGATGGATGGCGGTCCAGATCGAGGTGCGGACTTGCCCCTGCGCCGCGGGGCCGGAGGGGATCTCGATCGGCTCCCCGATGCGCGCCATGTCCTCCACCGGAACCTCGATCCGCAGCTCGAGCGTCCGGCGGGTCCCGGCGTCCACGATGGTGACCGGCCGCCACACCGGGGCGAGGGCGGGCGCGGCGAACTCGGTGCGGAGCTCCTCGCCGGCCGTCTCGTCCCCGGCGATGGAGGGCTCCGCTTCCGGTACCCCGACGCGAATCCTGCCCGCGGAGCTTCCAGCGGTGGTCCCCGGTGCGGTGGAGAGCTCCGCGGGTGAATCGGTCGCCGAGCTTCGGGCGCCGGCGCGGGGCGCCAGGCCGGGCGCGGGGCTCGAGCCCTCGCCGTCGACGGTCGTGCTGGCGGGCGGACTGCCGCTCCGGGCGCCGGAGGCCGCGGCGATCGCGGAGAAATCCACGTCCTCCCCGACCGGCGGGCTCTGCACCGAGGGCGGCTCCCCGGCTCCGTCGGGCACCACCCGCACCGCCGCACCACCGAGGAATCGCGCCACCTCGTCCAGCGGCCGCTGCGTCGCCGACAGCCCGATGCGCTGCAGCGGACGCCCGGCCAGGTGCTCCAGCCGCTCCAGGGACAACGCCAGGTGCGCCCCGCGCTTGGTCGGCACCAGGGCGTGGATCTCGTCCACGATGACCGTCTCCACGCTCCGGAGCGCCTCGCGGGCATTGGAGGTCAACAGCAGATAGAGCGACTCCGGAGTGGTGATCAGGATGTCCGCCGGATCGCGCTGGAAGCGGGCCCGCTCGCGCGCCGCGGTGTCACCGGTGCGGACTGCGACCGTCGGCAGCACGTGCGCATCACCCCGTCCGGCGGCGACGTTCGCCACTCCGATGATCGGCGCGCGCAGGTTCCGCTCCACGTCCACCGCCAGCGCCTTGAGCGGCGACACGTAGACCAGCCGGCACCGGCGCTCGCGCGGCGGAGGGGCAGCGAACATCAGCCGATCGATGCAGGCCAGGAACGCGGCCAGCGTCTTCCCGCTCCCGGTCGGCGCGAGCAGCAGCGCCGAGTCGCCCCGGGCGATGACCGGCCAGCCGAGCGACTGGGGAGGCGTCGGTTCCGCGAACGAGGCCCGGAACCAATCACGGACCGCAGGCTGGAAGTGGGCGAGCGGATCGGCCATGGGGAGCCCGAGAGTGTAACGAGCACCGGCTGTCCGGACCGCTCGGGATCGGCTCGCCCGCACCGGCGCCAGCGTTCCGTCCACTCGCCATCGCCGGGGGTGCGGTCGAGGCCACCCCGGGGCGGGCGCACCCGACGAGCACGTCCGCCCAGCGGTCGAGCGGAACCGTCCTTCCCGAGCGCCATCGTGGGCACGGCCCGAGCGCAGCGCCATCGGCATCGGGCTGTGCAGGGTCGACCCCCAGGGCCCCTCGCTCGGAGAGCACGCGCCCCGGACGAAAGCCCCCGAGATGCCGGTGAGATACCCGCCGCGACCTGCACCGGGACGAGGTCGTCTCCGGAGCAAGCTCTCGTCCGCTCTTCAGCCGGACACGGTCCGAGCGCACCCCGACGCCGAGCCGGTCGTGGAGCGAGCGCGCATGACAGGCAGCAATCCGGCGCGAATGTTGGCGCACCTGCGGCCGATGCGGACGCGCGCGGGAGGACGTTTCGATGAGGACGCAAGTTGCCCCGAGAGCGAACGATGGTTTCCCTTGCGAATCACGGGGCCCCTGCGAGGAGCGGTGGCCCGGCCGGAACTCTCTGAAGGGGTCATCATGAGATCGAAGTCAGTCACGGGCGTCCTGGCGGCCATCGCGGTCGGCACGGCGCTGCTCGTCCCATCCCTCGCTGCCGCGCAGTCGGCCTTCCAGTCGCCACCGCACGACAATTACTTCGCGGTCAAGTTCGGACCGTACTTCCCCGGCGAGACGAACGGGCTGGATGCGGTCGGCAATACGTTCAAGCAGGGCTGGCCGACCAAGTACCAGGTGGACGGGGCCATCGGCCACTACTGGGACTGGTTCGGGCTCCAGTTCAGCGCCGGGTACCTGACCACCGGCAACGACGACTTCAGCTTCAAGACCTGGCCCGTCCTGCTGACGGCCAAGGTGCGGCTTCCCATCGGGGGCTTCATGGCTCCCTACGGCGAGGGCGGAGCAGGCGTCGGCATCAGCTCGGTGAGCGGCATCGGAGGCGCGGACCAGACCAAGGCCGGCTTCGCCGCGATCGCCGGCGCGGGCGTCGAGTTCTATCTCGGCCAGTTCCTGGTCGGCGCGGATCTCAAGTATCTCTGGCTCGACCCCAAGTTCTCCGCCGTCAACGCCCCGAACGCGCAGGGGGTGGTCGACTCGTTCAAGTTCAACGGTATCACCGTCCAGGGCTACGTCGGTTTCCTCTGGTGACCGACGCCGCTTGACCTCCCGGTCGACGGGGTGATGTCACCGCGGTCCCACCGGAGGTGACGGCACATGGCGACGGGGCAGGGAACGACCTGGGTACTGGTCGCGGACGGTCGGCACGCCCGGGTGCTCGAGGTCGAGGACGCGGGGCTCCTGCCCCGCCTGCGCTCCACCGTGAAGCCCCCTCCCTCCGAGGGACAGCACCGCTCGCCCGAGCACGTCTGGCGCCACGGAGAGGACCCGCGCGCCGAGCACGAGGAGAAGCGGTTCGTCCACGTCCTCGTGCAGACCCTGGAGCGCGGGCTGGCGGACAACCACTTCCGTCACCTGGTCATGGTCGCGCCTCCGCGCATGCTCGGAGTCATGCGCGAGTCGCTTTCCCGCGGGCTCGCGGACCGGCTCCGGTCGAGCCTGGCAAGGGACTGGGGGCACGTTTCCGACGCCGAGCTCCCGCAGCAGGTCCGTCCGCTGGTGGAGATCTGGCCTCGCTGAGGCGGCCGGAGCCCTAGACCTCGTCGGGCTTCGCGGACACCGGCTTCGGGTCGACCAGGTGCTCGACTTGGCGGAGGTGATCCACCGCCTCGGACACGGCGCTCACGCGCTGTAGGGCCTCGGCGCGGGCACCGGGCTCGAGCAGCTCGCACCGCGCGCTCAAGGCGGCCACGAGGCCGTGGATGGCCCGGAACGCGTCCCGCAGCACCTCGACCCCGGACGGGGGCGTGAGAGCGGGGTTGCCCCCGGTCTTGACGATGGCGGTCTCGCCGGAGACCAGGCGCGCGGTGCGCGACAGCACCCGGTCCATCTCCATCCAGCGCTGGACCAGGACGTGCGCCAGCTCGCGAACCTCGACGCCGTCGAAGGGACGCTTGAGGACCACCACCTGGTCGCGATGCCCGAGCGCCTCGGCGGCGACGTCCCACAGCTCGTCGGCGTTGGGCGAGACCAGGACCACCTGGAGCCGGGGATCGTCGACCAGCAGGCGGCCGGCGATGTCCAGGGCGTCGTCCGGGTCGTCCGCGAGGTCGAGCATCGCGATTGCCGGATAGGCGCCAATGCGGCGCAGGCGTCGGATCTCGTCCATCCCGTCGGTCCCGCGGTAGGCGAACCAGACCTCGAAGGGAGCGGCCTCGGGGGGAGGGGGTGGCTCACCGCGCTCCTCAGCCTCGAGCGCCAGGTCGCGGGCGCCGCCGGGCACAAGCATCTCCAGGAGCTGGAGGAAGAACTCTTGTTCGGTCCCGAGGAGGACGATGCGGCTGTTCACGGTGCACGGATGTTTGCAACAGCCGATCCGGCGAGAAGTCCCGACACCCTGGGGGGTTGCGAGTCCACAGGGGGGGTCAACCGAGCCCATCAGGGTAGGCCGGACAGGTCGCTGGCCACCCACACCCGGCGCTGCTCGGCCCGGCCCCAACGTGGTGTCCCCAACGTGGTGTCAGACACCTCGCGATGCCTCGCGATGGAGACCTCGCGATGGAGACCTCGTCGTCATGGACACCTCGTGATGGGGGACCCAACCGTGCGTGGTGCCTCGTAAAGCCTCGTAATAACGGACTTAGGCCGTGGTGCCTTAGACGTGGTGCCAGACACCTCGTCAGGGACACCTCGTCATGCAATCCCGTCATGGGGAGCCCAACCGTGCGTGGCGCCTCGTAGGGCCTCGAATCACGGGCTTAGACGTAGTGCCTTAGACGTGGTGCCAGACACCTCGTCAGGGACACCTCGTCAGGGGACACCTGGTCAGGGAGACCTCGTTAGGGACCTCAACGAGCTGCCAGACACCTCGTTGGGGGCACGTCGTGTGGCGGACTGGGGAGTTCCTCCTCAGCCCTAGGTCCAGCTCCGGCCGAGAAACGGCCGCCGGCTCACCGCTGTTCGTCGACCACGGTGTTCCGCAGCACGCCGATGCCCGAGATCTCCACCTCGAACACGTCCCCGGCCTTGAGCCACATCGGCGGCTGCCGCTTGCTCCCCACCCCGCCCGGGGTTCCGGTGGAGATCACGTCGCCCGGGACCAGCTCGGTGAACGTGGTGATGTAGGCGATGAGCACGGGGATGTCGAAGATGAGCAGGTCCGTCGTTGCCCGCTGCATCTCGGTCTTGTTCAGCCGCCCCACCAGCGTCAGCCTGGAGGGATCGGGAATCTCGTCCGCGGTCACCATCCACGGTCCGAACCCGCCGGTTCCGATGAAGTTCTTCCCCGGCGTGAACTGGGTCGTGTGGCGCTGCCAGTCCCGCACGCTCGCGTCCTGATAACAGGAGTAGCCCGCCACGTACGACAGCGCATCTTCACGACGCACGTGGTGCGCTGGCTTTCCGATGATCACCGCCAGCTCCGCCTCGTAGTCGAGCTCGGTCGAGGCCCGCGGCCGCACCAGGGGCTGATCGTGCCCTACCTGAGTGTTCGCGAACCGGGTGAACAGGGTCGGAAACTCGCTCTCGCTCCGGCCGGTCTCGTCGCGGTGGGCCACGTAGTTCACCCCCACGCAGAGGATCTTCTCGGGATGGGGAATGGGCGGGAGCCAGGTGATCTCGTCGAGCCCGTGGTCGGCCGAGGCGCCCTCCGTTGCTCGTCGCACCTCTCCGAGCGCCCCCGCCGCCAGCGCCGAGCGCAAGGTCGGGTAACGCCCGTCCAGACGGGGCACCGCGTCCACCACCCCGCCGTCCACCACCTGCCCGAACCCTTCCCGTCCCCGGTGTATCCAGCTGGCGAGCCGCATGGAAGCTGGAAGAGCGCTTCGCGGACCGCTCGTCAAGCACCACATGGACGATTTAGAAGCGTGCGTCTGTGGACAAGGAATCCTTCCTCTCCGTGGCACGCACCTGGGCGGCCACGGTCACCGTGGTGACCGCACGCCGGCGGCCCTCGGCCATCACTCCCGAGGCGCCAGAGGTCGATGGGTTCACCGCCACGGCATTCATGATGCTCTCGCTCGACCCGCCCTTGCTGGCGCTGGGCGTGGGCCGGGACTCCGGCGCGGACGACCTGCTCGAGGACGCCGACTACCTCGCGGTGAATCTCCTCTCCGAAGGCCAGGCCGAGCTGAGCCACGCCTTCGCCCGGCATCACCGCGACCGGGGCGACGCCTGGGAGCGCTTCCCGTGGACTGTGGACGCTCACGGCACCCCTCTGCTGGCAGGCACCACCGGGGCGTTCAGCGCCCGCATCGTCGAGCGGCAGGAACGGGGAGATCACCTGCTGGTCCTGGCAGAGGTCACAGCCGTCCACCGGGGTGACACCGAGCGGACTCTGGTGTACCAGAACCGGGCCTATGGCCGCCTGAGACCGCTGTAGCCCTTCCTCGAGGATGCAACCGCCGGCAGCACGCGCTTGCCCGCGCGCGGCGAGCCGATGAGTTCTCCTCCTTCCCGCGGTCCCCAGCAGGCACGCATCACCCGGAGTCAAGATGGACGGCGCACCGAGCACCACCGCCACGCCCGCGAGCAGCAGCTCGCTCTGGTCGGAGCTCCGGGAGGCCCTGCAGGGTAGCCACCGCGACCTGACCGAGGCGCCGCTCGGGCGAGCGCTCTTCGTCCTCGCCGTCCCGATGGTGCTGGAGATGGTCATGGAGTCGGTGTTCGCGGTCACCGACATCTTCTTCGTCGGCCAGCTCGGCGCCGACGCCCAGGCCACGGTGGGCTTGACCGAGACCATGGAGACGATGGTCTACGCCCTCTCCTTTGGGCTCTCCATCGGGGCCATGTCGCTCGTCGCCCGGCGGATGGGCGAAAAGGACGAGGAGGCCGCGGCACGCACCGCGGTGCAGGCCATCTTCCTCGGGCTGCTCTTCGGCATCCCGCTCTCCATCGCCGGCTCCGTGTTCGCGCCCACCCTCCTCAGGCTGATGGGCGGCTCGCCCTGGGTCCTCGAGCACGGCGTCCACTTCACTCGCGTGCTGCTCGGCGCGAACGTCTCGGTGTGCCTGCTTTTCCTGATCAACGCCATCTTCCGGGGCGCGGGCGACGCGGCGACGGCCATGCGCGCCCTGTGGCTGGCCAACGGGATCAACATCGTGCTCGGCCCGTGTCTCGTGTTCGGGCTCGGTCCCTTCCCGAAGATGGGCGTGGCCGGAGCGGCCATCGCCACCTCCATCGGTCGCAGCACGGGAGTCGTCTACCAGCTGTACCGGCTGACCCGAGGCGACGGCAGGCTGACCGTCCGCTGGCGGCACGTCCGACTCGAGGGGCGGAACATGCTCTCCGTTCTGAGCCTCTCCGGGGCCGGCACGCTGCAGACCGTGGTGGGGATGACCAGCTGGATCGTCCTGGTGTGGATCATCTCCCGTTTCGGGAGCGAAGCGGTCGCCGGCTACACCATCGCCATCCGGCTCGTCCTCTTCGCCATCCTGCCCGCCTTCGGGCTGGCGAACGCCGCAGCCACGCTGGTCGGCCAGAACCTCGGGGCGAAGAAGCCCGATCGCGCCGAGCGCGCGGCGTGGAAGGCGGGGGGCATCAGCGCGGTGTTCCTCGGGACCATCGGACTGCTGTTCATCGCCTTCGCGCCTCGGATCGTGGGCATCTTCACCAGCGACCCGGCGGTCCTCGCGCACGGCGCGCACGGTCTACGGATCATCTGCGCGGGCTTCGCCTTCTACGCCTACGGCATGACCTTCACCCAGTCGCTGAACGGCGCCGGGGCGACCTGGGCCCCCACCTGGCTCAACTTGCTCTGCTTCTGGGCCTTCGAGCTTCCGCTGGCGTGGGTGCTCTCGGTCAATGCCGGGATGGGTCCCACCGGCGCGTTCATCGCCTGCTTCGCCGCCTTCAGCCTGCTCGCGGTGACCAGCGGCGCAGTGTTCAAGCAGGGACGCTGGAAGACGGTCGCCGTCTGAGCTCGGTCGAGCCCACGCGCCGGGCGCCGGTCGGGCAGAAAGAACCCGCCTCCCCGGTGGCCAGACACTGCGCCTCCAGCCACCAGGGGGCGGGCTTGAAACTTTGCGCCGCTCTCGTGCGCGCGGCCCTGCTTGCTACGCCGCGCCCAGAGAGGCGACGCCTTGATTTTGCTCGGTCAAGGCATCACCTCCTTCCGCCCCGCAGGGCGGCCTCGATCCTGTCGTGGCGGAGGCGCCCGCGCAACGTTTCTTGTGACCGAGCTTGGGCTGCCTGCCAGTGAGCCTGGACGCTCGCCGCGGCTCCTCGAGCATCCCAGGGCCGGGCTTCACGATTCTTCCGCGCCGGCATTGCAGCCGGGTCGCGACAGCGGCAGAAGCCCCTCCGGCGCCGGGTCGCCCGGGTGACGGGCGTGCGGCAGCACGGAGGAGGAGCCGATGGCCAGGTGGACCACCGAAGTGACGCTGGACGTGGCCTGGGGCGAGATGGATGCGCTGGGGCACGTCAACAACGTCCGGTACATCGCCTGGGCGGAGACCGCGCGCATCCGCTTCTTCGGCCAATTCGGGATGTCCACCCGGCCGGAGGATCCGGTGGGGCCCATCCTGGCGCGCATCGAGACCGACTACCTTCGACAGATTGAGTACCCGGCACAGGTGACGGTGGGCATCCGCCCGGAGAAGGTGGGGAAGACCAGCCTCACCCTCGTCCACGAGATCTGGATCTCCGGGCAACCCGAGCGGGTGGTGGCGCGGGGCCGGGCCGTGGTCGTGATGATCAACTACGCGACCCAGGAAAAGGTCCGCGTTCCCGATGAGATCCGGGCCGCCGTCGAGTCCGACTGAGTGGCCGAAAACCGGAGAGACCGAGCGGACAGGAGGACGACATGAGCAATGCAGTCGGCTGGTTCGAGATCTACGTGCAGGACATGAAGCGGGCGAAGGCGTTCTACGAGGGAGTGCTCGGGGTCAAGCTCCAGGAGATGCCCAGCCCGGAGTTCGAGTACTGGATGTTCCCGATGGAGCGGGAGGGGAAGGGCTCCGCCGGCGCGCTCTGCAAGATGGAGGGCTTCCCCTCAGGCAGGAACAGCGTCCTGGTCTACTTCACCTGCGAGGATTGCGCGGTCGAGGAGGCGCGGGTGAAGAAGCTCGGAGGCAAGGTGGAGAAGCCGAAGGAGTCGATCGGTGAGTACGGCTTCATCTCCCTCGTCTACGACACCGAGGGGAACATGATCGGGCTCCACTCGCGAAAGTGATCTCGCGGTCCTGCGCTCAGGGCTGCTCGCGGGCAAGCGCCCGGATGGCTTCGGTGACGTCTGAAAGCTGGGGCACGCTGGCCATCTCCAGCGGATCGGCCAGGCCGATGCCGGGCACGAACTTGCCCGCGAGGAGACGCGGAGGAGCGAGCAGCCCGTAGAACAGCTCCTCCACCGTCCGCCGGAGGAGGTGCTCGCCGAAGTTGGTCACCTCGGTGTCCTCGTTCACGAAGAGCGCCCGGCCGGTCTTCTTCACCGACTCGCGAATCATCTCCCAGTCGTACGGCCACAACGACCGGAGGTCGATGACCTCGGCCGAGATGCCCTCCGCCTCCAGCGCCTGGGCGGCCTTGATCGACAGCGGGAGCATGCGCCCGTAGGTCACGACGGTGAGGTCCGTCCCGGGACGCACCAGCTTCCCCTTACCGATGGGCACCGTGTAGGCCTGCACCTCGGGCCACTGCGGCTTCCACTGGGTTCGGTCGCCGAGGGGCGCGTCGATCATCTTCGACAGCACGCGGTCGTCGCCGGGCTCGCCGGGGATGAGCTCCTCGCCCTTCATCCGGAGCAGTGCCTTCGGCTCGAGCACCATCACCGGGTTCTGGTCCTGGCAGGCCGAGAGCAGCAGCCCGTAGGCGTCGAGCGGGGTGGAAGGCATCACGATCTTCCACCCCGGAATGTGGGTCATCGTCGCGTCGAAGCTATGCGAGTGGTAGATGCTCCCGCGGATCCCCGAACCCACCGGGGTCCGCACCACCATCGGCACGTTCCAGTCGCCGTTGCTGGCCCAGCAGGTATTTCCCGCCAGCTTGAGCAGGTCGATGGTGTTGTAGATGTAGTCGCAGAACTGGATCTCCGCGACCGGCCGCTGCCCGGCGAGCGCCAGCCCCACGGCGCAACCGATGATGCCCCGTTCGTCGAGCGGGCTGTTCCACGCGGTCTTCAGCCCCTGGGTCGCGGTGAAGACGCCGCCGAGGGGCGGCCCCACGTCCTCGCCGAACACATCGGTCACCCCGAGGTTCTCCTCCGCGTAGTGCAGGGCGAGCCGGATCGCCTGCGCCATGCTGGCCATCAGCGATCCTCCGCGTAGATGTGCTTCCAGATGGTGGATGGCTCGGGCAGTGGCTCGTCCCGGACCTGGCGGGCCTTGGCGGCGATCTCCTCGATCCAGCGAGTGCGCACCTGGTCCAGCTCCGCCCGGGTCAGCACGCCGTGCGCCTCGAGCTTCTTCTCGAACTCCAGGATGCAGTCCTGCTCGGCGGTGACGAAGTTCGCGCCCGAGGCGCTCGAGTGGCCGTAGAGCCGCGACACATTGGCCTCGAGCAGAAAGGGCTTCCGCTCCTTCCGCACGTAGCCCATCGCCTTCTGCAGCTCGAGGTAGCTGCTGATCGGGTCGTTCCCGTCGATGGTCTTGGCCTGCATCCCGAACGCTCTCCCACGGTCGGCGATGGTCTTGCAGCCCTGCTGGGTCGAGGCGGCGGTGGAGATGCCCCACTGGTTGTGGGTGACGACGATGAGGATGGGGATCTCGTTCCCGGGCCGGCTGCTCCACACCAGACAGCTGGCGAAGTCGCCCTCGGCGGTACCCGCGTCGCCCCCGGTGACGATGGTGATTCCCTCCCCGCCGTGGCGCCGCTGAGCCAGCGCCGTCCCGGGGGCCATCGCGTACTGGACCTCGATGGGGCTGGAGATGGGGACGATGTTCCACTCTCGCTTGCTGAAGTGCCCGGCGAAGTTCCTCCCACCCGAGTAGGGGTCGCTGGCGGTGCTCTTCATCTGCCTGAGCGCCCCGATGGGGTCCTCTCCCAGGGCCAGCAGGGTGCCGCTCTGGCGGTAATGACCGTGGAGGTAGTCGAAGGCGAGGCCCTGTCCCTTCTTCATCAGGAGCCCGAGGGGGACGTTGAACGCCTCTTCTCCGGGCCCGCCGATCCAGAAGTAGCCGTGGCCCTGGCGGTACATCTGGATGAGGCGTTCCTCGAGCACGCGAGCCTCGACCATCAGGTCGTGCATGCGGGTGAGGAGCTTGGTGTCCAGCGGCAGGGGTTCCTTGACGAGCGTCGGGCGCCCGCGCCTGGAGGCTGGTTCGGTCATGGCGCCCGGCCCTATAGCACCCTGGGGCCGGCATATGCTGCCAGGCAGCCCATGATCCCTCCCCTGCTCGAGGCCGTCCGCGCCCGCGTCCGCGACGTGCCGGATTTCCCCAGGCCGGGCATCGTGTTCAAGGACCTGACGCCGGTCCTCGCCGATCCGCTGCTCTTCCATGGGATCGTCTCGGCGCTTGCCGCGCGGGTCGCCACGCTGGACATCACCGAGGTCGTGGGCATCGAGGCCCGGGGATTCATCCTCGGGGGTGCTCTGGCTGCCACGCTGCGTCGTGGGTTCGTGCCGGTGCGCAAGCCGGGGAAGCTCCCTCGCAAATCGCTCCGCGAGGCCTACGGGCTGGAGTACGGGGACGATGCGCTGGAACTCCACGTCGATGCCCTGGTGCGGAACGCCAGGGTGCTGGTGGTCGACGACCTGCTGGCCACGGGCGGCACCGCCCTGGCCACCGAGAAGCTCATTCGCCGGGCCGGGGGCACCGTGGTCGGTTTCACGTTCCTGGTCGAGCTGGTCTACCTCGGGGGCGCCTCGCGCCTCGGCTCGGACCGGGTCGTGTCGCTTCTCACGTACGACCGGCCCTGAAGAGTCGCCAGCCGCCGAACTCCATTCGACGTGTCCGTTCGAGGTGTCTGGCACCTCGTCCTTGTCCCCCTTGAGCCCTCGTCTCGGGACCTCGGCGTTTCCATTACGAGGTGTCCGACACCTCGTCTCGGACACCTCGTCTCGGCGCAGTGACGCGGTGTCCATGACGAGATGTCCGGAAAGCCCCGCCGGAGGGATGGGGTCTCGGAGCCCGTTTTCAGGCGCGGTTTGCGCGGCTTTCAGCTCTGTCAGCGGCCTCAGGGCACGTGACGGAAAACTGTTGGACAGCCACGGGCGCGCCTGCGCCTGGTTTTACCCTCCGTGTGGATTCGTACGGCGCCTCGTGTACAACACGGCCCACACGCCAGTCTTCAGCCGGCGCTGGATGAGCTCCGCGCTCTAGATCTGGGCGGAGCCTCTCCTCGGGCTTTCCGGTCAGCGACGACATCTCGTGCCACAACCTCTCGCACCACCGCTTTCTCCGGGCACGCGAGGACGTGATGCACACCTCGTAGGTACGCTTCCGGCGAAACCTGCTCAACCTCCTCGAGTTCCCCCCTTCGCGGTCACCCCGGGCACCTTCCGAGGCAACGGGCGCTCCGGCGAGCTCAAGAGAACCGAGGCGTGGCGGCGACAGCTGCGGCTCGAGGTCGTCGCCGTCTGGCAGGGAAGGTCGGCCTGCTCGGCGTCCAAGGCTGTCTGAGCGGACCGCCCAACGCGTGAGCGGAAGCGTGGGCAGCGCCTGCTTGCCGACCAGGGGAGGTCAGCAACCGTCTGCAGGAA
>Ga0207679_10000440_pt1 | contig 29314 bp, 28 predicted proteins | sample KBSC73metaG_FD_184320 | JGI IMG/M metagenome (GOLD analysis project Ga0207679, IMG submission 184320) | Corn rhizosphere microbial communities from Kellogg Biological Station, Michigan, USA - KBS C7-3 metaG (SPAdes) (version 2) | ecosystem: Host-associated > Plants > Roots > Rhizosphere > Soil ... | reverse complement strand
CCATCGGTAAGGACAGTCATCGCAACAGTCGTGTCTCCAGCTAGGCTGTTCTCCTTGGCAGACTTTGGATACAAGGGATCTGGCTGCTTGATGGGGAATGCATGTTTCATATCAGCACAATGGCGGCGTTCGATGGCACCTTTAGGCGGAAGCAGAAGTGACGGGTCAAATGCGGCCGTCGTTAGACTTGCTACGTTCGCTGTGATTACTTTGCTTCCGTTCACGACCAGCTCGAGTTTGTGCGGATAGCGCTGCCCTTCAAAGTCGAAGTAGTCAGTGTATTGCGCTCTGCGCTGTTCATCGGGTGTTTCCTGCCAATCGTCACTAAGAATCTCGTGGGAAGCGGAATTGAGGCAAACCTCGTGCGACTTACCCCGAGCGTTCTCCGCTTCAACATGTAAACAATTCATCTCAACGCCGTTTTCCGCACGCTTTCTCTGTTTCCTTACCAACAATCCTTCTGACCGTTCTGCGAACTGGAGCAAACCGATCAGTTCATAGACGCGTGTCGGGGTAAAACCGATATTGCGACTGGTATAGAACTTATCGCCGTTCCGAATCTCCACTTGATCGAAATCGCCCATGACAACCCTGCGCCACCAGTGGTTCTTTTCTTCCCAGATGAGGGTCAGATGCCCTTTGGCGGGAACATTTATGTGCGCGACGAAATCAACATCGAGTCGAAGTGGTCGGGCTTGATCGTGAAACAGACGTGCTCGTTGTAGAGCAGTCGCGAGCGATTGCTGTGCCGCGGGGTCGGTACCAGCCAATAAGAGCTGGAAGCTGCCAACAAGCCAAACAGCCGTGATGAATAGCTTCTTCATCGACGGTCACATCGTAACGCAAACAGCCCAGTGTCCGAGATAGTTGTTGAAACATCGCCATTTCACCACCTCTGCCGACTCCGGTTCCGAACGGGGCCTTGTTGCGGCCGGCCACTTCATCAGGGGCCAATTTCTATACCGCCTTCAGAGAAAGTATTAGAGAACCAGTGTGGACTGGCGACGGTAGTGGACCGACGAAATGCCGATCCATCCTAGACCGGTTCGCCCGACGGGCAGCGTTAACGAGAAGCAGAAAACCGCCCTCATGACACGGTGGAGGCGGCAAAATTCTTACCAGTCGATGAGCCACGTTTCCCCGGCCAGATAAATAAACATGCCGAGCATGACGATGCCCCATAACGTAATTTCTTTTCGGTGGCCCGGACTCATGGAGTTCTTTTCCCGAGCCGCTGAACTTTGGCGTGGTGTGGAGCGGCTCGGGTTGCAACTCGGCTAAATTGCTGGCTACTGTACACCATCCGATGGAGGTTCCGCTAGGTATGGGCAATGAGTGCGGATGCGCCAATAAGGAAAGCCATAATCGCTAAAATCGCCAAACCCCACAACAGCATCTCGTGTTTGTGATACCAGTTCATACTTCTTCACTGCGTTCAATGCAAAACAAAAGACCCTCCGCTCATTGCTGGATGAGGGAGGGTTTTTCAAAAACCAAAACTGATTAGGAGCTAACGACTGAAACGTGAAGGAGATTTTGCCTGAGCCGTAACCGCATGCCAATGGCGTTCTTTCCGTAGAGGTAACCAAGGTAACTTGCCAATTGCAGCCGTCCAGAAGGGGCTGCATGGACGAGCGAAAGTAGTTGCAGGATGCGTTCTTTCGGCCGTCCGGTGAGTCCAGTTCCGACGGTGGATCCGAAAGACCGTGAAAGAGTGTGGCGGGCAGCACAGGAAATTGATGCACCGCATTGTGCCGTAGTGGGCGACGGACAATACGCAGTTGGCAAGGGGGCGTCTACGAGGGAATGTGCGGTCGAAGGAATAGGACTTTCGTACTTGTGCTGGAAACTTTACAGTTCGCCTACAGCATGGCGATTTTAAGGGGGACGTGATTTGCAGTACGCGGTTTAATGATCAGCCACTTACCTGCGCCGTAGCCGATGCAATGCCTGCTGAACCCAATCCCTGAAAGGCGATCTAAAACAAAAGCCACCGACCCCCCGTGCTGTGCGAAGGCGGTGGCTAGGTTTTGATTGACCGTTGACTACCGTACCCCTTTGGTCATGGCGTCGAGCGTACTCACGTCGGCGCCGGGATCGACTGCAGTCGCACCCTCAGCTTTGAAAAGGCTCGACGTTGCCAAACGATAGTTTCCCCCCAAACCATTGCCGAGATTCACGTAACCTATCGCGGCTTGGTTGGCAGGAAATTTATTATCAGGTGGCCATGTGGGCACTTGGCGGATGCCATTTCCTCCGGAAATTACGTTCCCCGAAAATTTCCAGTTGCTCCAGCACGCGTTGAACTTTGCAGTCGGACTGGGCCGGTTGTAAGCGCAGTTCTGGGTGCTACCCGTGGACCACGGCCCGTAATATCCGCCAGCAAAAAGGTTGTTCGTGATCGATATATTGGGTTGGAGCTTCGACCGTGGACCACCGATCCCCAAAAAGCCAGCATTGAGTGTGGGTGAGTTCTCAACCGCCGTGCCCACAACAAAAGTGTTGTGATCGATCGAGACATTGTTCAGAAGATTGGCAGTTGGTGCATCCAGGCCCGTGGCCATTTGATTATATTGGTTGGTGCATACATAACAGCCACGGTAGGCGAGATTATCCGCGACGTTGTCGTGGATTGAATAATATCCACCGACTTTTGCATATGCGCCATTCCGGTTTTTTCCGTTCGCGATTTGAAACACCTGGGCTGCGGTAGAGAACCGGTTGTAACGAATCGTGACCTGGGTTACGGAGCAGATGGGACAGAGGTTCTTCCATCCGTCTGCCTGGTTCTTGGGTGTCAGCAGGATGTGCGCACCAAACTGGCTGAAGCCTCCCCAAACATTTTCAAAAACGTTACCTTCGATCAAAACGCGAGTGGCATTCTTCAATTCGAGATGGTTCTTCACAATCCAATGAACACCTGCAAAGGTTGAGCTGCCAGGGTTCCAGCTCATCGGCTTATACAAATGATTACGCCGGATTTCAATGTCCCCGGCGGTGTCTGCGGAAGCGCCCCCGCCGAACATTATGTTTTCACCAGAAGATTCTAGAAAATTGTTGACGATCTTATACGCTTTCGCCACACCAGCGGTGGAATCGTTGCCCCCAGAGATGGTTTGCGCATCAGTGCAAGCGCCGCTCTTGGCGACACATTTGAAATCATTCAAATAAGAGTCAACGACGGCGACGTGATGCGAGTCACTGAGAATGACCCCATGGGCCACTTCGTCTCTCACCGTGCCGTGCAGCCACATCCGATCGAATACAATATTGGAGCCCGCCCCGACGTGGAAGAAAAAACCGACAATACCTCCGCCTACTGGTCGAGTTATCTCAAGCCCGATCAATCGATAGTGATCACCGGGGATGAAAATACTGCCCCCGCTCGGCGTTATGACAATCTTGGCGAGCCTGCTCGTACCCGGAACACCGCCTGACGGGCACCCGAAGGGGGGCCTCCCTGGAAGAGATGCGATACCCGCCCAGCATGGCGTCATACGCGTACCTTCGGGCGGCAGCAGATTGTTGGGAGTGCTAGTTCGCACTGTAATCCAATGTGCGTCATCGCAACTTCTCTTGGGAAAAGTTACTTTACCGCTGGTGAAGGTCTGGCCGGCGGCTAGTTGGATAGTGTCGCCGCAATTTGCTGCATTCAATGCGTCCTGAAGCTTTTGAAAGGTGCAGCCACTTGCGCAAACCGAGTAGGTGGCCCTAGTCGAAGGAGTTGAGGAGAGCGCGGTATTGATGCATGCTGAAGGAAGAACGGCCGGTCCATCCTTTGCTCCGAATTTCGGCGTACGAGGAGCACTGCAATAACGATTGTCGGGTCCGCTGATAACAGCTGCCTGGACGCTAAGCGTCGCAGGTGCCACAACTCCAGTAGGGAGTGCGTTGGAATACAGCGCCGTCCCCACCAAAACAACGCAAAACAGGAAAAAGCTTCTGACCACGATATGTACTCCTTGGGATAGTCGACGAACTAGTTGCTCCGGCCAGAATGTAATGAAGTTGAAAGTGAATCATTTGTCGTTTACCTCGTTTGCCTGGGTACAATGCGCCCCAAACCTTGAACTGATGGTATTGACTTGAGCACGACCCTTGTATCCCCTGGAAACACACGAAACAAGTCACGAAGGTTGCCATTTTGGTCTTGCGCCAGTACCGAGTGCACCGGCGATGACGTGTGGGGTCTTCGGCCGCCTATTGATGGCGCGAGTCAATGTTACGTTTCGATGAGGTGTCTTGAACTGGCAAGAGTGACAGATTTTTTTCCCCCTAGAGTATTAATGGGCGAGACGAGCAGAAGGTCGTTAATCCCGAGCCGTTTTTGGCGAGTTGTTCTAGGGTGCGCGTTTCGGGTCTCTCGAATTGTGGAAATCTAAACCGACGCGACCGTGCGGCTGTCGTCGACCTTGGGCCTGGGTGGACGATGGCCACGTCTGCCGCCAGACAGTGGCTGCGCCGCTCAACCGTAGAGGAGATTCGAAGTTGACCAAGAAACTATCACCGATGAAGATCATTTCATAATGTCGCGAGCAGGCGAGATGATGGGCGTACACTGGTCCTGGTTTTTGAAGTCAAAAAGGAAATTCCGGATAGCGCGCCGCTCTTAGATACTTTGTGGGGCTAGCAGCCATGCTGGTTTGCCTCAAGGCTGCCAAAAGCAGAAAGGGGAAAACATGATTCAGAATATGGGCAGGACACTTTTGAGAGTCAGGCGAGTCGTTATTCTTTTTGCCTGTTTTGCCTTGATTGCTTGGGCTGACGGACCGCCCGGTGCAAACCACAAAAAACAACAGGCAGCCCCTATTAAGCTTGGCACCAGCGGAAGCAACGTGAAAGACATTAACTCCGGTTTTTGCTGCGTGGGCACGCTGGGTGCTTTGCTGAAGAAAGGTACAGCCACGTACATACTGAGCAACAATCACGTTCTGGCGCGCAGCAATATGGGCACGCTCGGCGAAGCGATCATGCATCGCGGCTACGTCGACACTATCCCCGCCTGCTCGAAGAACGGGACCTTCAACGTCGCCAACCTCTCGCAATTTGTGAGCCTCAAGTTCGGCGGTACGCTCAACAACACCGTCGATGCTGCCATCGCCAAGACGATTTCCGGCAAAGTGAGTTCTACCGGGCAAATTCTGGATATTGGAACCGTCAGCACCGCGACTGCAGTACCCGCCCTGAACATGAACGTTAAGAAGAGTGGGCGGACCACCGGAGTCACATCCGGGAAGATCACCTCGGTGAATGTGACTGTGAATGTCGGCGGCTATGGGTCCTGCGGGTCCGGAACAAACGTAGCGAAGTTTGTTGGGCAGTTCTTCGTCACCCCAGGCTCATTCAGTGCGGGGGGCGATTCGGGGTCGCTGATCGTCAAGACGGTCAGCACTGGAAGACCCAATCCGGTGGGCTTACTATTTGCCGGTAGCACATCCGTAACGGTCGGAAGCCCGATCAATGCAGTACTGTCAGCGCTGCGTGCAACGTTCGTCGGTGTTCAACCGTCCGCGCAGGAAATAGCAAACGCCATGAGCGAACCCATAGATCCGCGAATCGCGGCGGCGACCGATGTGAAAAACCGATACGACGACGCTCTTCTCAAGCTACCGGAAGTGGTGGGTCATGGAGTGGGATACTCAGAGAGCGGTTCGGGAGTGGCGGTGATCAAGCTGTTCATGCGGAAAGCCACGCGTGAGGCTCGGCAGGTTGCGCCAACCCAAATTGAGGGCGTTCCAGTCGAAATCGAGGAAACCGGCGAAGTCCGCGTTGTACCGAATTGCGGGTCGGAGCCCAATCTAAAAAAGTGAAGCGGATTACGACTTGCCGCGACGCAACCCGTTCTGTTTACGCTTTTTTGGGCAGCTCTGACGATAGTCAATAACTCCGTTCGGTTTCAAAAGAGTTGGGTCCACACGCTGGTATTGATTGTTTGGCTTTTCTGTTTCGTCAGGTGGATCGTCTTGATGTTTAAGGCGTACCGTTGGCAGCGGGTCAAGTTGCCGGTGGTTGGAAATCTTGCGGAACGTTGGGCTGGATAGCGCCGGAGTGTGTTAAGGGAGCGTAATTGTTGAAATATCGCAATTTTCAGTCATTGCCCCGGCACCTTATTTAACTGTGAGGATCGCGGCCCGCGAGTTCCAGCCAGGAATGTCAGAATGCGCCGATGCAACTGTGCCTGGAGCGCGATAATCCAGAAGTCTTGAGGTGAGGATATGACGACCTACTATCCGCACATCGGCCATCGCTTCCATGTTGGTTTGTAACCAGTTTCCTCTTAAATCCGCAAAGTTGAGCTTAACGTGCACCTTCTTGAGCCACCACGAGGGGCTCTTAACCAAGTCTCCCTCGATCCGAAGGACACGAAATGAGGATTTGTCCACCCACGCTTGCCCAGAAATCAGTTCATTGTCTCTTCGCGTGGGCTTCAACCCCAGAACATAGCAAGCTTGGCCCTCCAGAATCGTTTCGCCCATGTAGGTGAAATCGTAATTATCGCGGTTCAACGCAGTCTTATCGTTAACCCCGTCGGAGGTCGCTTCGACTTCATGGTCTAGCAAGCGCCGTACGACTTGCTCTCCGCGATCGCTTCCCGAGAATTTCTGAATCCTATAGTTCTTGCTGGAGGGCGGCATGAAGTCAACTTCTGCGACCACATTGGAAGAGGAGCCAGGCCTGTTCGCGCTCGATAATTGGTATTCGCGAATCAGAACATAGGGAAGCGGCGCACGACCTCCCGATTGCACTCTCTGCATGGCATCAATAATGGAGTTCAGGGAAGCTGCCTCCACAGTGGTACGCTGTTGGGCCACGATCAGCGAGCAAAGCCCCGCAATTAGTCCCCCGATTGTTAGCCACCGAGTCTTGCCCGTTAACATTGTCATATCCTGACCTATGGATGCCTGATAAAGGACTACAGCACATGCTGGGCCAAACAAAAAAGCCGATAAATCTTAGAGTTCACCAAGACCTACTTGCAATGGAGCAATTTCTGGGCGAATGGCGAGGGGGTTTTTACCTACCGGGAATACCGTAGCAAACGCAATGTTTGTACGTACTGAAACTTCACGAAATCGATTTCGTAGAAATGAAAAGCGGATGCGTCATTTCGTTAGGGGTCGCGAAGTTCCTTGACGCTTTCTGCCACGCTCCGGTTGGCAGACGCCGCAGAATGCATAGCCTTGTGGCACTTGGAGGGCGCAATCGAGAGAAGGCTCCCGGAATCCTTTGCGCCCCACTACAAGGACGTGATTGGCCGAGTCGAAGCAGAGGCTGACGTCAGAATAAAAACTCTTTCTAGCGGGCCGAGCTAGCTTAAGAACGACGTGTATGATGCTTCCTTTAGACTGTGGCCACCTGAGTGCCAACGCCAGAAAGTGGTTGTTGACGCCCATACGTCAGCGGCGTAGTGTTTGCGTCTTGATAGAGGAGGAAACTCCCATGCCGCAGTATGTAACGCTCGTCCGCTACACTCAGCAAGGAATGTCAACGATCAAGGAAAGCCCCGCCCGTTTGTATGCTGCCAAGAAAAGTGCTGAAGCAGTGGGCGGCAAGGTTCTGGCGTGGTACTTGACGATGGGACAGTATGATGCCGTTTTGATTTCCGAGTTCCCAACGGATGAAACATGTGCAACCTTCACGTTGTCAGCAGGACAACTTGGCAACATTTCCACTGAAACCATGAAGGCGTTTCCCGAACCGGAGTATCGCAAGATTATCGAGGCGATTTCTTGAGAAGTTTTAAAGTTTTGGCACTCGATTTTTGGTGTGGCTTTTTCTGTTAAAGCCACGCTGAACGGAGTTTTCAGACCGCTGCTCAGACCATAACGCTTTGTCGATGGATGATCGATGACGAGATTAAGGTGAACGGGGTTGGAAGAAAAAATGAAACGGATCGAGATTCGCTACTGCTCGGTGTGACTCGGCAAGAAGGCGATAGCTGCCAGTGTGGCGGCTCAGTTGCAGAAGGAACCGGATGTGGAAATCACCTTGGTAAAAGGTGGATTTGGCGAGTTTAGCGTTTCGGTAGACGGCCTCAGCTGTTTTAACTCAAAACGCTTCCTGTACCCACGGCCAAGCCGTGTAGTCGAGAGGGTACGCGCTTTCCTCGCTGATTAGAGTGGCAGCCGCATCGTGTGTGATCCAACAACTGCACCCAGTTTCGGGGTCAATTCTCTGACCAAGCCTGTTGGCCGCGCAATGGATCAGTGCGACAATTGGGGCAGCTTGGGGGCGAAAATGACGATGACGACTGTGATCGAGACTGTGTTGATAATTGCAGTCATCTCAGTAGCGATTCGCTTTTTCATTAAGAGAGGCCAGATTTGGCGGTCGGTTCCGCTGATCCAAGTCGTTTCATTCTTTCGCACGCCAAGGCACTCCGCTGCCGCTGATTTTCATTTCAGGCATCTCGCAGGCTTTACAGTTCTTCTGGCATTTTTGTTGCACTGAGCCGTTTGGGTAAAACGCAAAACACAACACTCTCATGGAACCACGACGTGTCTTGCCGAGAATGACCCACGCGGCCTCGAGCTAGCCTTGATAGAGACGAATCGCTGTGGCGCAAATCTATACCCTCGCTTTGAAATTGAGATAAGAAAACTGCCCATAAAGTTCAGAAAACATCGTCATAGGCCCAGTTAATTGGGCCTTCAGATGCCCAGCGTCGATGCGCCTTGTGAGCAGGTTCCGTCTGGCTTCGTCGTGTTTGACCAACTTGAGGAAGGCTCAGAAGCGGGGTCTAAGACCGAAAGCCGTTACGAATTGAGGCTCAGGAGCACAGGTGTAGTTGAGCGAGGCAAGTTTCGCGTGGACTGTGTCGTGCCTGCGGCGATCAGCCCCACATTGAATCCACTAGAATTAGCCAATGCAGAGCTGTTGACTTCCCAACCACTCGGTAATTGGCTACTCGCCAAATAAGTGATGCCGATTGATGCTGACTTTGGCTGATTGGCGAAACTTCGCCATTTCACCAGCTACTCCCAGCCAGACTGCCCCAAACATAATTGGTGCAATCGGCTGGTTTTCGCGCATCCGTCTCCGTGGTGAAATCGTACTGTCAGATTTGCCAGTGGTAGCAAGTTACCGGAGCCCGGCATTGTTCGAAATCCTATCTTTGAAAGTCACGCGAGTGCTAGCCTTGCGATTTCTATGGGGCTACTCCGGCAGCGACTGACCGTCTGTGACCGTCCGATGAACGTCATCAGCGCAATCGCTCGAGTCTCTTTCTTCGCAGCTTTCACCCTGTTGGCTAGTTGCGGCCCTAACCGCCCCGACCCATCCAACGCCGCCGCTTTTACCGATCGAGCATCTGCCCAGGAGAACCAGGGTCTTACGGTGCGTGTGAGCGTGTTGTCCGACGACGAAACCCGGCGCTACTTCGGTGGACCGACTTCCAATGCGAACGTGCAGCCGGTGTGGGTCCAGGTTCAGAACAACACGGACGGCGCCGTGCGCTACCTGCCCATCCTGACGGACCCAACTTACTTCGCTCCTTTGGAAGCGGCGCAGCATCTCCACGGCTGGTTCTCGGGCAAAGCAAACGCCTTGGTCGACGAGGTGTTTGAGAGCAAGGCCATGCCGAACTATGTCGCCGCGCACGAGAGCGCCGCCGGCTTCGTCTACACCCACGAGGATGGTGGTTTGAAATTTCTCAATATCGGACTTCTCGGCGCGGACAAGCCTCGATTCTTCCGGTTCGTGGTACCCGTCCACGGCGTTGAGTATGCCGTGCAGAGCGTGGACTTCAGCAAGCTGTATCCACCCGACAAGATCGAAGACCTCACCCTCGATCAGTTCCGCACCAAGCTTGAGAGCCTGCCTTGCTGCGTCACCAACCAAGCCGGCAGCGGACAAGGCGATCCCCTCAACTTGGTGATTGTCGGCAACGGCGTGGATGCAATCTTCCCCTTCACCGGGCGAGGATGGCGCTTGAACGAGCCGGTCAATCTCGCAAGTTCGTATCGGATGGCGAAGGCCTTCGTCCTGCGAACAGAATACGAGACTGCGCCAGTCAGCCCGCTTTTCCTTTTCGACCGGGATCAGGATGTTGCCCTCCAGAAAGCGCGCAGCACTGTGAGTCAGCGCAATCATCTTCGACTCTGGATGGCGCCTTTCACGGTGGAAGGCAAGAAGGTCTGGATCGGACAGGTCAGTCGCGACGTCAGTGTAAAGTTCACTACCAAGGCATGGTCGCTCACCACCCACCGCATCGGCGCGTACGTGGATCAGGAACGCGACTACGTATTGCAGGATCTTCTTCTCACTGGTTTTGTCGACCGTTTCGGGTATGCGAAGGGCGTGGGTGAATCCACTCCTGAAAATGCGCACGTGAATCTCACCGACGACCCGTATTACACCGATGGTCTAAGACTGGTCATATTTCTTGGCCCAGAGCCGCATCCTCCGCTGCAGGCGCAGCCGCTCGACTGGGAGCGGCCTGCCTTCGCAAAGTAATTGACGGCCATTGCCCGGCCAATTTCGAGTAGTTGGTGAGATCGCCTGTTAACGTCAACAATCCTCCTATCCGTTCGATCGACCGGTGTAAACTCTCGCACAGCCGAATGACGAGCGGGGAGCGGGATGTCTGCGAACGTGGGCTTTCGATGTGCACAACAAATAATCCGGCTACTGCTACCCATCGTGATCGGCGTCGTGACTTCCGCGGCCGAGCAACTTCCCCGTATTGAAGCAAACCCGAACCACGCACCCGCGGGCGAAGTCCGCGACGGCGTACTCACAATTTGGCTAGAGATCGCAAAAGGCGAGTGGCATCCCGAAGCTGACGACGGAATGTCGCTTTCCGTATACGCATTCGGCGAGGCTGGGCACCCACTCCAAAATCCTGGTCCGCTTATCCGCGTGCCGCAAGGCACAGAGATTCGCGCCTCCGTCCACAATTCGCTCCCGGTGAGCATCACGGTGCATGGGCTAGCTGATGCGGGCATGGATAATGCAGCCCTGAACCTCATGCCCGATGCTGTGGAGCAGATTTCATTCAAAGCGACGACACCAGGCCTATACGTTTACTGGGGCGCATCGGAAAACGAGGACATGAGACAACGTCATGGAATTGATTCGGAGCTTACTGGTGCGTTGGTGATTGATCCTGCCGGAACAAATCCAAATGACGAAATCTTCGTCATTGAACTAATCTCTGAGATTGCAGGAGCTGGCGGCAGAGAAACACTCGCGACGATTAACGGCAAGTCCTGGCCCTATACGCAGCGATTTCGGTACAACATCGGCGAGCGGGTGCATTGGCGCTGGATCAATGCCACCAATGAGCCGCACGCCCTTCACCTGCATGGCTTCTACTTCCGGGTTGAGTCGGTTAGGGCTGCGGGAAAAGTCGAAACTTTCAGCGGAGACTCGCGCCCGATGGTTGTGACCCAGAGAATCCCGATTGGAGGAGCCTTCGATATGAGTTGGTCACCTGAGCGCGTGGGGCAATGGCTGTTTCATTGTCACATGCTGCAGCATATGACTCCGCCGGTTTTGCCGTCTTTACCTGGATTGTCAGTTACTCCTGGCCGGAGCCAAGTGCACCATCCCACTGCCATGGAGGAAGCTCCTGGCATGGGACAGCTTGTCCTGGGTATCACCGTTCCTAACTCAAAGAAGGCGTCTCCTTCCGAGTGGCATCCGAAACGAAAATTGCAGCTCGTGATAAAGGAACGTGAGGGCCTGCCACGCTATGCGCTGGAGCTACACGGAGATACCCAGAACGCAGGGGAAACGACGACCGGTCCTGGATTAATCGGCCCGGCGATTGTGCTGACCCGGAATGAGCCAACCGAGATCGAGGTTGTTAATCGGCAGCGGCAGCCCACGTCAATTCACTGGCACGGGATAGAGCTTGAAAGCTATTACGACGGCGTCGCCGGTTGGAGCGGCTCAGAAACACAAATCGCCAAGCCCATTGCGCCAGGCGGATCGTTTGTTGCGCGCATGACGCCGCCGCGTGCCGGAACTTTTATCTACCACACGCACTGGCACGATGAAACTCAACTCACCAATGGGCTTTATGGTCCATTGATTGTGCTACCCGAGGGCGAGAAGTTTGATCCCTCAACCGACCTGACGTTTGTCTTCAGCATTGGCGAGTTCTCCAATCTTCAGAAGCTCGCGCTGATTAACGGAACACCGCAGAGCAAACCCTTACAATTGCGAATCGGAAAGAAATACCGGTTTCGCTTCATCAATATTTCGACGAATAACCAGGCAATGCAGACTGGGTTGCGGAACTCCAGCGGTCCTGTTGAGTGGCAAATTATCGCAAAAGATGGCATTGATCTTCCGACGGAATCGATGTGGCGAACAAAGGCGCCAATTACGGTTAGCGTCGGGGAGACCTACGATATCGAGTTCTCCACGGACACGGCACAAGACGTCCTGCTGGAACTCCTGCTTCCGGGCCTGAAAATGCGTACAAGTCAAACCTTGGAGTTTTCCAAGCAAACCACTGCCGACCAGCGCAAGTAGCCTGACCCTTCGAGCGAAGCGGAACTGCGCCTGATCTCAGACTTGGAATGATTGGCGAAACATCGCCATTACACTCATTGACTCTTCCCCAGTCGAGACTTCACAAAAGCCGCAAGGACGAACAGGCATTAGTTCCGCAATTTCTTTCATTATGCGGGAGCGGACCAGCTTGATTCCCCGACTAGGCCAACTACCGACCCGCCCCCCTATCGCCGGTAGGCGTTGCCGACGAATGTTTTGAAGAGCCGCGGAGACAGCCCACCGGCAGCCGCCGGTGCCAGAAAACACGAGCAGCCCCTTTTCCACCGCCAAGGGCTGTTTCAAAAAAAACTCGTGGAACGCTTGACACGCGCAGCTTCCGGAGTGACACTCTGGTCAATCTCCCCTCAACAATTCCTAGGCGGTCTCCAGCCATGTTCTCCGATGTCCATCGCCATCTCGTGTTGTGTATGAAGCCGCTTCATGGGCATAAGCCCCGGTTCCGGCAGATCGTTGTAATCAAAACTGACGTGTTCGAACTTCGCATTCTTGAGGGCGAGGCAGTGCAACTCGATCAGCAGGCTATCGCCAATGCAGCAGCAGCTGAGATCCACGCGCACGAGGCTCTGGCACCGGCGGTTGCGCACGCGGAAAAGGAATATATCGCGAGCGTTCGGAGAGGTTGGCGCGCGTTTGACCCGTCAGCGCCCTCCTCTCTGCACCTCACTCGCTCTCAAGCTGCCTGACCAAAGGAAGTAGCGGAGGAAGCGCGGCGCCGGTTGGAGTTGTGCCCGACCTCTCAATCGGAGACCTTGGAGCGTGCAGTGAATGGTATGGCTATCGCGACCGTAAGCTGCCTGTCGTCTCAGTGCGGGGACCGGAATTTTGCTGTCTGTTACGAAGTGGGACCTGCAACACTTCATGAGGTGCGCTGCCCTTATTGTGGTTGCTCCATCACCGTACAACTGAGTGCCACGGAAATTCTGTACGTCCAGTCTGATGTTCTCAGCGCTTGATTTCCTTTCAGCGACAGCCCGGTAAAACTCGGAGTCTCGGCCTCAGCGACAAACGGTGCAAGCTGGTGTAAACGTGGTGTCGAGGCTATGGACGGGTTTTCTTCTTGGCTCTAGGGGCGGGCCATTTTGATTCAGCAACTAAACGATAGCCGACCTCGAAGATTGTCACCAGGAGAATGAACACGAATACGCCAATTTTCCAGTTGAAGGCCTTCCCAACACCCACCGAAAAGCCGGCCAATCCCAAAATCCCCAGCCACCGAATATAGCCATCCGTTCGTTGCTTCAGGTCTCGTCCTAGGTCCCTCATGAATCAGCCAACTACGTCTCGGTCTAATCAGCGCGTTAAACTCTGGAAGAGTCTCCCGTCCTGAAGTAACACGTAGATGAATAGCCCAATGAACAGTGCAAGCCAGCAAGTGCCGATTACGAGGCTGCTTGTCCGCTGAAGGTCTTCGACTCGGCTCTTCGCATACCGCAAGGGAGCCTCCTACGTACTCCCGCTAGTTTCAGGCCCTTTGAGTACGTTTGGGAATGGCACGTCGGGCTGATTACGAGCAGGTTACTTACGAGCCATAGCGATTCTTCACAACTCTGCGATTCGAGCTGCGTAATATCGCTATTTCACCAACAACTGCCGACCGGCTGCTCTTTTCGAGTAGTTGGTGAAATCGCCTACTTAAAGACAGCGTACGTGCTCGGTTGTTTCGCATCCAAGTCGCAGTGATAGGTACCCTCGCCGTATTCGGCGGGACATGCGGCGCTGTTCACGGGCTGCTTCAATTCGCTGCTTTCGGCTCCGTTGCGCTGGGTTGGATAATGGTGCTTGCCGCCGTTGCCACGGGAATGGTTGCTGCAGTCTACGTCCGCCGTGAGACAAACGCTCGTCCATTGCACAAAAGCAACAGTCCCTATGGCTGGTGGCAGTGACATCGCGGTAACTGGTGAAACATCGCCATTTCACCAACTAGATTGCGCGGACGTTCGTTTCCGAGTAGTTGGTGTAACCGCCTTTTAACGTCAACAATCCCGCGCGGTGCGACATCCTCAATTACACCAAATACTGTCGACCGAGAGTACCCGCGCAAGTTGTTGGTCTAAAAGTCGGATTACGACAATCATTCGAGATGAGGAGTATTAGCGACAATTTATGCAGGCACATTGGCCACCATCACTGGTTCATATTCACACGCCGCAACAGATCAATGTAGCGGGGATCAGATCGAAACGGTTGGAAAAAATCTTCGGTTTTCACATATTCCATGCGTCCTGATCGTTCTGAATATGCCTTTTCCAGCCACTCGAAGGTTTGTTCGCGGTCTTGCATCAGCGCGTAGAAGGTCGCTATTGCATAGGGTGACACGTACTCCTGTCGCGATCGCGCTTTCAGCGATTCTATAGCGGCTAAACAGGCGCCCTTCAATTTTGCTTTCTGATAGCCGGTGGCAAATGCGTTTGCTAGGTCTTCACGCCCGCTCTTTTTCATCGCCATGACCTCGTCCGCCACATAGGCATCCTGATTCCCCAGGCGCCAGTTCAAGAGCCCACGAAAGCCGTAATAGACCGGAAAATCTGGGTTTGACGCGATGAGCCGGTTGAACTCGGACATGGCTTCTTCATAGCGCCGCAAGTCGCTGAGGATAGATGCATGGTTCGCGTTTATCTGTGGAGATGCTGGATCGAGAGCCAGGGCCTTCTCATTCTCAGCCAGCGCCTCCTCGGGTCGAGCCAAATTTTGGAGCAGGTTCGAATACCAATGGTGAGATATGGCGTCATTTGGATTAAGTTCAATCGCCTTGCGATACTCTGATTCCGCACCGGTCCAGTCCCAATCTGATTCCTTCAACCCTGCCATTGCAGCATGAGGCTCCGCAAGTGAGGGATCAAGTTCGATTGCACTTTGTGCCGCATTGCGGATCTTTGGCGCTGCTTCCTGGTTGGACATTATGTCCCGATCGACAAACAGTATGTACCCGGTAGCCAATCCGGCGAATGCCTCAGGATAGTTGGCATCGTTCGCAATAGCCTGCTTAAATTCATCGACTGCTTTGCGGAGGCTTTCCCGCGTGCGCTGTTCCAAATAGAAGCGCCCTTTCACGTAATGCTGATACGCCTCGCTGTTTTGCGTGCCGTGCGTGGACAATTGTTTCTTTTCCTCGCCCGTCAGTTGGAGCCGTAACTGTGCTGAGATGCCGGAGGCGATGTCATCCTGCACCGTCACGATGTCCGAGGCTCGGCGTCGATATTGGTCCCCCCAGATCTGGGAGCCGTTGCTAACATCTACCATCTCGGTTTGTACGTTGAGCGTGTCACCATGCTGAGATAGACGGCCCACAATCACGGCTCTTACTTTCAGGTCTCGCCCGATTTGCAGCGGGTCTTGTTGTGCCTGCCGGTAGCGGAAAACGGTGCTTCGTGCCATCACCCGTAATCTCGGTAGGCGCGACAACTTGTTGATCACTCCCTCCGTGATTCCATCCGCTAAATAATCCATGTCTGCGTTTGAAGTGGCGTTCGCCAGTGGCAACACGGCGACCGAGTCAATGGAACTGGAAGTTCGGTTGAAGTAATATGTGCCTGCCGCGATCAGTGCTACAACGATCGCGACAACCCCGCCTAGTGTTCGCCACTTGCGTCGGATCGGCCGGATACCGGAAAGTCCAACAGCGGAGATCGAGACGCCACCAGCAACTGCTGCCGTGCCAGATCTTGTCAGACTAGTCGCTTCCGATGCGCTGGGAGCCGCTTGGTCGCCCACCAAAGTCGCTGAAGGCGATTGGACAGTGCTGCCAGCGGGAACTTCTGGCTCTGCGACAGCCGATATTGCGCTGCGTTTCGAATCCGTGTCGCGTTTCAGCCGTTGTAAGTCGGTGCGCAAATCCGAGGCATGTTGGTAACGCAGATTACGATCCTTGTCTATTGCCTTGTTAATGATGTCTTCGAGCTTTGGCGAAAGCTCAGGGTTCAAACGTATTGGCGGAACGGGAGCACGGTTGAGTATGGCCTCAAAGATTACACCCGACGTGTCACCCCGAAATGGCAAACAACCCGTCGCCATTTCATAAAGCACCACCCCGAACGAAAACACGTCCGTTCGCGCATCCAGTTCCTTGCCGCGTACCTGTTCCGGCGACATGTAGGCCACAGTGCCCAGCGCCGCGCCGGGGCTGGTCAAGTGTTCCATGCTCACTCCCGCTGTCGCATCGATCCCCACGCTTGCGAATTCTCCTATCCTGTCGGGGACCGACAGCACTTTCGCCAACCCAAAATCGAGAATCTTTGCGTGCCCACGCTTCGTCACAAAAATATTCGCGGGCTTGATGTCGCGATGAACAATTCCTTGCGAATGAGCCGCATCAAGGGCATCCGCAACGTCGATTCCTAACGACAACACGGTTTCCAATTCCATCGGCCGATAGCCAATCGTGTGCTTTAGGGTTGCACCCTCTAAAAACTCCATAACAATGAAGGCATGGCCCTCTTGCTCCCCTATGTCATGAACTGTGCAAATATTTGGGTGATTCAGTGCTGAAGCCGCTTCCGCCTCACGCTGGAATCGGCTCAGGGTCTGTGGGTCTTTGGCTACTTCGTCAGGTAAGAACTTCAGAGCCACGAAGCGGTGCAGTCGGGTGTCTTCCGCCTTGTACACGACTCCCATGCCGCCACCACCCAGCTTTTCAAGGACGCGGTAGTGCGAAATGATCTGACCAATCACTGGCGCAGAAGCTTACGTCCGCAAAACATGCAAGTCAATGAAGCAAAGCCATTTCGGGTCGTCGCAGCATGATGGTTGACGAAAAATCGCCATTTCACCAACAACCTGTTGACGGCTGTGTCGGGCGAATTTGTCTAACGTCGCTTGTCCTGAACTGCGACCGTGCGGCTACCCCGCGTGGCTGAACTGGAAGTCGAAGGGATTCTGCCAATCCTAGGAGCCCGCGTTTTACGAGGTTTGTTTAGATGGGTTATGAAGAAGAGGCACGCTTAACGCAAATCCTGGCAAAGAAGAGTCTGGAGTTGGATGCACACTCAAAGTCTCTAGAGGGCCGCCCAAAAACCATTGAGAACTTCCTTGAGAATGGCGTCTTCGAAAAAGCAGTGCGTAAAGCGCGTCGCGTTCTTGATAATCATCACGAGATCTGTGCGGTATGCAATCGAGGAATTGCTAAGCGATCCGGTATGAGCGTGTGAATTTCACTCGGGATTGAATCTTAATTCGATTGGTTCACTGGTATCGTGCGCAATACGTTCCCATTTCCACTTTTGAATCGCCCGTTCGGCTGCCTGTGCAAGAACGGGATGCCCGCCTATTACTCGAACAGATTTTGGCAGGCCATTTGGCGCGACTACGACCTGTAATCGAACACTCCCCTTTACATTCATGGCTCGGGCCAATTCCGAATAAGCAGGAACCACTCGGCCCATCACTCGGCGGTGAGTCTCGGAGGAGTCGTCCTGCGCCCACGCTCGGAGCGTTGAAGTGCACGAACGCTGAGTTTGAGGTTTAGCGAAAAATCGCCATTTCATCAACTACTTTGCCGGACTCCCGTTTTCCGAGTAGTTGGTGCAATCGCCTGTTAACAACACCTGATTTCGCTATACTGCCCCCGGCGATTCTGGACATTGATGAGATGGCATGAAGGAGACACGATGACGGCACCCGGAACGGGGCAGACATTTCAGCAAGTTGTACTGTCGCTAACGTTTTTGCTGTTGGCTGGCATATCCACATACGGTCAACAGAAGCGGGTGATCGCGGGTCCTAAGGGATTTCCATACAGTGGTGGCATCGTTGTGGGTAATACGCTTTATATCGCGGGACAAGAAGCAGAGGACGAAGACGGCAACTTGAAAGTTAGAGGCATAGAACCGGAAACGCGAGGTACTCTGGAAAATCTGGCCAAGGTAGTGAAGGCAGCTGGCTTCGAATTAAAGGACGTGGTTTCTGTGACGGTTTATCTGGCAGATCTCAAAGAATTTGAGGCCATGAACAAGGTATACCGTGAATTTATGCCTGATCCGAAACCTACTCGCGCGACCGTGCAAGTCGTCCGGTTAGTGAATGATGCGCGTATTGAAATATCGGCGATTGCGGTGAAACAGCCATAGCTTTCAAACAGTCGATGGTTGACGGTCAGGGCCTGACTTGGGATCGATCTTTGGCAAGTCGAAAACTCAACTCGTAGTTGGCGTAACATCGCCATTTCACCAACTACTGCCTGCCAGACGTAGCTCGCCCATGCGCCTAAAGGCGAATAGACTAGGCGGTCATGGAGAACGATCAGGGCAACCAGCGGGAGCCTAATTCATACGGCCTCTGCTACACTCGCGGGAGTCTGGTGCACTCGGTAAGTGCCACGCTAATAGTGCAATAGGAAGTTAAGGGCGCTGCAAGGCGGCTCCCACGTATCCGTACGACGAGTACATCGTGCCGTCACGACCGATTACAAAATAGCGAGCCAAGGCCATGGGATTGGACGATGCAGCCAAGAGTGTCGGGTCCGTGTATGTGGGTGCCGTTTTCCGAGCCGCTCCAGGACATCGTGACAAACTGGAGAAATCGCTCGCTCAGCCGCCGGGGGTGGGGATACGCTGGCCGGAAACGTACTGATGCAGCATCTTGAGGGTGGACCTTGGAATTTCCTCACCATCGCTCGCTACAACTCTTGGCAGGACTTCGCAACCAGCCAGAAAGCAAGCGTGGCGGATACGCTAAAGCCGGACGGCGGTTGGCTCGGGGTCCGGAACCACTCGAGCTATCACAACGACACGATTACCGACCGCATCGCTCCGTAGGTTGCGATGGGATGTCGGACTAAGAGCCTAGCGAGAAGCTAGGCTTTTTTGTGCAACCTTGTCTGACGAAAAATCGCCATTTCACCAAGTACTTTGCCCCGTGTTCATATTCTTCCCCCGGATGAGGAGCCAAACGCGCCACCCTACGGAGCCCCTTGGCAACATGTATTCGTTCACGCGATGATGGAGCTTGATAGTCCTCGCGTTGTTTTGGTCGGCATAATGCGCAAAAACCGTACTGCGCGTCGTAGGTTTGGGCTCCCCGACAATCTACCCCTAGACTGCACCGAAAGCGAGACATAAACCTCTTAGATTCCTCCGACCTCTAAGATCTAAATGACCGATTCTGCGCAATATTCGTGGTGGCCGATCTACCGCGACGCACTGGGAGAAACTGATCCAGAGAAAGGTGAGGACAAGCTCACTATGGCCGAAGAAGTCACGCTTTTGCGCATGCTCGACCCCGATGTTTCAATCGGAGAGCGATCAGCATTGGGAGATGCGATTACAAGACTGAAGCAGCACCGCCAAGAACTAAGAAAAACGCGATAGGTGCGCCAACAAAAGATGTCAAGCGCGAAACCCTCTAATTACTCGAATGCGCAACACCAGATTCAGCCCTGAGCACGCAGCCTTCCCCAGTCGCTAGACAATGCGTTGGGAGTTTTAATACAAGGAATTGTCTTCGCTCTATTTTCGGCGGCCTTCAGGCTCGCCTCGGAGCTTTCAGCGATCTCAATTGATAGCGTGCAGTCCTTACAAGACAAGAAACGGGTGCCGCTTGGTGTAAAGAGGATGCCAAGACGATGAACTTTTAGCGGGGCAGGACGGCTTGTCGCCATGGCGCAACTCTCAAATCATCCCCATTATTGTACGTCCATTTCACTTGCGTGCCGTCGTGGGGGTGAACAACAGTACACGTTCGTACCCTTCGACGTTATAGCCCCAAACACAGGCAAGCGCCTAAAGGGGAGTGTTGTTACTGGAATTATTTTTACCTCTATGTTCCGGGGAATGGAGGGCGGCCAGTGAACCGATCTAGTTCCCGGCCACAAGCCCTTTCCGAGAAGTATTGTCCTTGACTCTCTCCCGCTTCTGGGGCAGAATGCGGGGCAATTCGCCTCTCCGAAGAGCAGTTTCCCACCGTTCGGAAGTGCAGCACCCCCTGAGGCGAATAGCTTCCCCACCCGTAGTGCTTTAAAGCGAACCCTATCGGGAAATGAACAAATCCGGCAGCCACTAGAAAGCGTCCTGATGATTGGGGCGAAGACAGATCGAGTATTGAGGTCGCGGCAAGAATAGCGCGTCTTTGTTGGAGCAGGTGGCGGTGCTCCATTGTGGGAAGGCGAGCCACACCTGAGCCTGCCGCGGTTCCACAAGGAAGGTTAAGGAAGGCCATGAAAAGCCTCTTGAGTACCGTTGGGCCGCTTGTGGCCTTAGTGTTACTGTGTGGCTGCGGAGGAGGATACCAAGCTTCAACTCCTGGTCCTCCGCCACTCTTCCGGGACATCGCCGGTAATTGGGAATTCAAAACAACATCCTTGGCAGGTATGCCCGTCCTAACGATTGCTGGCAATATCAATCAGTCCGGCGCTGCGGCAAGTGGCGGGATGCATGTCGATGGTTCAACCTGTTTTGATCCAATGACCATCACGGACTTTACCGGTACCCTGACTGGCAGCAATATCTCTGTGACGATTCCTGCTATGGAACAAGTCATCTCCTTCACCGGCAACATCACCGATACCGGCTTTACGGGGACGTTTCGCATCGACGGTGGGTGTGCCGACGGGGACCACGGAGACTTGACCGGTATCAAAATACCTTCAATCACGAGCCAACTGAACGGCACTTTAACGAACTCGGGAGGCGATACTATCGACGTGACAGCCCAACTGACTCAGGGGAGCGCCAGCTTGGGAGGTAGTTTTGAGCTCAGTGGAGCAGTCACTTTCGGTAAGTCCTGCTTGAGTTCTGGAACGATCAAACCCGGCAACTTCCCCTCCGGAAGTTTTATTATCGGAACGTCTGTGGCTCTTGAAATTGAGACTGACAATGGCATGCTCGCTTTCCGCGGAACGGCGGACCAAGCAGCCGGTGTGATTAGTGGGGCATATACAATCGTCGGAGGCACCTGCAATCAAACCGGAACATTAATAATGTTGACTGCCGGAAACCCGTGGGACTATTGACGTAACCTCGGCAGTCTTCACGGATGCTAACATTCGTGGAGCCGCATTGAACGGCGACCTGCTCCGGAACAAAAGCCACTCCACAGCTAGGCTACCCGCGCGGCTGGAAACCTGCCATTTGCCGCTGTGCGAGTTTCCATATGGGACGATGTAGACCTCGAAGCTACCCAACTCGTTTGAAGAATAAGTAAGCGAGTGTCCGTCCGGCGAGAACCGGGTTTCAGGCGCAGGGATTCGCGGATTCTACGAGGACGTGCACGTGGCTTTTGGGAAAGCGTCGGCTCGTGGGATCAGATCGCGCAACCATTCTGCTTAAGCGCCCATCAGCATCGAAAAGTGGCCACTTCACGAATATAGTTGTTGGACCCAACTGGCGAACGCGTGCCACGCAGCCGTCTTACCGATAGGAAAACGAATCTGTTGTATGAAGACCAGATGGCCCCTGCCCACAGCGTAGCGCGATGAATTTTACGCGTGGGGGTTTCCCCTGAACAACGCGGAAAGGTCATCGAGTTCGCTCCCGCGGTGAAAAAATCGGCGAGATAAACGCTAGTCGCGTGGGCCACCCTGCCAGGGCGCTGAACAAGTGCCGGCCATTCGTGGGCGACTGCACCTGAGTGACGGGCACAACTTAGAAAAGATCCGCCAATTAGTACCTGGTTGGAGAAGAATCTGGGATTGTTGACGTAAACAAGCGATTTCACCAACTACTCGAATCACGGTGGGAGAGCAAGAGCGGAAAAACTGACTCCGGAAGAACGGCGAGCCATTGCGATCAAAGCATCTAAGGCCGCAGCCGTAGCTCGGGTTGCCGAAGAAACCTCGTGTACGCTGTTTCTAGGCTGGGCGCTGTCGTAGTTGGTGAAATCGCCTGTTAACGCCAACAACTCGCCGCAATATCACCAGTCGCCCGTTGCGTCGCCTTCAGAACTAAGGTATTGTGAGTCCGCTGCAACGGTTCTTCCCCCCTGGGCAACGCCCTCGACAGCAGTTCAACGAGATATTTGTTCCATCGAGGCAAGCGAGCATCGAGCACTACTCTTCATGCCCTCGACTTGAAAGGGAGACATGAAACGCATTCACACGCTCCTAGCCATAGGGTGCGGGCTGCTGTTTGCCGCAAGCACCTGCTTCGCACAGATGTACACCGTCACCGACCTTCGCACATTTGTTGGGGGGACGTGGAGCACAGCGTCTGGCATCAATGCGTATGGCCAGATAGTTGGCGCGGCTTCCTTTGCGGACGATGCAAGGGGACACCCTTCTTACCACGCTTTCCGCACCGCCCCCAACAGGCCGATCAATTCTGCCACGGATGATCTCGGGACCCTTGGTGGATCACTGAGCTGGGCAACCGGCATCGATGTATCCGGCCAGGTGGTCGGCTGGGCTTCGAGCCCCAAGTTTCTTCAAGAAGCATTCCGCACCGCTCCCAACAGCTCCATCAATCCTGCCACGGATGCTCTCGGCACCCTTGACGGCACATACAGCATAGCTATGGGTATCAACAAATCCGGGCAAGTGGTCGGGCATTCTCAACACGCCTTCCGCACCGCCCCTAACAGCCCGATCAATTTTGCTACGGATGATCTCGGGACACTGGGCGGTTCATTCAGTGAGGCCAATGGCATCAACGACTCCGGCGAGGTGGTCGGTGCGTCCTACGACACCGATTTCATCCACGCCTTCCGCACTGCGCCAAACAGCCCAATCAATCCTGCCACCGATAATCTCGGTGGTCTTACGGGTATTGCTTGGGGCATAAATGCGTTCGCCCAAGTAGTAGGTTATGTCTACTATCCCGGGTGGAGTAACATCCACGCTTTCCGCACCGCCCCCCACAGACTTATCAACCCTGCCACCGATGATCTTGGCACTCTGGACCCGCAAAATAACCAAACGTTCGGTTTGGGCAGCTGGGCTTGGAACATCAACGCTTACGGCGAAGTGGTCGGAGAGTCCGCGGTCAGTACCGGAGGTGAACCTCCCTTTTTATACAGCGGCGGTGTCATGCACGATCTCAATGAATTAGTCCCAGTCAACTCTGGTTGGGTAATTGTCGGGGTAGCTGCGATCAACGATCGTGGGCAGATTGCAGCGACCGGCTATCGGGGCGGCGAATCACATGCTGTGCTTCTCAACCCTGTTTACAAGGCGTACGTGCAGCAGCCCATCAATGCCGATGGCAGCAGTGTCTTCAAGGCCAAGAGAGGAGTAATTCCGATCAAGTTCCGCTTGACGCAATACGACGCAAGGACCTGCGCATTAGTGCCAGCTAGCATCTCGGTAACCAGAGCTGCGGGTGGAACGCTGACCACCGTTAACCAAAACACGTACGGAACGGAGACAGATTTCAGGATCACGGGGTGCCAATACCACTACAATCTCGAGGCGAAAGACCTTCGGATCGGCGTTTACCGTGTGGACATAAGCATCGAGGGAGTCTTCGTTGGCCACGCGGTGTTTGCGATCAAATAGGCCCCAAACCCATTGGATCCAAAATAAAACTAGAGAAGAGACTGAGAATTATGTTGGCGTAACATCGCCATTTCACCAACTACTTCGCTCCGACCAGCCCGTTTCCGAGTAGTTGGTGAAATCGAACAGTGAGCGGATCTGGGAAACACAGCCGCCCCGCATTTGACCAGACGCAAGTTCGACATCCTACTGTTCTGGAAGCTTGATCGCTTCTCGCGCGAAAGCGTACGCCAGACCCTACAGCATCTCACCAGGCTCGACCACTATGGCGTTGGTTGGCGTTCCTATACCGAGCAGTTTTTGGACTCTACGGGCATTTTCAAGGACGCGATTCTTTCGATCCTAGCGACGCTTGCCCAGCAAGAGCGAATCGCTATATCAGAACGTACCAAGGCAGGCTTGATTCGCGCCCGCAAGGCCGGTAAGAAACTGGGGCGCCCCGAGGGAAGTGTTTCTGTTGTACTGAAACTAGCCGATATTGAGCGAATACGAAGGGAGGGGCTAGGTCTGCGGGCCATCGCTAGAAGCCTCGGCTGTTCCGTGAACACCGTGCAGCGTGTTCGGCACTGCAATGGTAAGTAAGTTGAATTCCGAAAATTCTCCAGTGTCGATCAGAACGATCCGCAAAAGAATTTTCATGCTCGGGGGTGAGGTGAATGTTGCGCTGAATCCCCAGAACTCGTTGGTGTTCCTGGCCCTCCCTTCAGCAAGGTGCTGAAAGCGTAACGGGAATCTCCCGCTCCTATGGTGGCGCCACGCTGCCTGCTCACCTAAGGGTGTCGCTGCATCAACCCGACGTCGGCTTTCCGGGGCTGCTTGACGAACGCTTGCGCCGCCCTCACCAAGTAGATGGTTGACGGAGGCAGCCCTGGCCGGTCCCGGTCAAAACTAGAGAAAAGGGGAGCGTCCGGAACGGCGAGCTTATGGAATCCTTTCGGATTTCATCCGTTCTCTCTTATCGGGGCAGGAGGGTCCACTAGCAGCGAACGTCGCTCCGCTGGATTCATTTCTCTGCCAAACACTTTTTTGAATCGCGCCGCGATTTGCTCAGGTGTCAACTGAGGCTCATCCCAATCTAACATTCAGCCTAAGGCCCAGCAGCGTACAGATGTCTGTGCACTTGAACAGCTTCCGGCGCTCCGCTTTGTCAAGAAGCGAATGCGTAGGGACACCGCCGGACCGGGTTGAATTGATGACTGGCGCTAACAGGCGATTTCACGAACTACTCGGAAACGGCACCTCCGGTAAGCAGTAGTTGGTGAAAATGGCGATTTTGCAACAATAACCAGATGCCTCCTACATCTTGTCGCGTTTGGCGGTGGCAGTAAGAGTGTCGGCTTCGATGAATTGAAATCGGCAAACTGCATTTCACTCCAGCCGGCATCGTCATCAAGTCGGGCAGCAAATCAAGTTGCTGGACGGCTATTGTCCGACGCCGGTGAGCGATGCAGTCTGAGGGCTGCCGCCTCCGTTGTCAGCCGCTCTCAAGATAGCTTTTCGCGTTCCCACGGCGGTCGGCTTGAAGACCACTCCCACCGTGCAACTTCCTCCCCCTGCCAGTGAGGTGCCGCAGGTGTTAGCGGAAATCTGGTAGTCGCCTGGATTGGTTCCTGCAATCGAGAAACCGCTGAACGTCACGGGTGTAGTGCCGACGTTCGTGACTGTCACTGACTTGGCCGCACTGGTTGTGCCCACCGCCACCGCACCGAAGCTGAGCGAGACTGGTGAAAGGGAGATTTGTGTACCGGTTCCAGTCAAGGCCACCGTCTGCGGAGTAGTGAGTGCGTCATCGTTGAAGGTCAACGTCCCGTTGCGAATACCAATCGCAGTCGGCCTGAAAGTCACACTGACGGTGCAGTTTGCGCCCGCAGCGACCGTTGTCCCACAGGTTTTGGCACTAATGGCGAAATCTCCATTGATCGTGATACTGCTGATATTCAGCGTGCTAGTTCCTGTGTTCGTCAGCTTAATCGCCTTCGCAGTACTGGTCGTGGCTAGCACTCTCTTTCCGAAAGCGAGGTTTGTGGCGGATAGCGCCACTGCCGGTGTATTGCCCCCACTGCCGCAATTCGGGAACTTAAAGTTCGCAATGCGTGTGTTCCAATTGAAACTTCCAGTTGCCCTTATGTACTCCTGTGTGTACCAGAAGGTGCAGTCATCCACCGGATCGACTGTCAGAGCACTATAGTCACCCCAGCGACTCAAGCCGCCAATCTGCGACCCGGTTCCATTCACGATGGCAGTTTCCGTTTGCAGGGATCCGGCCGGATCACTTGGTTCGCGGCCGGTGAAAAACACGGACGGACTCACGCTGCCACTGGACTCGCTGTATCCCAGGGCGATGTCACCGGCTTGGTCCATAGCGATGCTGCCCATCCAACGCGTTGCGGCCGTCGGATGGAATGTGCCCTGTTGGAATACCGTCGGCGTTCCGTTGGGATTTCGAATTTCGTACCAGCGGATACCGGTTGAAATCGCATGGTTGGCGACAATCGATTCGTGACCGTCAGCAAACTTTCTCCATGCCAACCGATACATCAACCGGTCGGCTAGAGAATCCAATTTCTGCGTAGTTCCGGGCTGGGCAACGCAGGTGCCGCCGTTGCAGAGTGGAGTGAAATTCGCCACTGCCAGCGTGGTGGGTCCCGTGAAGGTTGAATTCGCAGGGGTGTTGAAATCTACGTGAAACTTCCACAGGTTAAGCGAGTTCGTGCCAAAGTTCATGAAAAATGCTGGTTCGCCACTCGCGGGCTTAATGGTTCCGTCCGTATCCGACGGCAACAGGTTGGCCACGCTGTTGTTCTGCTGGAAACAGATCATGCTGGCGGCGTTGCCAGCGAGCATCGCGGTACGGTTTGCAGCGCAAGCATCCGCTCCAAAGAAAATCGTCCCTGCAGCGTTAAACATGTTGAAGGTGAAGTAATAGCCATCGGGCCAAATGCCCATCTTAGGGTAGTCGTTAAAAGCTGGGAGTGCGAAGGCGTACCGGCGATAGCTGCCGGTCGCGTCACTCGTGGTCGAGACTGCGATGCACTGGAGGAAAGGAGTCGTGCTGACCGAGAACTGAGTCGCAACCCAGCGATTGGCCATCTTGTCATATTGGATAATCGGGTCGCCGTCGTTGTTGTTTTGACATCCCCCTCCGAACCCTGCCCAGAAAGCGTTGCCGGGCGTCGGCCCCAGGAGCTTTGCGCCCGTCGCTTTGTCAAATACTGCAAAAGAACTGTTGACCCACTGAACGTACTGCGTTGTACCGACAACGCCATTTGTATCGGGCGGCGCGGCAGTGACAACAAAGCCGAGTTGGCCGTCGCCTAAACCTTCAAAATTGAGACCTGGGGTTGCAGCCACCAAAGGCAACTCGACTTTTTGCAATACGGTATCGGCCTGCGCTGGAGCCGTTGTAGTAACCGGATGAGGTGAAAGGAGAGGAATCACCAGCTTGGGCGTGGCGATTGCTTGACTCGTGAGGTTCGATTCAAGGTCCCGCAAGGACGATGACGTATCGTGTTTTATTTCCGGGATGACCTTCATCCTGGGTTGCCCGTTTTGACCAAACACTGAAAGCGTGCAGAAGATAATCGCCATCAGACTAGCCGAAATTGCGCTCCGAACTCGCGCAGTCTGGTTTGGATGCTGACCAAGGTTGCAGCTCATTTGTTGCTTCTCCATTTCTCTGTGTTGTTGCAAGTGTCAGAAACGATTGAGATCGCTCAAACACACAGCTCCCTTACTCGCCGCCTTAGTGCCTGCGGATGAGAACCGTCTTACATGTGACGAGTCGTTAGTTTTTGGTTCTCGAGCTTGGAGCGCCCTTGTTCCCTAGGTTTCAGCCATACCCGACGGAATCTGTCCTGAACCAGGTTCGCTCCAAGATGCCTCTTCTGGCTGCTGATTTACCCCAGACCGCGCGCCCTGTTGATGAAGACTGTATTCAGTGCGTCTGAGAGGTTTGATTCAGCGTTGTCAAAATGGATGCGCTGACCGTGTCACTTGTTTGTCAAAAGAAATTTACAAGTTGTGAGGAACGAGTGGTCGAGTTTCCGGACTCGAAGGAGGCAAACAATTATTTAACAATTTCGAGACAACTGCTCCGAATCCCAGCCTGACTTGCACTACTCCAATATTGCATACGAGCGAAGGCGGCTTTCGTTGAGAGTCACTGCTTTGGGAGACCTGCGATGTGGATGAGGTCATGCATTATTTGCAAGGCAGTATTGAAAAAGCTGAGATTAAGCGATTTCGTGCGCTGTCAGTGCGGATGGGAGTGGCAGGGCCATACGGATCGAAGGCCAAGCTGCGACTCCGTAAACAGCGTCGCAGAATCATAGAAAAGAAGGCGGGCAGGACTGTGGCAAAAGTAATCGAATTCTACATACCGAACAACTTTCGAAAAAACCCGAAATGGGTTTCCCGTGAACAACGAGGAAAGGTCATCGAGTTCGCTCCCGCGGTGAAAAAATCGGCGTGACAAACGCTAGTCGCGTGGGCAACCCTACTAGGGCGCAGAACAAGTGCCGGTAATTCGTTCGCGACTGCATCAGAGTGAGGGGTACAACTAGAAGTGATCAGCCAAAAGAAGCTGGTCGAAGGTCGGAGAAAATCTGGATTGTTGACGTAAGCAGGCGTTATCACTCATTGACCGCCAAGCTACCCCGCTGGGGTCAATAAGTGAAATGGTGATATTTCGCTAGTTAACGTGTGACCCAACCCGGCAAGTGAAAAAGAAATAGGCCGTTCCCGTCGTTCACGTTGACGGGGGACTCCAGCTGCCCATCGCCGTCTTCGTCATAAATCACCATTGAAGTGACATAGCCGAGATAGCCATCTCCTTTACCATTTACACCTTTTGCGGTCCCTACCACTGCGAATAGTTTTCCGTGGTAGTACAACTTCGCGGCGCTCTCAAATTCCCAAAAGCCGACCCTCTCGGGAATGCGGACACGCAACCCGGGTCGACGGTATTTAGTGAGCACTGAGAGGGTTCCGTCAGGCAATCCTTCGCCTTTGTACGGTTTCGGCGGCTCCTGCGAACGAATCGCCTTCCTGTCGCTCGGATAGTGCCAAGCAGGGGTGCCCTTCGGCTCCGACTGCGAGACACAGAGGACTGCGGCGAGAACGAAAGCTGTAGCGCCAAGCGCAGTTTTCACGGCCAAAACTCTACCCGCAAACGGCGATTCATTCCATAACTGTTGTTAACAGGCGTTCTCACAAGCTTGCGCCGTTCATTCGCCAAAATCGGGGTCAATGAGTGACATGGCGATGTTAAGCCAACCATCGGGCGGCTCAGCACGCCGCGAGGCTCGGAAACGGCAGATTGGTGTCAGCGACGTCTGCTCGAGGCTAACCACATGCCGAACCCAATTCCTG